>Ga0308171_1001235_pt1 | contig 36786 bp, 33 predicted proteins | sample PhyGR1_FD_202135 | JGI IMG/M metagenome (GOLD analysis project Ga0308171, IMG submission 202135) | Phyllosphere microbial communities from UC Gill Tract Community Farm, Albany, California, United States - DLSLSG.R1 | ecosystem: Host-associated > Plants > Phyllosphere > Unclassified | place: USA...
TCGCTCTCTGAACAGCTCGCCGTCTCCAGCAACCCGTCTCATCAGCGAAGCCTTGAATTCTACACCGGTTTTTCAACCTGCCGCAACTCAAAACCGAAATCTTTTTTCTACCAGCACCGCAGAACTTTCGAAGAACCTCTGCAGCGCCGAGAGAGCAAGTGTACATCAGAATTCGGCGTCACGCGCAAAAATCTGAACTTCTTGTAGGTCAGACTCGCCACTTTTCCAGCAACTTGGCTGGGCTGAGGCTGTCATACCCTTCAAACGGCTGGTGGATCCAGGGGTTGCTGGGCAGGAACTCCACGGAATAGTCGGGCGTGAACGTCGACAGTCCCTTGGTCCAGATCACCGCGCTGCGCAGTTCCGTGATCGGCGCATAGTTGGTCTTGAGCATGGAGATCACAGCGTTCAAGGTATGTCCCGAGTCCGCAAGGTCATCCACCAACAATACCCGCCCGGCAATCTCGCCCTTGGGCGTCGTGATGAAGCGGGCCAGATCAAGATGACCTTGCACCGTGCCTGCTTCGGCACGATACGAGCTCGTGGACATGATGGCGAGCGGCTTGTCGAATATGCGGCTCAGGATGTCTCCAGGACGCAGCCCGCCTCTTGCCAGACAGAGGATGGTGTCGAATTCCCAGCCGGACTGATGCACCTTCAGCGCCAGCTTCTCTATGAGGCTGTGGTACTCGTCATAGCTCACGTAAAGGTGCTTGCCGTCTTCCGTCAACATAGTAGATCCCAAGTAATTAAGCGAAGCGCACGACACCAACGTCGGGAAACATCAGTGCGCTGCGTACGGGTTGTCCAGGAGGATGGTGTGATCTCGGTCGGGGCTGGTGGAGATCATGGCGATGGGCACACCCGTCGTTTGCTGGATGCGCTCCAGATACTTGCGCGCTGCTTCGGGCAGCTTCTCATAGCTGGTCACGCCCACGGTGGACTCAGTCCACCCGTCCATCGTTTCGTAGACCGGAGTGCAACGTGCTATCTCATCCGCACCCATCGGCAGCAAGTCGATGCGCTCACCGTCGAGCTGGTAGCCAACGCAGAGCTGCAGTTTGTCCAGCCCGTCCAGCACATCGAGCTTGGTGATGCACAAGCCGCTTAAACCGTTCACCTGAGCGCTTCGCTTCAAAAGTGCAGCGTCGAACCAGCCGCAACGACGGCTCCGACCCGTCGTGACACCCTTTTCTGCTCCGACCGTGCTCATGTGGTAGCCCGGAGTGCCGGGCGCTTCCCAGTCCAGTTCGGTCGGGAAAGGACCGCCCCCGACGCGTGTGCAGTACGCCTTGGTAATGCCCAGTACGTAGTGAAGCATGCCCGGCCCCACGCCTGCGCCTGCTGCCGCGTTGCCGGCGACGCAATTGCTGGAGGTGACGTATGGGTAGGTACCATGGTCGACATCCAGCAACGTACCCTGAGCACCTTCAAATAACAGGTTGTCGCCTGCCGCGTGGGCCTCGTTGAGCTCACGCGACACGTCGGCCATCATGGGCAAAAGCAACTGGGCATGGCGCATGGCTTCTTCGTAGACAGTCTCGAATACGACCTGTCCATCCTGAAGATAAGGCTGCAGCGCGGCCGGGAAAACAAAATCACCAGAGTGGAGGAACGACCGCAGCACGTGGTTGTGCAACTCCAGCAGCTCACGCAGCTTTGACGCGAATCGCTCGGGATACTTCAGATCCTGCACGCGCAGGGCTCGGCGCGCGACCTTGTCCTCGTAGGCTGGCCCGATACCACGCCCCGTCGTTCCGATCTTTTCGGTGCCACCATGTTCACGAGCGGCTTCCCGTGCCACATCCAGGGCCGCGTGGAAAGGGAGAATCAAGGGGCACGCTTCACTCACGCGCAAGCGTGAACGCACTTCCACGCCGGCCCGCTCCAAACCCTCAATTTCTTCGAACAATTTCGCGGCGGACAACACAACGCCGTTGCCGATATAGCACTTCACGCCAGCACGCATGATGCCGCTAGGAATCAGGTGCAAGGCAGTCTTGACGCCGTTGATGACGAGGGTATGGCCTGCGTTGTGGCCACCCTGGAACCGGACGACGCCCTTCGCACTTTCTGTGAGCCAATCGACCAGTTTGCCCTTGCCTTCGTCGCCCCACTGGGTGCCCACCACGACGACGTTACGACCTTTGCTTGCTTTCATTTCTTACCCAATTCAATTTTCAGACAACTGGACAGACCGGACGGTCCAACGTCCATCCACTTGATGGAGTTCCCTATCGCACTGGAACTCGTCGACTTCGCTCTCGTGGCCCGGCAGTACACAGACCACTGTTTCACCCTGCCGCCGCAATTCGGCAATGACCTCGTCAGTGCCAACGCCCTGCCCCCAAGGCGCGCGAATGGCGGCCTTGAGAGGGCGTGGCGAGATCACGCTCACCAGTTGCTTGATGTCGAGACTGAAACCCGCTGCCGGCCGGTTCCGACCGAACACCGCACCCACTTCGTCGTACCGACCGCCCCGCACGAGCGCGTCGCTGGCGCCAGGCGCGTACATGGCAAATCGCACTCCGCTGTAATAGGCGTACCCGCGCAGGTCCGCCAGGTCGACGGTGACCCGCGAATGGTGGAGCCTCGATGCCAGTGCCCGGAGATCGCTCAACACCTCGGAGACACCAGGCACCGCACCCAAAGCTCTGTCGGCCTCGTGCAGCACGCCGAGATCTCCGTACAACTGCAGCAGCGTCAGCAGATGGTCTGCAGTCGGTCGTGGCAGTCCATTGGTAGATTCGCGCAGGGCGCCCTCATCCTTGGTCGCCAGCGCTTGCTGAATGGATTGCACGTGATCCTGGTCCAGACCGGCTCCCGCCAACAGACACCGAAGAATCCGCACATCGGCCAGATCCACGCTCACATCGTTCACCTGGGCCACAGCGAGGCACTCCAACGCGAGAAGCGCGCTCTCCACCTCTGCCTCGATGCCGGCATGACCGTAGATTTCGGCGCCAAACTGCAGGGGCTCGCGGGTCGCATGGGGCTTGTCGGGCCTCGTGTGGAGAACAGGGCCACAGTAGCAAAGGCGGCTGACTCCACGGCGATTCAACAGGTGTGCATCGATGCGCGCCGCCTGCTGCGTGGTGTCGGCACGCAACCCCAGCGAACGCCCGGACAGCTGATCCACCAACTTGAACGTCTGAAGTTCCAATGCCTGCCCGGCACCGGTGAGCAGGGACTCGAGATGCTCCAGCAGAGGCGGCATGACCAGTTCATAGCCATAGCTACGTGCCGTGTCGAGCAACCCTCGGCGCAATTCTTCGATATGCCGCGCCTCGGAGGGCAGCACATCAGCAATGTGATCCGGCAGGACCCAAGCGGACATGAGAAAAGGGAAGGCTGTTAAAAACGTGATTCTACCGGGCAACGGTGGAAATCACGTGGATCCGTGGCCCTGGGCAGTCCGCAACAATGCGCAATCGGCAGGCCCGTTGTTCAGAAGGTCGCCTTGTACCCGGCGCCGTGCTGCCAACGCGACCGCATGGGACAGGCCGCACATCAGCGGTGCATCAGGCTCACTTCAGCCCTGATACACCGAGAACCCGCCACGACCGACCATCAGGGACGGGATGCGGCGGGGGGAGCCCCGCGATAGGCCTTGAAGAATTCAGACGACGACGGATCGACGACCATCACATCGCTCTTCTTGTTGAAGCTGGACTTGTAGGCTTCCAGGCTGCGGTAGAACTGCGCGAACTGTGGGTCGCGGCCGAAGGCATCCGCATAAATGCGAGCCGCTTCGGCATCGCCTTCACCTTTGATCTTCTGAGCGTCGCGGTAGGCATTGGCGATGGTGATCTCGCGTTGCCTGTCGGCGTCAGCCCGAATCTTCTCGCCCTCCGCGGCGCCGGTGGAACGCAACTCATTGGCGACGCGCTTGCGCTCGGCTTCCATACGCCGGTACACCGATTCGGTGATCGCCTCGACGTAGTCGACACGCGTGATACGCACGTCGACCACGTCCACCCCCCAAGGCTTGGCTCCACGCACGGCTTCCAGCACTTCGCGCTTGACCTCTGCCATCAGTTCCTCGCGCCGAGCCGAAAGCAGTTCCTTGACGGTGCGACGGTTCACCTCTTCCTGAAACGCATTGCGCACCACCCGGTTGAGCTGAATGGCACCCGCGTTCTCATCCAGGCCTACGTTGCGGATGTACTCCGAGGGGTCGGAGATGCGCCACCGGACGTACCAATCGATGACCACGCGCTGCTTTTCAGCGGTCAGCATCGACTCTGTATCGGAGCTGTCCAGCGTCAGCAGACGCTTGTCGATGTAGCGCACGTTCTGAAAAGGCGGCGGCAACTTGAAATTGAGACCAGGCTCGGTGATCACTTCCTTGATCTGGCCCAGCGCATAAACCACGCCAAACTGGCGCTGATCCACCACGAAGAGCATGGAACTCAGCAAGGCAAGCACCACCAGCAACGTGGAGGCGATAAATCCGACTCGGTTCACAACTCTCTCCTAGCGCGAATCGCGGTCACGCGTACGACTGGTGTCACGCGCACGCGCATCATTTTGAAAAGTGGACGACGGATTCGCCGGGGTCATGCCGGATGTGGTCGCAGGGGGCGTTTCCAGCGACGAGGCCGTGCTGGCAGGCCCTGTCTGCGCCACGCTCTGCATGATCCGGTCCAGCGGCAGGTACAGCAGGTTCGAACCCTGCCGCGAATCCACCAGAACCTTGGTGACGTTGGTATAGATCTGCTGCATGGACTCCAGGTACATGCGATCCCGCGTCACCTGGGGCGCCTTTTGGTACTCCGCGAGCACGGAGCTAAACCGTTGGGCATCGCCTTGCGCCTGCGCGACGATGCGGGCCTTATACGCTCCAGCTTCCTCCGTCAGACGAGACGCGGAGCCCACGGCGCGAGGAATCACGTCGTTGGCATAGGCCTGCGCTTCGTTCTTCGCACGCTCGCGCTCCTGGCCGGCCTTCAGCACGTCATCGAAAGCCGCCTGGACCTGCTCCGGAGGACGCACGCCACCTTGCTGGAGGTTGATACCGACGACTTCCACACCGACCTTGTAGCGATCGAGAATGACCTGCATCAGCGCTCTCACCCGAGGCGCAATCTGGTCGCGTTCCTCGGCGAGGGCGGTGTCCATGCGCATCTTGCCAACGACTTCGCGCACGGCGGTTTCCGCGGCCTGGACCACCGCATCGGCAGGGTTGCGGCTCTCGAAAAGCCAGGCCCGCGCATCGCTCAGACGGTACTGGACTGCAAATTTGATTTCGACGATGTTCTCGTCTTCGGTCAGCATCGCGGACTCGCGCAGACCCGTGCTTTTGATGACCGTATCACGCCCGACATCCGCTGACCGGATTTGGGTCACGAATACCAATTCATGGCGCTGGATGGGATAGGGCAGCCGCCAGTTGAAACCAGCATTGACGGTGCTCTTGTACTTGCCAAACTGCGTGATGACAGCCTGCTGGCCTTCCTGAACGATGAAGAACCCGGTACCCAACCAGATCAGCAGCGCCACGCCGGCGATCAAACCGACACCCAGCCCCGCGTTTTTCATGTCCGGCTGGAAGCCGCCGCCCCCACCTCCGACGGGACCCCGGCCGCCACCGTTCTTGCCCCCGAAAAGCCCGCCGAGCTTGCGATTCAGATCGCGCCACAGTTCGTCGAGATCCGGCGGCTGGCCAGCGTTATTCTGTTCGCGTCCCCGCTGCCCTTGCGGACGCAGCGGCGTCGGCGGGTCGGCATCAGGCCGATCCGCACCCTCCTGCTTGTCGTCGCCTCGGCCCCACCGCGGGTCATTCAAATTCAACATTCCCCTAATTCGCTGGGGCAAGATGGCCCAGCGGAAGGCGCGGCTATGCAGGTTCATGCGGGAAATCTCTCGTTCTCTTAAGACATGGAGCAAGCGGGCATTGTGCCTAATCTCAGCCCTCTTCCCTCTTCAATTCAGCAGCAAGGTCAGGGGTCATCTCTTCGTGAATCTTCAACACCTCGGCGGCGAGTTGCTGGCGCAGCAGTTGCAAGCCTTCACCCGATTGGGCACTGAGGAATATGCGGGGAACAAACACCCCATCCATTTCGAGCACATCCTGCGCGCAGGTGGGCCGGGCCTCGGGCGCCATGGCATCCAGCTTGTTGAAGATCAGCAGTTGGGGAATATGCTGCGCACCGATTTCCGCAAGTACCCGCTGGACTTGAGATATCTGCTCGGGAAAAGAAGGATTCGACGCATCGACGACGTGCAACAGCAGATCGGCATCGATGGCCTCCTGCAGCGTCGCCTGGAACGCGTCAACCAGACCGTGGGGCAAGTCGCGGATGAAGCCCACCGTGTCGGACAGCGATATCGAGCGACCCGCGTCAGCCAGGTACAGCTGCCTGGTCGTGGTGTCCAGCGTGGCGAAAAGCTGGTCCGCCGCATAGGCGCGCGCCTTGACGAGCGCGTTGAACAGCGTGGACTTGCCAGCGTTGGTGTATCCCACCAATGAGACATTGAACGTGTCCCGGCGATCACGCTGCCTTCTCTGCGTGGAACGCTGGCGCTTCACCTTGACCAACCGCTCTCTCGTGCGCTTGATCGCATCGCCGATCATCCGGCGGTCCAGCTCGATCTGGGTTTCACCGGGACCGCCGCGGGCACCGATGCCCCCTCGCTGCCGCTCCAAGTGCGACCAGCGCCGGACCAGCCGCGTACTCAAGTACTGGAGCTTGGCCAGTTCGACCTGCAGCTTGCCTTCATGGCTGCGAGCGCGTTGCGCGAAAATCTCGAGAATAAGGAAGGTGCGGTCGCTGACCGGGAGATTCAGCACCCGCTCCAAGTTGCGCTGCTGGGCCGGACTCAAGGCCTGGTCGAACAGCACCTCGACCGCACCGTGCATCTGCGCCAGCACACGGATTTCCTCCGCCTTGCCAGAACCGACGAACAGCGCAGCATCAGGCGCCTTGCGCTTGCACACGAGACGCGCCACCGGCGACAGGCCCGCCGTCTCGGCCAGCAACCCCAGTTCCTCCAGTTCGCCATCGAAATGGGGCAGACCGAAATCCACTCCGACCAACACCACGGGCGTCGCCGGGGCAGCAGGTTTATCTGAAGAACTCAAGGCAATGGGCAGTGACGGGTCCACACACCGGTGGACAGAAGAAAGACCGGAGGATCAAGCCGACGGGCCAGTCTCGGCAGAGTCGCTGGACTCCGCCGTCGTGAAATTGACGGCACGGCCAGGAACGATGGTGGAAATGGCGTGCTTGTAGACCATCTGGGTCACGGTGTTACGCAGCAGCACCACGTATTGATCGAAGGACTCGATCTGCCCCTGCAGCTTGATGCCGTTGACCAGGTAGATGGACACCGGAACGTGCTCGCGGCGCAGCGCGTTCAGAAACGGGTCTTGAAGAAGTTGGCCTTTATTGCTCACGATATTCTCCGTGTTCAAGGAATGTTGTTGTAAAGGCACACCTTACCACACGGCCGAGGCCGCACGGATCGAAAGGCCTTAGCGCCGATCCGTCCCGGCGCCTTCGTCCGCGAAGGGGTTGTGCGAAGTCTTCATCTCGATGCGCAAGGGTGTGCCTACCAAGTTGAATTCCTTGCGGAACCGGCCTTCGAGGAAGCGCTTGTATGCGTCGGTCACGTGCTCGAGGGAGTTCCCGTGAATGACGATGACTGGCGGGTTCATGCCCCCCTGGTGGGCGTAACGCAATTTGGGCCGGAACATTCCCGAGCGCTTGGGGCTCTGGAACTGCACGGCTTCGAGCAGCAATCGGGTCAACACCGGCGTGGACATCTTGCAGGTGGCAGCCTTGTGCGCCTGAACGATCGATGCCCACACCGGCCCCAGGCCCTGGCGCTTCTTTGCCGAGATGAAATGCATGGCGGCGAACTTGAGAAACGACAGCCGCGTCTCAATGGAGCGCTCCAGCATCTGCCGCTCGTACTCGTCCACCGCATCCCACTTGTTGACGGCCAGCACCACGGCGCGGCCACTCTCCAGGATGTAGCCGGCGATGTGGGCATCCTGGTCGGTCACACCCTGGGTCGCGTCCAGCAGCAGCAGCACCACGTTCGCGGACTCGATCGCCTGCAGTGTCTTGACGACCGAGAACTTCTCGATCGCTTCGAACACCCGGCCCTTGCGGCGCAGACCGGCCGTATCGATCAGCTCGAACTTCTGACCCTGGCGCTCGAACGGTACCGAGATGGCGTCCCGAGTGGTGCCGGGCATGTCGAAAGCGACCAGGCGCTCTTCTCCAAGCCACGTGTTGATCAGGGTGGACTTGCCCACGTTCGGACGGCCGGCCACTGCCAGACGCACCGTGGTGGAATCCTCCTCCGCGGAATCGTCGTCGGCCTCGGGCCAATGCAACGTCGCCAGCGCGGTATCCACCAGCGTGCGAATCCCCTGACCGTGAGCGGCCGATACCGGGTGGACCTCGCCAAGCCCCAGCTCATAGAACTCGGCCAGCTGCACGCCCTCCAGCATGCCTTCCGCCTTGTTGCCCACGAGCACGCACGGCTTGCCCAGGCGCCGGAGATATTTCGCGATATCGTGGTCTTGCGCGGAAACGCCGGCTCGCGCATCCACCACGAAGACCACCACGTCGGCTTCCGCGACCGCCTGCTGCGTTTGCTTGGCCATCTCGCGGTAGATGCCGGTCGAGGCATCGGGCTCGAAGCCGCCGGTGTCGATCACGATGTACTCGTGCTTGCCCTGCTTGCCGTTGCCGTAGTGCCGGTCGCGGGTCAGGCCCGCAAAGTCCGCCACGATGGCGTCTCGCGATTTGGTCAACCGATTGAACAGCGTCGATTTACCCACGTTGGGCCGCCCGACGAGGGCGATGACTGGTTTCATGGACTGCAGGCCCTGTCAATCCGGACGGAAGCCGTAGATGCCGCCGTTGCGGGTAACGACCACCAGGGTGTCGGCGGAAGCCACCGGGGCGACCGAAATGCCCGACGTATCGGTGGAAAGACGATTCAACGGGCTGCCGTCTTCACGGGAAAGCAGGTGAACCAGCCCGGATTCGTCGGCCACGATGACCGAGCGGCCCAGCGCCAGCGGCGCGGTCAGCTGGCGGTAAAGAAGGCGGTCCGATGACCACGCCTTGGCGCCGTCCTGGCGCTTCCAGGCCGACACCGCGCCACTGCTTTCAGCACCGAAGACAAAGCTGTCGTCGCCCTGGAGGCCCGTTGCGCCGTTGGCAGGCTGGGTCCACTCGACGGTGCCACGGGCTGCGTCCACGCACCCGACCGTCGCCTGGAACGCGCGGGCGCACACTTCTGCACCGCGGCGACTGACGGGCCCCACGATCTCGACCAGACGTTCCACGTCGTTGGTGCCCCGTGGACTGGCCAACGGCGCTTCCCAGCGCACCACGCCAGAATCCGGGTTGAAACCCACCAGGCGGCCAGACAGTCCGGCCACCAGCGTATCGCCCACCGCCATCAGCACGCCCCGTTGGCGCAGCGTGAGTGGCTCGCCAGGGCGCTGCTGGTTCCATAGCTTCTGTCCCGTGGCCGCGTCGAACGCGGACACGGATCGGTCGGCAGACAGAACGAAGACGCGGTTGCCGGCGACCAGGGGGGGCGTGTACGACTGCGCCTGCAGAGGCTGGCGCCAGAGCTCCCGCCCGCCCGCCAGCACGACCACATCGTTTTTCTGCGTGACGACGGCGGTCCATTTGCCATCGCCACCCACGCCCGCCGACAGCGGCTGGCCCAGCGAAGCCCGCCAGACATCACCGCCGGTTCGGGCATCGATCGCGGCAATGGAGCCATCGGCAGAGGCGAGCGTCACCGTATTGCCCTGCACCAGCACTTCCAGCGGCAAGCCCGCGGTGGGGCCGATTCTGGCCGTCCAGGCCTGGCGTACCGGCAGCACTGGTACGTTCGGCCCCAATTCTGCCGGCTTGGGTTTTGAAGGACCGCCCCAGAGGGAGCAGCCCGTGAGCAGCATGGCCGAGCTCGCAAGAATCCATCCGCAGGCGGCGGGCCGCGACCGGCCGATCAGAGCAGACATCATTGGGCACCTCCCGATGGGGCCGCGGAAGCCACCACCTGCGAGGGCACCTGGGCGCCCAGCGCGTTCAGCTTGGCCTCCACCAGCCGGCGGTATTCCACGCGCTCTTCGAAAGCCTTGTAAGCGCTGAGATATTCCGCAATGGCTTCCTTCTTCTTGTCCTGGAGCACCAGGACATCGCCTCGCCGGTCTGCAAATGCCGCTTCGAAGCCGACCGGCACGGAGCCAGACAGTTGAGCGAGCGCCTTGTCATACGCCTTTTCCTCGATGAAGAGGGTCGCCAGGCGAAGCCGGGCCAACCCCTTGTATCCGTCATCGACCGCACCCTGGGGCATCCAGCTCAACGCCGCGACCGCCGCTTCCGGCTTGCCCGCGTCCGCCAACGCCTTCGCAGCAAGCAGACCCGCCTGACTGGCCTGCACGGTGCCCGAGTAGCGTGACTTCATGTCGTTCAAGACCTGCTCGATGCGGTCCGCGTCCGAGGCGCTCACAGCCGCCTCCATCGCATCGGACAGCGCGGAGGCCTGCGCCGCCTGGCGGTTTTGCCAGTACTGGTAGCCATTCCAGGCGGCCAGACCACCGAACACGACGATGAGCACACCGCTGATGAGCGTGCCCCAGGTGTTCCAGAAATGCTTCAGTTGGTCGAGCTGCTCTTGCTCTTCGAGATCGAAATGGTTTGCCATGATGGTCCGTGTATGTCAGCGGAAAGATTGTAGGGTGGCGGCCCACTCGGGCAGGTCTGCCAGAGAGCGCTCCACCTGGTGCCCGGAGCCGTCACGCAGGGATTTCACCAGCACTGCGCCCCGCGCCATTTCGTCGGCGCCGAACACCAATGCATAGCGGGCTCCGCTCGCATCCGCCTTTTTGAACTGGGACTTCATGCTGCCCATGGAATCGCCCGCGGAGGCATGCATCTGCACGCTCACGCCCGCCGCCCGCAGCTTTTGCAGCGCCGCCATCACGCGGGGCAGGAAGGCCATATCGGTGACGACGGCATAGGCGTCTGCCGCCAGTTCAGGGATGTCGTTCCCGGATTCCTTCACCAGCTCCAGCACGCGCTCGACGCCCAGGGCCCAGCCGACCGCCGGGGCCGCTTTGCCGCCCACCTGCTCGATCAGGTAGTCGTAGCGCCCGCCGCCGCAGATCGTGCCTTGCGAGCCCAATCGGTCGGTCACGAACTCGAACACGGTGAGGTTGTAGTAGTCCATGCCCCGCACCAGACGGGGATTGATGCGCCAGGCGACGCCGTTGGCATCGAGGATGGCCTTGACCGTCTCGAAATGGCGCAGGGAGTCTTCGCCCAGGTAGTCCAGCAGCTTCGGCGCCCCCTCCACGAGGGTCTGCAAAGCCGGGTTCTTCGTGTCCAGGATTCTCAGCGGGTTGCTGTGCAGCCGCCTGCGTGCTTCTTCGTCGAGTTGGTCGACATGCGCCTCGAGGTAGCCGATCAGCGCGGCGCGGTGGGCCTTGCGCTCTTGCGGCTGCCCCAGGCTGTTGAGTTCGAGCCGCACGTCCGTCAGCCCGAGCTCCTTCCACAGCGCATTAGCCAGCAGGATCAATTCCGCGTCAGCCTCGGCGCCCGCGAATCCGAGCGCCTCGGCACCGATCTGATGGAACTGTCGATAGCGCCCGCGCTGCGGTCGCTCGTGACGGAACATGGGGCCCATGTAGTAGAGACGCTTGCCACCGTCATACAGCATGGCGTGCTCGACCACGGCGCGCACCACGCCTGCCGTCGACTCGGGGCGCAGCGTGAGCTGCTCTCCATTGAGCCGGTCCTCGAAGGAATACATCTCCTTCTCGACGATGTCGGTGACCTCTCCCAGTCCACGCACGAACAGCGCGGTCGGCTCCACGATGGGCGTGCGCAGGTTTCGGTAGGCGTAGCGGTCCATGAGGGCGCGCACCTTGGCCTCCAGCCATTCCCAGCGCGCGGACTCGGGAGGAAGGATGTCGTTCATGCCCTTCACGGCCGTCAACTTCTGCGCGCGTTGCGGTGTATTCAAATTCTGATTCACGGTGTTCTTGGAATGTGTGTGGAGGCTCCGGCCCCCGCTTGGCGGACTCGCTGGAATCCGCAGTTCAATCGGCCGTCGTCGCTGGCTGGTTCTGTCCGAAGCGGCGGGCGATGTACTGATCGACGATGTCGTGGAACTCCGCAGCGATGTTGTCGCCGCGCAGCGTGAGCACCTTCTCGCCATCGATGAAGACCGGAGCGGCGGGCGCCTCGCCGGTGCCAGGCAGGCTGATGCCGATGTCGGCGTGCTTGCTCTCGCCGGGGCCATTCACGATACAGCCCATGACGGCGACCTTGATCTTTTCCACCCCGGGGTAACGCACGCGCCACACGGGCATTTGCGACCGCAGATGGTCGTCGATCTGCTTTGCGAGCTCCTGGAACGTGGTGCTGGTCGTTCGGCCGCAGCCAGGGCAAGCGGTGACGCTGGGCACGAAGGAACGCATGCCGAGCGCCTGCAGGATCTCGGCCGCGACGACCACCTCCTGGGTTCGCGCCTCACCAGGCTGTGGAGTCAACGATACGCGGATCGTGTCGCCGATGCCTTCCTGCAGCAGCACCGCCAGCGCCGCTGTGGAGGCGACAGTGCCCTTGGTGCCCATGCCCGCTTCGGTCAGCCCGAGGTGGAGCGCGTAGTCGCAGCGCCGGGCCAGTTCTCGGTAGACCGAAATCAGATCCTGCACGCCACTCACCTTGCAGGACAGGATGATCTGGTTGCCATCCAGGCCCATGGCCTCGGCACGGCGGGCCGATTCGATGGCCGAGGTGATAAGCGCCTCGTACATGACCTGCCGAGGATCCCAGGGCTGCGCCCGCTGGCTGTTGACGTCCATCAGCTGCGCCAGCAGCTCCTGGTCCAGGCTGCCCCAGTTCACGCCGATGCGGATGGCCTTGTTCCAGCGCATGGCTGCATCGATCATCTGGCCGAATTGTCGGTCGCGCTTGTCGCCCTTGCCGACGTTGCCGGGGTTGATCCGGTACTTCGACAGCGCCTGGGCGCAGTCCGGATACTCGGTCAGCAGTCGATGGCCGTTGTAATGGAAGTCGCCCACCAGAGGAACCGTTTCGCCCATGCGATCCAGTTGCTCGCGGATGTAGGGCACCGCGGCCGCAGCCTCCGGCGTATTGACCGTGATGCGCACGAACTCGGACCCCGCCTGCGCGAGCTCCTTCACCTGGATGGCGGTGCCGATGGCGTCTACCGTATCGGTGTTGGTCATGGACTGGATGCGGACCGGCGCGCCTCCACCCACGGTGACCACGCGGGAACCCCACACCACACGCGCCTGCCGCGAAGTGCGTACCAGGGGCGCCGCCATCGGAACAGGGCCGGTCGATGTTTCGTAGCTCAATTACTTCACCTCAAAACGGGCCACGTTCTCGCGCGTGGCACTGGCGATGTCCAGCGGCTGGCCACGCACCAGCACGGTGGTGGCGTCCGCCTTGCCGATGACGACAGCCCACGGCGGGCTGCCGGGCGCCACCAGGCGATCACCGGCATTCAGGATCTTTTGGGTCGTGCCGCCGCCGCCCAGGCTACGCACCTGCACCCAGGATGTGGCCTTCGCCGCGATGACCAGCACCTCGGAAGCGACTGCAGCGGTATTGGTCGCCGCTTGACTCGCCGGCGCCGTGGGGGACGCAGCAGCCACGGCGGCTGTGGGTGCAGGCACCGGCACCGGCACCGCAGCCGACGCACTGCGGTCCACCTCCGGCGAAGGGAGCGGCGCGGCCGTGGACGCACCGTGGGACACCGGTTCGGCCACGGAGCCCGGAGCCGATGAAGAACTCACCGCTTCATTCGTCGCGGAGCTGTTGTCCAGCGCCTTGGGAACGAACACCATCGCCAGCGCACCCAGCAGCAACACGAGCACCACGCCGACGACCGAACGGGGAACCGCCGCTCCCGAGCCGCTCGATGCGCGAGCGCTGCTGTCCTTGTACGAAGCGTTGATGCCCCGATCCGCAGTGAGCCGCGGGGCGGCACCCTGCGGGAGCAATGCCAGTACCGGCGCAGGGTCGATGTTCAGGGTGCGGCACACGCTGGAGGCCAGCGCGCGCACGAACACCACGTCCGGAAAGACCTCATGGCGATCGGCCTCCAGTGCCTCCAGCTTGGGCACCGACACCTTCAACGCCACGGCCAAGGCTGCGATATGCACTCCGGCCGCCTGCCTCGCTTCACGCAACAGACTGCCGGCCGTCACCGCCGCGGGCGATCCCGCATCCATCATTTCCGTCTCAAGCATCTCACTCATCGAACGCGCCTCGTTCATAAGCCAGCAGTTCCCGGGAATCGGGGAACCGTTTGCGCAGTTGCTCGCCCAGTTGCCGCATGGCAATGGTGTCCTTCAAGGCACGCTCGACCTTGATCCCCAGCCACAGCGACTCGGCGCTCGCAAATTCGCCATTGTTCACCCGCCGCACGTAGAACTGTGCCTGCTTCACATCGCCTCTTCGAAATTTCAGCGAAGCCAGGCCGTAACCGATGACCGGGTTGCCGGCATCGAGTTCATACGCGCGCGCCAACACCTGCTCCGCGGCGGCCAGATCGCCAGACCGCTCCAGACACACGCCTTGCGACATCAAGGTCTTGCTGCGCGAGGCGTATGTCGGGGTCGCCAGCGCGCGGTCAAACCACTGCATGCTCTCCGCATAACGCTGGCGCTGACACTGCAGCCAGCCGAAGTTGTGCATGATGTCCGGATCGCCCGGACGCAGCGCCTGGGCGCGGCGCAGGCTCTCCTCCGCCTGGACCTGGTTGCCGAGCCGCATGTAAATCAGCGCCATCAGGTGATGGGCATCGGCAAACGTGGGGTCGTGGGCGATCGACTGCTTGACCTCGTCGAGCGCGACGGTCGTCTGCCCCATCTGGAAGTAGTTGGCGGCGAGCTCCAGGCGGATGCGCGCGCGCCGCCGCACTTCCGATTCGTCGGAAGGCGTGACCACCGGCTCTGCGGCGTAGGACGCATTGGCGGCGGTGGTCGTGGTGGTGGTGGTGCATCCGCCGACCATCCACACGGAAGCGCAGGCCACAGCCACGGTGAGCACCCATCGCTGCCAATGGGTTCGAGGATTCGCCATGTGTGCCCCCTTGATGTGATGCATGCCCGCCGTTCAGGTCACTGGCTTGAGCGCGATCACACGCTGCTTGGCCATGCGCTCTGACGCGCGCGTGCGATCTTTCACATCTCCGGCCAGTTGGCCGCATGCCGCATCGATATCGTCGCCGCGCGTCTTGCGCACGGTCGTGACGATACCCGCCTCGCTCAGCAACTTGGCAAAGACCGACACTTGATGAGGGGAAGAGCGGTGCAGGCCGGAGGCCGGAAAGGGATTGAAGGGAATCAGGTTGAACTTGCACCACACGCCGCGGCTGGCGTGCTTGCGCACGAGGTCTATCAACTGCTGCGCGTGTTCAGGCTGGTCGTTGACGCCGTCCAGCATGCAGTATTCGAAGGTGATGAAGTCGCGCGGTGCGTGTTCGAGGTACCGATTGCAGGTCTCCAGCAGCTCGGCGATCGGGTACTTGCGATTCAAGGGCACCAGGTTGTCGCGCAGCGCATCATTGGGCGCATGCAGCGAAACCGCCAGCGCAACGGGGCAATCCTGAGCGAGCCGGTCCATCATCGGCACGACGCCCGAGGTGGACACGGTGACCCGGCGCCGCGAGAGGCCGTAGCCATGGTCGTCGAGCATCACCCGCAAAGCCGGCACCAGCGCCGCATAGTTCTGCAGGGGCTCCCCCATCCCCATCATCACCACGTTGGAGATCACGCGCTCGGAAGTGCCCAGTCGGGTTCTCAGGGCATGCTCGGCGAACCAGAGCTGGGCCACGATCTCACCCGTCGTGAGATTGCGGCTGAAACCCTGGTGCCCGGTGGAACAGAAGCGGCACCCCACGGCACATCCTGCCTGGGAAGACACGCACAGGGTTCCCCGATCGTCCTCGGGAATGAAGACCGTCTCGACCGCATTGCCGTCACCGACGTCGAACAGCCACTTGACCGTTCCGTCCGCCGATACGTGTTCGCTGATGACACGCAAACCGGTCACAACCGCGACGCCCTTGAGCTTTTCGCGCAGCGACTTGGCCAGATCGCTCATGGCGTCGAATTCATGCGCGCCACGTTGATGGATCCAGCGAAAAAGTTGGGTCGCCCGAAAGCGCTTCTCACCCAGCCGCTCGCAAAAAGCGGCCAGCCCGTCCAGATCGAAATCGAGCAGGTTGGTGGTCATGGCGTCATTCAGGCGTTGCGAGACCTGCAGCGGTTGCACACGGCAAAGCGGTCCGGCAGCGGAGCCGGAGAGAGCGCAGGCGCGTGCAACCGTACCGCATCAACGCGAGTAGATGTTCAGGCCAGGGAAGAAGAAAGCGATTTCGACCTGGGCCGTTTCAGGGGCGTCGGAACCGTGCACGGCGTTGGCGTCGATGCTGTCGGCGAAATCGGCGCGGATCGTGCCAGCCTCGGCCTTCTTGGGGTCGGTGGCGCCCATCAGCTCACGGTTCTTCAGGATGGCGTTCTCGCCTTCCAGCGCCTGGATCATCACCGGGCCGGAGATCATGAAGTCGACCAGATCCTTGAAGAAGGGACGTTCCTTGTGCACGGCGTAGAACTGCTCGGCTTCACGGCGCGACAGGTGGGCCATGCGAGCAGCGACGACCTTCAGGCCGGCGGCTTCGAAGCGCGCATAGATTTGGCCGATGACGTTCTTGGCGACTGCGTCGGGCTTGATGATGGAGAGGGTGCGTTCGATTGCCATTGTTCTATCCTGATGAGTAAGGTTGCGTTGACTTTTGCCCTGGGGACAAAGCCTTCCATTCTATCGCGGCGACGGAAACCCTAGCGGCCCCTGCGGCGGGGTCCGGGGCCGCCGTTCCCGCGCTTCTGTTCCTGGCGCTGGCGCAGCAGGCTGTCGCTGCCGATGTAGCCCACCGAGGTTTTCATCGGATCGGGCTGCGCCGGTTTGCCCGCGGAGCGCCCGCTCGGCGCGGCGCCCTCGTCGCGGCGCGACCGAGGCGCGCGACCACCGGGCGCCCCGCCCGCCTTGCCACCCAGCCCCGTGCCTCGGGATTGCGGGACTCGGGGGCCACGGGTCTTGCCGCGCTCGGCCGGGGCCACCCCTTCGGCGGCGCCCTCCACCGCCCGTGCGCGGCCGGGCCCGGCCGCGTTGGCCAATGCGCGGATGTCGCGCTCGTCGAGCTCCAGCCAGGCGCCTCGCTTCAACCCGCGAGGCAGCATCATCGCGCCGTAGCGGATCCGGATGAGCCGGCTGACTGCGTGTCCCACCGCTTCCATCATGCGGCGGACCTCCCGGTTGCGGCCTTCGGAGATCGTCACGCGATACCAGCAGTTGGAGCCTTCGCCACCGCCGTCCTCGATCGAACCGAAAGCAGCGAAGCCGTCCTCCAGTTGCACGCCGTCCAGCAGCCGCTGCTTTTCCTCGTTGCTCAAGGCGCCGAGCACCCGCACGGCATATTCGCGCTCCAGCCCGAAGCGCGGATGCATCAGCTGGTTGGCGAGTTCGCCCGAGCTGGTGAACAGCAGCAGGCCCTCGGTGTTCAAATCCAGCCGGCCGACGGATTGCCACTTGCCCTGCATCAGCCGCGGCAGCTTGCGGAACACCGTAGGACGGTTCTGCGGGTCGTCATGGGTGACGACCTCGCCGGCGGGCTTGTGATAGGCAATCACCCGCGCCGGTGGCGGATCGATGCGGTAGCGGATCGGCTTGCCGTTGACCCGAATCTGGTCGCCATGCTGAATGCGCTGCCCCACGTGGGCCGGCTCGTTGTTGACCGAGATGCGGCCTTCCAGGATGAGCTGCTCCATCTCCAGCCGGGAGCCGAGCCCCGCCTGCGCCAGCACCTTGTGCAGCTTAGGAGTTTCCACCTGCGGCTGCAGCACCCGTTTGACGGGCGTCACCTCCTGTGCGGCCTCGTCCTCGTCCAATTTGCCGGACACCACGTCGGCAAAGCCGTAGCCATCGGCCTGCGCCGGGACGGCGGGCCGGCCGGGCGCCTTGGCCGGGCGCTGGGAAGCGCCTCCCGCGGCGCCGGCCGCACGCCCGCCTGGGGCAGTGCGGCTGCCGCGGGCGGCATCGCTGCGCGGCTTGCGCTGCGCCGCGCCCTCGGCGGGGGTGGCCTCGGCGCCGGCTGCCGGCTCGTCCTGGTGGGAGTCATTCATCTTTGTTTCCTGTAGCAGTCGTCTGCGACCCTGGGGCCCCATCCGCCTGAATTGTTGTCGATGCATCCGCATCGTCCGGCACGGCGCCGCCTTTCACTTCCGCCTGGGCGTCGGTCGCGGGCTCGCCGTCCAGAGCGGACTCCGCGGCTTCGGCGGCAGCGGCGCCTTCGCCCTCCGCCAGACCCAGCGTGTCGAACATGCTGGCTTGCACCACCGGGTCGTCCAGCACCGGCAGCTGATCGAGCGACTGCAGCCCCAGATCGTCCAGGAACTGCCGGGTGGTGGCGAACAGCGCAGGCCGGCCCACCGTTTCGCGGTGCCCGATGACCTCCACCCAGCCCCGGTCCTCCAGCTGCTTGATGATCAGGCTGTTGACCGTGACGCCACGCACGTCTTCGATGTCGCCCCGCGTCACCGGCTGGCGGTAGGCGACGATGGCGAGCGTCTCCAGCGCGGCCCGCGTATAGCGCGGCGGCTTCTCGGGGTGCAGGCGGTCGAGGTACTCGCGCATCTCCGGACGGCTCTGGAACCGCCAGCCCGAGGCCACCTGAACCAGTTCCACACCGCTCTGCGCCCAGTCTTGCTGCAGCTCGAGCAGGATGTGCTTGAGCGTGTCGGCCCCCAGGGCATCGTCGAACAGGCCGCGCAACTCCCGCACCGTCACCGGCTGCGGGGCACAGATCAGCGCGGTTTCCAGAACCCTTTTGGCTTCCACCGTATTCATGATGTTCAGCAGTCCCGAGGAAGATGCGAGCGAGCCCGCGGCATCACAGCAAGCGGCAGCACGACAGGGAGCAAGAAATAGAAGGCGCGTGTACAGCGATGGGCCAGACGCCATGCTGCGCGAGAGGGTGTCGGCACAAGCGTGTGCGGACTTAAAGAGGATTGTAGCGCAGGCCCCAGAACTCGACGGCCGCCTGCATGTCCGCCGGCAGGGCCGCGGTCCATTCCATGGGCACACCCGTGACCGGGTGGGCGAAGGCCAAGCGGAACGCATGGAGGGCCTGGCGCGACAGCCCGGCGGCTGGAATGCCGCCGTAGAGAGCGTCGGCCACCAAAGGGTGCTGGAGCGAGGCCATGTGCACGCGGATCTGGTGCGTGCGGCCGGTGTGCAGCGTGCACCGCACCAGGCTGGCTTCCGGCCCCGCGGCCAGCACGTCGATGTCGGTGCGGGCCGGCTTGCCGGCGTGCAGGCCCAGATCCACCACCGCCATCCTCAAGCGATTGCGCGGGTCGCGGCCGATCGGCGCATCCACCCGGCGGTGGTCGGCGTGCCGCCAGCGGCCCATGGCGATCGCGAGATACTGCCGCGACACCTCGCGCGCGGCGATCATACGCACCAGGGCGTCCATAGTGGCCCGCTCGCGCGCCACCACCATCAGGCCACTGGTGTCCTTGTCGAGCCGGTGCACGATGCCCGCCCGAGGCACGAGGCTGGCGCGCGTATCGTGTGCCAGCAGGCCGTTGAGCAGCGTGCCGCTCCAGTTGCCGGGCGCCGGGTGCACCACCAGGCCGGCCGGCTTGTTGATGACGAGCAGGTGATCGTCTTCGTACACCACGTCGAGCGGCATGGCTTCCGGCCTGAAGGCCTGGCTCTGCTCGGTAGGCCGGATCTCCACGGTGATGCGGTCGCCGGCCTTCACCTTGGCCGACGGCTTGGACGCGGTCGCGCCGCCCCAGCGCACCAGCCCTTGCGCCAGCAGCTGCTGCAGATAGCTGCGGGACAGCTCCGGCACCAGATCGGCCAGCGCCTTGTCGAGCCGAGCGCCGTGGTGCCCGGCGCCGACGACCAGTTGCCTCAGCTCGCCTTCCGCGTCGTCCGCGTCGTCCGGCGCAGCCGCCGCACCCGTCGCCGAAGGCCCCGCGTCGTCCCCGTCGTCGGGCTGCCAGCCCGCGTCCGCAGGCGTGCTGCCGCCGCTCAACGGGAAGGCAGGTAACGCACCGGATCGACCGGCTTGCCCTGCCGGCGGATCTCGAAGTGCAGCTTGACCCGATCGGTGTCGGTGCTGCCCATCTCGGCGATCTTCTGGCCGCGCTTCACGTTCTGGTCTTCCTTGACCAGCAGCGTCTGGTTGTGAGCGTAGGCCGTCAGGTAAGTGTTGTTGTGCTTGAGAATGACCAGGTTGCCGTAGCCGCGCAAGCCGGCGCCCGCGTACACCACCCGGCCATCGGCCGCCGCCAGCACCGGGTCGCCAGCCTTGCCGCCGATGTCGTAACCCTTGTTGCGCGCCTCATCGAAGCCCGCCAGCAGCGGGCCGGAAGAAGGCCAGATGAACGGCATGTCGTCTTCGTTACCGGCAGCCGCGGGCGGCGTCGCAGCCGGTGCCGCGGCGGCGGGCGCGGTGGCCGATGCCCCCGGCTTGGCCGCGCTGGCGGCCGGCGCGGGAGGCAGGGCCGACGCCGTCACCGGGCGCGTCACCACACCGGTGTCGGCAGCCACGGCGCTGGCGGCCGACGCCGAAGCGCCCGGCGGCGCGACGCGCAGCACCTGGCCCACCTCGATCAGATTGGCGTTGTCCAGCCCGTTCCAGCGGGCGATGTCCTTCCACGTCTGGCCATGCTCCAGCCCGATGCGGATGAGCGTATCGCCCGGCTTGACGGTGTAGTAGCCCGCCTTGCCCGCGTTCTCGGCGCCGGGCAGCGGCTTGGCCGCGGACACCGCAGGGGCCGGGGACGACGAGATCGACCCGGCCGCCGTGCCGCGGTCTTCGACCGGAGCCCTGTTGACGCGGGTGCCGCAACCGGCCAGCACCAAGCCAGCCAGCGCGATAGAACCCCAAGCAACAAGACCACGCGATACCAACATAAGCAATCCCTTCAGGCAATCCCCGATTTTAGGGGGACAAAATGGACGGCCTCCAAAACGCTCTGCTGGAGCCCGTGTGCGGTCTTGTCGACCACGAGCAGCACCTGCTGGCCGTTGGTGCCGACGGTCGGCGCCACCAGCCGCCCGCCCACCGCCAGTTGGTCGCACCAGTGCTGCGGCAGCAGTTCGCCGCCCGCAGCCGAGACGATGGCGGCATACGGCGCGCCCTTGGCATAGCCCAGCATGCCGTCGCCCAGCAGCAGGTGCACGTTGGCCAGCCGCAGCGGGCGCAGGTTGTCGCGCGCCTTCTCGTGCAACGCGCGCAGCCGCTCCACGGTATACACCTCGCGCGCCAGCCGGGCGAGCACGGCGGCCTGGTAGCCGCAGCCGGTGCCGATTTCCAGCACCCGGCCCGCCCCGCTGCCACTTCGCAGCGCCTCCGCGCCGAGCAACAGTTCCACCATGCGCGCAACGACGCTCGGCTTGGAGATGGTCTGCCCCAGCCCGATCGGCAGGCTGGTGTCTTCGTACGCCTGGTTGACGAGCGCGCTGTCCACGAAACGGTGCCGCTCCACTGCGCCCATGGCGGCCAGCACGGCGGGCGACTGGATGCCGGAGGCCGCCAGCCGCTGCACCATGCGTGCGCGCACCGCAGCGGAATCCAGCCCCAGCCCTTGCGGCGCCAAGGGCGCCTGGGCGGGCGGGCGAAGGCCGGCGCCCGCCGGCCGCGCCGGGACGGCGGCGGGCTGCGCCTGGAGTCGCGCCGGAAAGCCGGGCCTGCGCTGCTGCGTCATGGGACCACGCGCTCCGCGACCTGCGGGCCTCCGTCCCCCTCGCCCTCCGGCACCAGGCGCGCCGCGGTCTGCGCCCAGTAGCCCAGGCTCTCGTGGTCGGTCAGGTCGACCTTGAGCGGCGTCATGGCGACGTGCCCCTGAGCGGTGGCATGGAAGTCCGTGCCTTCGGCGTCGTCCTTGGCGGCGCCCGCGCTGCCGATCCAGTACATCGTCTCGCCGCGCGGACTCTGCTGCTCGATCACCCGCTCGGCCGCATGCCGCCGCCCCAGCCGGCAGAGCTTGATCGGCCGGAGCACATCGAGCGGCAGGTTGGGAATGTTGATGTTGAGCAGCCACGGCGCCTCGCCCACCAGGCGCTGCTGCTGCATCTGCTGCACGATCTCGCGCGCCTTGCTGGCCGCTGCCTCGATCTCGCCCCAGCCCTTGTCCACCTGCGAGAAAGCGATGGCCGGGATGCCGAAGAGGTAGCCCTCCATGGCCGCGCCCACCGTGCCCGAGTAGATGGTGTCGTCGCCCATGTTCGCGCCATTGTTGATGCCCGAGACCACCAGGTCGGGCCGGTAACCGAGCAGGCCGGTAAGCGCGATGTGGACGCAGTCGGCCGGCGTGCCGTTTACGTACCGGAAACCGTTGGCCGCGCGCTGGACGTAGAGCGGCGAGTGCAAGGTCAGCGCGTTGGACTTGGCGCTGTTGTTGTGCTCCGGCGCCACCACTTCCACGTCCGCGATGGATCGAAGCGCTTCATGCAGCGCCACGATGCCGGGCGCCTGGAAACCATCGTCGTTGGAAATGAGGATCTTCATGGTCGGTCTGGCTGCGTTCGGCGGATTGTAGGCGTCGCCCTACGGCTGCCGCGCTGCTTCGGGTCGCCCCCGCGCCGTCGCTCCAGGGACAACGGCCAACCCACCCCGCACCTATGATGCGGCGCACCGAAGAACGGAGACTTCCATGCACGCTTGGCTTTGCACCGACCCCACCGGCGTAGACGCGCTCACCTGGACCGAACAGCCCACGCCGGCGCCCAAGGCCGGCGAAGTACTGATCGAGATCAAGGCCGCGAGCCTGAACTTTCCCGATCTGCTGATCGTCCAGAACAAGTACCAGATGAAGCCGCCCCTGCCCTTCGTGCCCGGCTCTGAGTACGCCGGCGTCGTGCAGGCGGTGGGTGAAGGCGTGACCCACCTGCGCCCCGGCCAGAACGTGGCCTGCCTGAGCGGCACTGGCGGTTTCGCCACGCATGTGATCGCGCCGGCCGCGCTCTGCATGCCGCTGCCGGAAGGCTTCTCGCACGTCGACGCGGCCGCGTTCATCATGATCTACGCCACGTCGCACCATGCGCTGATCGACCGCGCCCAGTTGAAGGCAGGTGAAACCGTGCTGGTGCTCGGCGCCGCCGGGGGCGTGGGCACTGCGGCCATCCAGATCGCCAAGGCGCAGGGCGCCCGGGTGATCGCCGCCGCCTCCACCGAAGAAAAGTGCGCGCTCTGCCTCTCGGTCGGGGCCGATGCGGTCATCAACTATGGCCAGGAAAACCTGCGCGAGGCCATCAAGGCGCTCACGGAAGGCCGTGGCCCCGACGTGATCTACGACCCGGTCGGCGGCGAATACACCGAGCCGGCCTTCCGCTCCATCGCCTGGCGCGGGCGCTACCTCGTGGTCGGCTTCGCGGCGGGCCCCATTCCCGCGCTGCCGCTGAACCTGCCGCTGCTCAAGGGCGCCTCGCTGGTGGGCGTGTTCTGGGGCGACTTCGCCAAGCGCGAGCCCCGTAACAACGCGGCCATGATGGCCGAGCTGGCGCAGTGGTACGCCCAGGGCAAGGTCAAGCCGGTCATCGACCGCACCATGCCCATGTCGCAGCTGAAGGCCGCCTACGCCCACATGGGGTCGCGCGGCGTGATGGGCAAGCTGGTGATGGTGAACTGACCCGGATGCCGCCCGCGGCAGAAGGCCGGCCGGCTTTGCGCGACCGGCGGCTCCGGCACGGGCGCCCTCGCTGTTCAACCCCTGCGCCGTCTGTCAAACTCGCAGCCTTCTTGACCCGATGGTGGCGCCTGGCATGGCAGACCGTAACCCTTCCGAAATCGCCCGCGAGACGCTGAAACTGCTCGCATCCCGCAGGCTGGCGCCCACCCCTGACAACTACCAGGCGCTCTACGACGAGATCGCCGGCACCCGCAGCGCGCCGGGGTTTCCCGAAGGTCCCCTGCGCCAGATCGGGCGGGTGCTGCCTGGGCAGACCCCCGCGCAGAAGCGCCTGCTGGGCCTTTTCGAGAACGCCGTTGCGGCCAACGACTGGGGTGCGCTGCAGGGCGTGCTGGTGGGCTACGCCAACCTGGGCCTGGGGGCGGCGCCCGCACCCGTGGCCGTGCGGGAGGCTGACAGCCCGGGCGGCCAGGCCCCGCCCGGGGCGCTGCCCACCGAACTGGCCGAGCAGCTGGTGCGGCTGATCGACACCCTGATGCCCGCCCTGGGCGAGGACGACAGCCGCGTGCACGAGCTCGCTGCGCAACTGGTGCAGTTCCTGAAGCAGCCGGCGCCGCCCTCCTCCACCCTGCAGCTCATGCTGAACAACTTCAGCTACCGCCTGTCGTTCGCCGCCGAAGACCAGGCGGCGATCCGCACCAGCCTGCTGGCCCTGCTGCAGATGGTGTTCGAGAACATCGCCGCGCTCAGCATGGACGACCGCTGGCTGCACGGCCAGGTGGAGGCGCTCATGGCGGCATCCACGCCGCCCCTGAGCCTGCGCCGGCTCGACGACGTGCAGCGCCGCCTCAAGGACGTGATCTTCAAGCAGACCGAGGCCAAGACCCGCCTGCTGCAGGCGCAGGACCAGATGAAGGAATTGCTGGCCGCTTTCGTCGAGCGGCTGGCGCAGATGGACCAGTCGAGCAGCTCGTACCACGACACGCTGGAGCAGTGTGCCGAGCGCATCGGGCAGGCCACGCACCTGCAGGAGATCACCCCGGTGCTGGAACAGGTCATGTCCGCCACCCGGGCCATGGCGCTGAACAGCCGTGTCGCCCGCGACGAGCTGCACCAGCTGCGCGAACGCTCCGAGCTGCGGCACACGCAGATCGCCGCGCTGCAGAAAGCGCTGGACGAGGCCAGCACGCAGGCACGGCACGATCCGCTCACCGGCTCGCTCAACCGCAAGGGGCTCGACGAGGTCATGGAACGCGAGATCGCCCGCGCCCGGCGCAACGAGGCTGCGCTGTGCGTGGCGCTGCTGGACCTGGACAACTTCAAGGCCATCAACGACCGGCTGGGCCATGCCAGCGGCGATCAGGCGCTGGTCCACCTGGCACAGGTGGCCCGCGAGGTGATGCGCCCGCAGGACATGCTGGCGCGCTACGGCGGCGAGGAATTCGTGCTGGTGCTGCCCGACACCGCCCTGCCCCAGGGCGTGGAGGCCATGACCCGCCTGCAGCGCGAACTCACCACCCGCTTTTTCCTGCGCGGGCAGGAGAAAGTGCTCATCACCTTCAGTGCCGGCGTGGCGCAGTTGGGGCGGGACGAGACCAGCGAAGAGGCCCTGCGCCGCGCCGACCAGGGCATGTACCTGGCCAAGCGCGCCGGCAAGAACCGCGTGACCGCGGCCTGAGCACGGCTCGCGCACCGGTCGGTGTCGACAGCGGCAGCGCGTCGCCCGGGCGGGTCGCTACACTCTGCAACTTCTCCTGACAAAACCAAACCACCCATGCGCGCGCTTTCCGATCCGATGCGTGAGGCCCTCGAGGCCTACAAGGCGCTGCTGGAAGCCACCGGCCCGGCCGGGCTGGCCTTCCTGAACGCCCGGGTTCCCCACCGCTACACGGCCGTCTACCGGCTGGACGGAGCGGTGCTGCGCAATGTGCACCTGTTCGACAAGGAAGGGGTGGTCACGCCCGACTTCCTGGAGACGGTGCCGCTGCAGGACAGCTTCTGCCAGTTCGTCATGCGCGACGGCGGCTTCACCTGCGACGACACGGCCAGCGACCGGCGGCTGGACGGCCACAAGTACCAGGGCGTCATGGGCTCCTACCATGGCCTGCCGCTGCTGGACAACCACGGCGACCTATACGGCACGCTCTGCCATTTCGACACCGAACGGTACGCCCTGCCGGACGAGGAGTTCGCGCTCCTGCAGAAGGTGGCCCGCGTGTTGCCGGCCTACTTGAACAAACGCCCTGTTCCAGCGCCCTGAGCCGCGCGACCCACCCGGCTCGTCCGGGAGCTGGGCCGTGCGTTGCCGACCCCTGGCGGCGTCGTTCACCGCCCGTCAGGGCTTGTCCGGCGGCTCCTGCCCGTCCGCGCCGGCTTGCGGTGTGGCCGAGGGAGTGGCCGCGGGGCCTGCGCCGGCCTGGGCGCGCTGGCTGCGCCAGGCGTCGAAGTCTTCCGAGAACTTCTGGTAGCGCTCGCTGCGCCAGCTTTCGTAATCGCTGTCCAGCCGGCGCAATTGTTCCTCGCGCCACCGCTGATAGTCCGGGTCGGGGTGGCCGCCCGAGCGCGCATTGCGCCCACTGGCGCCGCGGTCGTCGCCGGTGTGGCCGTATCGCGGCTGACTGCCGCCGCGGCCGTAGCCCGATTCGGCCGCCTCGCGCAGGTAATCGTCGCCCTGCTGCGATCGCTCCGGGTTGCCCCACCGACCGTCCCAGTCGGGCTCCGACCGGCCCTGCCAATGGCCCTCCTGCGTGCGATGCCGGCCTTCATAGCCGCCGTAGCCGCTGCCGCTTGGCGGGCCCAGCCCGCGTGCGCCGCCGCCCGGCCCGCTGTAGCCGCCATTGGCCGCCTGCCCGCCCGTGCCGCCGTAGCCGCGCGATCCCCCGCCGCCATAGCCGCCGTAGCCGGCGCGGGAGGCACCGGAGCCGTACAGCGTCGGCTCGTTGTCGGCGCCGCTGCCGTAGTCACCGCCGCCCTGGTGGTGCTCGGCCGTGTAGTCATGCTGGCGCGACGAGCGCCTGAAGCCGTGCTCCTGCCCGCCCTGCGGCGTCGGGCGGTGGCCGTCGCCGCCAGGCCGGCTCCACTGCTCGGCCTGGCGGCCGGAACGGCCTGCGTCCTGATCCCGCTCCGGCCAGTGGCGGCGCGGGTCTTCGTGGTCATGTGGGTCCATGGATGAAACCTCCGTTCAGATCCAGCATCGGAAGCCGGGCTCACGGCCCGCTGCGCTGCAGCCCCGCCGGCGGCCGACTCCGCCAGCGGGTCTGGCCAAAGCTGCGGGCAGCGGCGCGGTGCCGCAGGTAGGAGCATGCCGACGATCCGGCGCAGCCACTGGCCCCGCCCACCAGTGGCAGGCCCATGCACAATGTCGACCCTTCAGGCGCGCCAGCGCCCGCCCACGCCGGGCGGACCTGGCCACCGCAAGTGATCTGACCCCATGGAAATGCCCGCCTCTCCCGCCCACACCCCCATGATGGCCCAGTACCTGGGCCTGAAGGCGCAGCACCCCGACACGCTGCTGCTCTACCGCATGGGCGACTTCTACGAGCTGTTCTACGAAGACGCAGAAAAGGCTGCGCGGTTGCTCGACATCACGCTCACCCAGCGCGGGCAGTCGGCCGGGCAGCCGGTGGTGATGGCGGGGGTGCCGTTCCATGCGCTGGAGAACTACCTGGGCCGGCTCATCAAGATGGGCGAGTCGGTCGCCATTTGCGAGCAGGTGGGCGAAGTGGGCGCCGCCAAGGGCCCGGTCGAGCGCAAGGTGGTGCGGGTCGTCACGCCCGGCACGCTGACGGACAGCGAACTGCTGTCCGACAAGGCCGAGTCGATGCTGCTGGCCGTGCACCAGGGTGCGCGGGCGCGCTGCGGCCTGGCCTGGCTGTCGGTGACGCAGGGCGTGGTGCACCTCGCCGAATGCAGCCATGACGAGGTCGGTGCCTGGCTGGCCCGCGTGGCGCCCAGCGAGGTGATCTACAGCGCCGGGGTGAGCGAGCGCTTCGAGCAGCAGCTGCAGGCGCTGCGCCAGAGCGGCGCCCTGGCCTGCCCCTTGAGCCTGCGGCCGGATTGGCAGTTCGACGGCGCCCTGGGCGAGCGCAAGCTGCTGGAGCACCTGCAGGCCTCTAGCCTGGCCGCCTGGAACGCCGAAGCGCTGGGCCATGCGCATGCGGCGGCCGCCGCGCTGCTGTCGTACGCCGAGCACACCCAGGGCCGCGCGCTCACGCACGTGCAGAGCGTGCGGGTGCAGCGCAATGATGAGCTCATCGCCCTGCCCCTGGCCACGCGACGCAACCTGGAGCTGGTGCGCACGCTGCGCGGCGAAGACGCGCCCACGCTCTTTTCGCTGCTGGACACCTGCATGACCGGCATGGGCAGCCGCCTGCTGAAAAGCTGGCTGCTGGAGCCGCGCCGCGACCGCGCCGACGCCCGCCAGCGCCTGGCGGCCACGGCGGCGCTGCGCGGCAACGGCTCGGGCGCCGGCCCCTGGAGCGTGCTGCGCGCCGAGCTGCGCGGCGTGAGCGACGTGGAACGCATCACCGCCCGCATCGCGCTGCGCCAGGCGCGCCCGCGCGAGCTGGTCGGCCTGTGCAAGACGCTACAAAAAGCAGAGCTGCTGGCGCAGGCAAATCAAGCGCCAGAGCCGTTTTTGACGCAGATCTTCCAGCAGCTGCAGCCGCCGGTGGACTGCAGCACCCTGCTGCGCACGGCCATTCACGAGGAGCCCGCGGCGCTGGTGCGCGACGGCGGCGTGATCGCGGCCGGGTTCGACGCCGAGCTGGACGAGTTGCGCGGCATCCAGACCCACTGCGACGACTTCCTGCTGGACCTGGAAACCCGCGAGCGCGCCCGCACCGGCATCGCCAACCTGCGGGTGCAGTTCAACAAGGTGCATGGCTTCTACATCGAGGTCACCAGCAGCCATGTGGCCCGTGTGCCGGACGACTACCGCCGCCGCCAGACGCTGAAGAACGCCGAGCGCTTCATCACGCCGGAGCTGAAGGCCTTCGAGGACAAGGCCCTGTCGGCGCAGGAGCGCGGCCTGGCGCGCGAGAAATGGCTGTACGAACAGGTGCTGGACCAGCTGCAGCCGCACGTGCCCGCCCTCGCCCGCCTGGCCCAGGCGCTGGCCACGCTGGACGTGCTGTGCACGCTGGCCGAGCGCTCGCTCACGCTGAACTGGTGCGCCCCGCAGTTCGTGAACGAGCCCTGCATCGACATCGAGGCCGGCCGCCACCCGGTGGTGGAGGCGCGCCTGGCCGAGACGTCGTCGGGCGCCTTCATTCCCAACCACACGCGGCTCAACGCCAACACGCGCATGCAGGTCATCACCGGCCCGAACATGGGCGGCAAGTCGACCTACATGCGGCAGGTGGCGCTGATCGTGCTGCTGGCCAGCATGGGCAGCCACGTGCCGGCCGCCGCCTGCCGGCTGGGGCCGATCGACGCCATCCACACCCGCATCGGCGCCGCCGACGACCTGGCGAACGCGCAGTCGACCTTCATGCTGGAGATGACCGAGGCCGCGCAGATCCTGCATGCCGCCACGCCGCACAGCCTGGTGCTGATGGACGAGATCGGCCGCGGCACCAGCACCTTCGACGGGCTGGCGCTGGCCAGCGGCATCGCCACCCACCTGCACGACCGCACCAAGGCCTTCACGCTCTTCGCCACCCACTACTTCGAGCTGACCGAGCTGTCGGCGCGCCACCAGCATGCGATCAACGTGCACGTGGGCGCGACGGAGACGGGTGCCTCCATCGCCTTCCTGCACGAGATCCAGCCCGGCCCGGCCAGCCGCAGCTACGGCATCCACGTCGCCAAGCTGGCGGGCGTGCCCGCGCCGGTGCTGAACCATGCACGGCACACCCTGGCCGCGCTGGAGGAGCGGGCCGGCGAAGGCCAGGCGCAGGTGGACCTGTTCGCGCCGCCGCCCGACGACCCGGGCGCGGGCCTGAGCGCGGTGGAAGCCGCGCTGGACGCGATCCATCCCGACGCGATGAGCCCGCGCGAGGCGCTGGATGCGCTCTACCAGCTCAAGCGGCTCGCCCAGGGCATGGCATGAACGTCGCCCCTCCTCGGGTTTTTCATGCCTTTTGACCCACCGGCGCTTATCGCACCTGCGCGAGCAGCTATCAAATAGATAGCGAACCGGGTTCACGGCGGCCCAGCGCCGCCAGCTCTGGCGACACGCCCTGCCACGCCACCGCGCCAATGGGGCTCGGGCCCGCGGCCGGCTCGGCGCCGCTGCGCAGGGCCCACCGGGTACCCGCGATCACGCTGTCGATCACCGGCACACCGACCCCGCCCTGCACGGCCGCGGCCATGCCGGCCAGGCCCGCACCGCCCAGCACGACGGCCTGCGCCCCCAGTTCGTCCGCCGCGGCGCGGCAGGCCTCGCCCAGCAGGGCCCGGGCGGCCGCGGGGTCGGCCGCCAGCTCGGCCCCGGTCGGCGCGACGGTGCGGATGCCCGCCAGCGCCGGGGCCTGGCCCAACGCCTGGGCCAGCCGCTGCAGCATGGGGCCCCACCGTTCGCCGCCGGTGACGATGGCGAACCGGCCATGGCGCGCGGCCTCGATGAACGAGGCCTCGGCCAGCCCCGTGACCGGCACCGGACAGCTTTCGCGCAGCGCCATCAGGCCCGGGTCGCCGAAGCAGCCGATCAGCACGGCATCGGGCACCGGCGCGCCGGCCTGCGCCCGCGTGGCCGCCCAGGCGTCGAGCGCGGCATGCGAGGCCACCGCATAGCTGGCCTCGCAGGCGATGTAGGGCGCGCCGAAGCGGGCGGTGACGGTGCGCACCGCCACCTGCGCCCCGGCCGCCGCCTGCACGTGGTGCTGCAGCAGCGCGCTGACGCTGGCGGAGGTGTTGGGGTTGATGACGAGCAACTGGCGCATGGCGGCGGCTTTCACAGGGTGGACGCGGGTAAGGCAGCCGGCCCGAGCAGGCTGGCCAGGTCCGGCGCATCGGGCGGTGGCGGGGCCACCTCGATCAGCGCCTCGAGCCGCTGCAGGTGATCGAGCATGCGGCGGGCGGCCTCGGGCGCGTCGCGCAGGTAGATGGCGTCGAGCAGGGCCCGGTGCTCGCGGCAGCCGCAGGCCGTGGCGTCGCTGCGCGCGCGGGCATGGCTGGGGCTGTAGGTCATGAGCACGAGGGAAGTGCGCGACACGAGTTCGCGCAGGATGCGGGCGAGCGTCTCGTGCCGCGCCGCCTGGGCGATGTGCAGGTGGAAGTCGCCCGAGAGCCGGATGGCCCGGCGCATGTCCCCGGCCTCCCGTGCCGCCTCTTCGTCTTCGATGCAGCGGCGCAGACGGGCGATGTCCGCCGCGCTGGCCGCGCCGATGAAGAGCGCCACCACCCGCGGCTCGATCAGGCGGCGGGCCTCGAACACCTCGCGGGCCTCCTGCAGCGTGGGCTCGGCGATGACGGCGCCCCGGTGCGGTGTGAGCGTGACCACCTGCTCGCTGGCCAGGCGCACCAGCACCGGCCGCACCCGCGTGCGCGACACGCCGAACGCGGTGGCCAGTTTGTCTTCCACCAGCTTGGTGCCCGGCGGCAGCCGGTGGTCGAGGATGGCGGAGACGAGGCGGTCGTACATGTCGCCCTCGCTCGGCACGTTGGCGGGGCGGGCGGTGCTGGCAGCGGTGGCCCCGGCCCGCGCGCGCCGCTGCGGGGGCTTCGCCGCCCTGCGGGGTGCGCCCTCGGTCGTCATGCGGCCCGGCCCTCGCGCCTGCGGCCCAGCACCCGCACCCAGGCCAGCGCGCAAGCCATCACCACGAACGACACCAGCGTGGTCACCGTGCCCAGGGCATAGATCGCCGGCGTGGTCACCGTGCTGGTCAGGCCCTGCAGTTCCAGCGGCAGCGTGTTGACGTCTCCGATGGCCTGCGAGGTGCGGGCGATCTCGTCCCAGCTGAGCGTGAAGCCGAACATGCCGATGCCCACCACCGAGGGCGCGATGAGCGGCAGCACCACGTGCACGAAGCCCTGCCACGGCGTGGCGCCCAGGTCGCGGGCGGCCTCTTCGTAGGCGGGGTTGAAGCGGTTGAACACGGCGAACATGATGAGCAGGCCGAACGGCAGCGTCCAGGTCAGATGCGCACCGAGGGCCGACGTGAAGAGGCCCAGCGAGGTGCCATAGCCCTCCAGCGCGCCCTCCATGCCCAGGGCGCCCAGCAGGGCCTTGAGGGCGGAGTCCAGCAGCCGGAACTCCAGCCCGATGCCCAGCGACACGATGATCGACGGCATGATGAGGCTGGCCACCACCACGAAGAAGAGCAGGTTCCCGCCCCGCAGCTTCTTGCGGAACGCCAGCCCGGCCAGCACCGACAGCACCACGGTGCATGCCATCACCGCCAGCCCCAGGCCCAGCGAGCGCAGCAGCGCGGCGCCGATGTCCACCACGCCCAACCCTTCGGCCAGCTTGCGGAACCAGTGCAGCGACACGCCGCGCATGGGAAAGGTGAGCCCGCCCTCGGGCCCCTGAAAGCTCAGCACGAAGATGACGAGCATGGGCCCGTACATGAAGCAGACGAACAGGGCGAAGACGATGGCGAGCAGCCAGAAGCCGAGGGGGCGAGGTTCGCGGGTGCGCATCTCAGAGCTCCTTGCGAATGTCGACCAGCCGGGTGAGGCCCCAGATGATCATGAGCACGATGGCCAGCAGGATCACCGCATTGGCCGCCGCCAGCGGGAACTGCAGGTACGAGGTCTGGACCTGGATGATCTTGCCCACCGAGGCGATCTGCTGCCCGCCCATGACGCCGATGGTGACGAAGTCGCCCATCACGATGGTGATGACGAAGATCGAACCGATGAGGATGCCGGTGCGCGACAGCGGCACGATCACGTTCCACAGTGTCTGCCAGCCCGAGGCGCCGGAGTCGCTCGCCGCCTCCAGCAGGCTGCGGTCGATGCGCATCATGCTGTTGAAGATGGGCACGATCATGAACATGGTGTAGAGATGCACGAAGGCCAGCACCACGGAGAAGTCGGAAAACAGCAGCCATTCGATGGGCTGCTCAACGAGGTGCAGCTCCATGAGGGTCTGGTTCACCAGCCCGTTGCGCCCCAGCAGCGGCACCCACGAAATCATGCGGATGACGTTGGAGGTCCAGAACGGCACGGTGCACAGCACGAAGAGCAGCGTCTGCATGCCGGCCGAGCGCATGTGGAAGGCGAGGAAATACGCCACCGCGAAGCCCAGCACCAGCGTGATGAGCCACACCAGCAGGCTGAACTTGAGGGTGGAGTAGTAGGTGCGCAGCGTGGTGCACGCATCGGCCAGGTTGGCGCAGCCATCGAAGATCGCCACGTAGTTCTTGAACGTGAAGCCGGGCAGCAGCTCGTATTCGTTGAAGTCCCAGAAGCTGACCATGGCGATCAGCGCCAGGGGAATCAGGAAGAACAGCACGAACACGGCCGTGAACGGCGCGGCCTGCCACCAGGCGGCGATACCCTGCTTCGCCGGCACGCCGGCCGAAGGGGAAGAGACAGAAGCATTCATCACGACACCTGAATGGAGGACAGAACGAATCGCATGCTGGAGAAGCGGACTCAGGAAGAACAGGCAGTGCGCCATCCGTCAGAAGGCCGCGGAGCAGGCCAGGCCAGCACACGCCGTGGAACGGGCTTGGCCCGGCCACCGGCGTGGCCCCCTTCCCGGCGAAGCCGAGAGATGGGGGAAGCGGCGCAGCCGCTCAGGGGGCAGTCCCCTCTACGCTGCCACGAATTCATTCCATTTCTGGACCATGTAGTTGTTCTCGTCCATCACGGCGTTCCAGCAGGCGATGCCGCCCATGCGGGCTTCGTAGCTGCCGCCGTCGCGCACCGCGCCGGCCTTGGCCAGCACCTCGCCGCCCGGGCTCTTGATGTCCTGGGTGGCGGGCTTGCCTTCCATCCAGTACGCCCATTCGTAGGGCTCCATCTTGGCCTTGGCGGTCTCCAGCACGGCGCTGTAGTAGCCCTGGCGGTTGAGGTAGGCACCGGCCCAGCCGTCGAGGAACCAGTTGATGAATTCATAGGCCCCGTCCAGCTTGCGGCCCGAGAGCGTGGCGGGCAGCCCGAAGCCCGCGGCCCAGGCGCGGTAGCCTTCCTTGAGCGGCTGGAAGTTGCAGGCCACGCCCTTGGTGCGCACGGCCGTGACGGCGGGGCTCCACATCGACTGGATGACCACCTCGCCGGAGGCCATCAGGTTGACCGACTCGTTGAAGTCCTTCCACAGCGCGCGGAACTGGCCGGCGCGCTTGGCCTCGATCAGCGTCTTGATGGTGAGGTCGATTTCCTTCTTGGTCATGTTGCCCTTGTCGGGGTACTTGTAGAGGCCCATGGCCTCGACCACCATCGCCGCGTCCATGATGCCGATGGAAGGAATGTTCAGGATCGCCGCCTTGCCCTTGAATTCGGGGTTCAGCAGCTCGGCCCACGAGTCGATGGGGCGCTTGATGAGGTCGGGCCGGATGCCGAGCGTGTCCGCGTTGTAGACGGTGGGGATGAGGCTCATGAACTGCGTCGGGCTCTTGGCGAAGACCTTGCTCTTCTCGCCCTCGAGGTAGATCACCTTCTTGGGCGCCGTGCCCTGGTCGCCCACGGCCTTGCCGCCCACTTCGCCCTTGGTGAAGAGGGGTGTGATCTTGTCGGCGTTCTTGATGCGCTTGGTGTCGATGCCCTTGAGGTTGCCCGTGGGCACGATCTTCTTGAGCGAGAAGTACTCGGTGTCGATCAGGTCGAAGCTGTTGGGCGCCGTCACCGCGCGCTTGGTCACGTCATCGGTGGTCACCGCCACGTACTGGATCTCGATGCCCGTGTCGGCCTTGAACTTCTCGGCGATCGCCTTGTCCTGGTTCACGGCCGTGCCCAGGTAGCGCAGCACGATCTTTTCCTGCGCGTGGACGGCCGGAAAGACGCCGGCGGCCAGGATGCCCGCCGTGCCCTTGAGCAGGGAGCGGCGCTGCATGCCGCAAGCGTGGAGGGCGGCGGAATCTGCGATCACATCGGACATGGTGAAAACTCCTTGGAAGAGAACGAACGGGAGGAGAGAAAACTTCTTGCGAAGTCGGGTGGAAAAGCAGGGCGGCCAGCAAGCCCAGGCAGGGTGGCGCAGGCGTTCAGGCCGCGGCCTGCAGCGGATGCGCCCGGGCCGGGGGCCAGTGCAGCAGCACCGGCTGGCCCACCTCGCAGGGCTGCAGCAGATGCACCGATTCGGGCACCATCACGGAATACTCCGCCGTGGCGTGGGCGGAGAGGGAGCCCCCGGCGCGCTGCAGGCCCAGCAGCACGTACGGCCCCTGGTACTCGACATCGGTCACCACGGCGGACATGTGCATGGAGCCCTCGGGCGGCGCCGCGCCTTCGGGCAGCACGCCAAGTTGGTCGGTGCGCACGCCCACCTTGCCCTGCGGCGTGTCGATCACGTTGTGCCCGCCCATGAAGCGGGCCACGAATTCGTTGGCCGGCCGGTTGTAGACCTCGTACGGCGAGCCCACCTGCTCGATCACGCCGTGGTTCATCACCACCATCGTGTCCGCCAGCGCCATGGCTTCTTCCTGGGAATGCGTGACGTGGATGAACGTCAGGCCCAGCTCCTTCTGCCAGCGTCGCAGCTCGGCGCGCATCTGGATGCGCAGGAAGGGGTCGAGCGCGGAGAGGGGTTCGTCCAGCAGCAGCACGCGCGGCTGCGTGATGAGCGCGCGGGCCAGCGCCACGCGCTGCTGCTGCCCGCCCGACAGCTCGGCCGGCTTGCGCTCCATCAGGTGCCCCATGGCCACGCGCTCGAGCAGCGCGGCGGCCCGGGCGCGGCGCTCGGTCTGGCCCACGCCTTTCATCTTCAGGCTGAACGCCACGTTGTCGAGCGCGGAGAGGTGCGGGAACAGCGCGAAGCTCTGGAACATCATGGCCGTGCCGCGTGCCGCCGCGGGCAGCTCGGTGATGTTGCGGTTGTCCAGCAGCACGTCGCCGCTGCTCACCGTCTCATGCCCGGCGATCATGCGCAGCGTGGTGCTCTTGCCGCAGCCGGAGGGGCCCAGCAGGCAGCAGTAGCTGCCGCTTTCGATGCGCAGGTTGATGCTGTCCACCGCGGGCTTGCCGCGCGCATACCGCTTGGTGAGCGCAACGACTTCGATGGCGGCAGGAACCGGATGGAGGGATTTCGCTTGCATGGGCCACACCTACGCAAACGGCGTGCCATGTTTTGCATGCAATAGCACCGCGTTTTTGTACACAAAATGCACCGATTCCGTGCGCATTCGCAGCCGTGCCACGCACCGCGAGGAGGCGGCGAGCACCAACGCCGAGACCGTCAACATGTTCCAAAAGCCAGCGCCGTCGCGAGACCGGCCCCCTGGCGGCCGGATCACACGCCCTACACTTGCGTCTTTTGCTCGGACCGCGCCCATCCATGACGTACTGCGTCGCCATCAAACTCAACGCCGGACTGGTGTTCCTCTCCGACTCCCGCACCAACGCTGGCCTGGACCAAATCAGCTCCTTCCGCAAGATGATGATCTACGAGAAGACCGGCGACCGCTTCATGGTGCTGCTGTCGGCGGGCAACCTCAGCATCTCGCAATCGGTGCGCGAGATCCTGCAGGTCGAACAGATCGCCAGCCCCGAGGAGGACGGCGAGCCGATCACCCTCTGGAACGCCACCAGCATGTTCGACGTGGCCCGCGTGCTCGGCGCGGCCGTGCGCCGGGTGCACGACCGCGACGGCCTGGCGCTCAAGCGCGCGGGGGTGGACTTCAACGTCTCGCTGGTGCTGGGCGGTCAGATCCAGGGCGAGGGCATGCGCCTCTTCCAGGTCTATTCGGCGGGCAACTTCATCGAAGCGACCTCCGAAACTCCATATTTCCAGGTGGGCGAATCCAAGTACGGCAAGCCGGTGCTCGACCGCGTGCTGACGCCGGAAACCCCGTTGGACGAAGCCGCCAAGTGCGCATTGGTGTCGATGGACAGCACGCTCAAGTCCAACCTCTCGGTTGGTCTGCCGCTGGACCTGGTGGTGTATGAAGAAGGCCGCTTTGCCACGGACAAGATTGTTTGCATTGACGAGAACAACCCCTATTTCCGCATGCTGC
>Ga0308171_1001238_pt1 | contig 36674 bp, 32 predicted proteins | sample PhyGR1_FD_202135 | JGI IMG/M metagenome (GOLD analysis project Ga0308171, IMG submission 202135) | Phyllosphere microbial communities from UC Gill Tract Community Farm, Albany, California, United States - DLSLSG.R1 | ecosystem: Host-associated > Plants > Phyllosphere > Unclassified | place: USA...
ATTCATGCGTCACCGTGGGAATAGGAACGACCGCACGCATCTCCAAGGCTCCCTCACGGGGGCGCCGGTAAGGACCGCGGCGGGCCCACTATTGTGGACGACCCGGCGCGCGGGCGCAAAGAAGTCCGTCTGAAGACACCCGCGCCCGGCCGTTTCCAGCGCAATTTCAGGCATTTGCAGGCGGCGCCGGGAACGGCCCGGCGCATGCGCCGTGGCGGCGCCGCGCAGCCGCCCCCGCCGAGACCGGTACCGGCCTTCACGCGCCGCCCGTCCCTCCCGGCCCCAAACCCGCCCGGACGCCCTACACTGGCCCCCATGCCTGAAGGGGAGTTCCGGCGTGTCACCCAGTGCTTCATTGATCGACCGCATTGAATCGATACCGCGGCGCGAGCTGTACTTCTTCGCGCTGTACCGCCTGCTGATGGCCTCGGTCATCGCCGGGCTGCTGTTCAGCCCGCTCACCACGCTGGTGGGCGAGGCCGACCACCCGCGCATGGCGCGCATCGTCGCAATCGTCTACCTGGCGGCCTCGCTGGTGGTGCTGGCGCTGGGCCGCAACGAACGTGCCGTGCGCACCATCGTGGTCTGCACCGTGGCCGTGGACATCATCGCGGCGATCCTGCTGGCGCACGCCCTGCCCGGGGCCAGCGCCGGCATCTCGATGTCGCTGCTGTTCAACATCGCCGCCGCCGCGACCCTGCTGCCGCTCTCGCTGGGCATGGGGCTGGCGCTCACCGCCAGTGCCGCCACCGCCGGTGAATACCTCTGGAAACTGGCCGAAGGCGGTGACCCGACCCGGACCCTGGCCGAACTGGCCATGTTCGTCACCAGTTACCTCGCCCTGGCCTACATCAGCTACCAGGTCGGCCAGCGCGCGCGCAACAACCAGCAGCTGGCCAACCAGCGCGGCGATGAAGTCGCCAATCTGTTCCAGATCAACGAGCTGATCATCCGCCGCATGCGCACCGGCGTGCTGGTGGTGGACGGTGCGAACCGGATCACCCTGGCCAACGAAGCCGCCTCCAGCCTGATCGGCGATTCGGACGGCAACAGCGGCAGCGGCAAGCTGGAACTGGGCAGCGCCGCGCCGGAACTGAGCAAGCGCCTGCAGCGCTGGCGCAACGGCTGGAGCAACGAGGAACTGCCCCTGCAGCTCTCGGCCGACCAGCCTGAAGTGCAGCCGCGCTTTGCCCGCCTGCTGGCCGGCAGCGACCTGACCCTGGTGTTCCTGGACGATTCCACGGTGGTGTCGCGCCGCGCCGAATCGCTGACCCTTTCGGCGATGGGCCGTTTCTCGGCCAGCCTGGCCCACGAGATCCGCAATCCCCTGGCCGCGATCAACTACGCTGCCCAGCTGCTGGAAGAATCCACCGATATCGGCGACACCGACCGCCGCCTGCTGCAGATCATCCACCAGCAGTGCCAGCGCACCAACGGCATCGTGGAAAGCGTGCTCGGCCTGGCCCGGCGCGAGCGCGCCAACCCGGAGAACCTCGAACTGGCCGCCTTCGTGCGCCGCTTCGTGATCGAGTACAAGCAGGGCCTGAGCCTGGAAACGGACAGCGTCGAGCCGATCATCAGCGAGACCTCCGTGCATGCCCTGATGGACCCGCGCCACCTGCACCAGATCCTTACCGTACTGGTCCACAACGCGCTCAAATACGGGCGTATCGCCCAGGAGCCGGCCCGGATCCGGCTGCGCGTGGCGCGCCAGGACCGCAATGCGGTGATCGATGTGATGGACCGGGGCCCGGGCATCCCGGAAACGGTCGCCAACCAGCTGTTCCGGCCGTTCTTCACCACCTCCGAGCATGGCACCGGGCTGGGCCTGTACATCGCGCGCGAGCTGTGCCGCGCCAACCAGGCCCGGCTGGATTACGTGGCCATTCCGGCCGGCGGCGCCTGCTTCCGGCTGGTGCTGCCCGGCCCGCACACGATGATGCCGGAATGACCGGTGCCCCCCCCTCCCCCCATCGTGCGGCAGAACCGTCAAGGATTTGTCGCCCATGACCGCCCTCGGCTATCTTCTACTCACATGAACGAAAACCGCAGCGCCCTCGTCGTCGACGACGAACGTGACATCCGCGAACTGCTGGTGCTGACCCTGGGCCGGATGGGCCTGCGGATCAGCACCGCGGCCAACCTCGCCGAAGCCCGCGAACTGCTGGCCAGCAATCCCTACGACCTGTGCATCACCGACATGCGCCTGCCCGATGGCAACGGCATCGAACTGGTCACCGAGATCGCGCAGAACTACCCGCGTACCCCGGTGGCGATGATCACCGCGTTCGGCAGCATGGATCTGGCGGTGGAAGCACTGAAGGCCGGCGCATTCGATTTCGTCAGCAAGCCGGTGGATATCTCGGTGCTGCGCGGCCTGGTCAAGCACGCACTGGAACTCAACAACAGCGAACGGCCTGCCCCGGCCCCGCTGCCCCCCGAGCAGGCCGCGCGCCTGCTGGGCGAATCGCCGGCCATGGATACGCTGCGCACCACCATCGGCAAGGTCGCGCGCAGCCAGGCCCCGGTCTACATCCTGGGCGAATCCGGGGTGGGCAAGGAGCTGGTCGCGCGCACCATCCATGAGCAGAGTGCACGTGCGCCCGGCGCCTTCGTGCCGGTCAACTGCGGCGCGATCCCCTCGGAGCTGATGGAAAGCGAGTTCTTCGGCCACAAGAAGGGCAGCTTCAGCGGCGCCCACGCCGACAAGCCCGGGCTGTTCCAGGCCGCGCATGGCGGCACCCTGTTCCTGGATGAAGTGGCCGAGCTGCCGCTGCAGATGCAGGTCAAACTGCTACGTGCGATCCAGGAAAAGTCGATCCGCCCGGTGGGTTCGGCCACCGAGGTGGCGGTCGATGTGCGGATCCTGTCGGCCACGCACAAGGACCTTGGCGACCTGGTCGAGGACGGCCGCTTCCGCCACGATCTGTACTACCGCATCAACGTGATCGAACTGCGCGTGCCGCCGCTGCGCGAGCGCCGCAGCGACCTGCCCGGACTGGCCGCCTCGATCCTGGCGCGGCTGGCCCGCGCGCATGACCGCCCGACCCCGCTGCTGGCGCCTTCGGCACTGGAAGCGCTCTCGCAGTACACCTTCCCCGGCAACGTGCGCGAGCTGGAGAACATCCTCGAGCGCGCCCTGGCACTGGCCGAGGAAGACCGTATCGGTGCCAGTGACCTGCGCCTGCCGCAGCCGAGCACGCGCCAGGCGGCCAGCGGTGCGGTCGTTGCCGCACAGGAGGAGGCGGTGGTGGACCTGCCGGGCGGCAGCGGTGCCCTGCCCTCCTACATCGAACAGATGGAGCGCACCGCGATCCAGAAAGCGCTGGAAGAGAACCGCTGGAACAAGACCCGCACGGCGGCGCAGCTGGGCATCACCTTCCGCGCCCTGCGCTACAAGCTGAAGAAGCTGGGCATGGAGTAGCGCCTTCCTGGGGCGACGCCTGACAGAACAAAAAAGGCCCGCTGACGCGGGCCTTTTTTTGCGGCGTGCCGCCGATCAGTCCTTGGTAACGCGGTTGATCTCGGCCAGGCTGGTCACCCCCGCCGCCGCCTTCACCAGCGCCGACTGCCGCAGGTCGTTCACCTTGGCACGCTGCGCGGCCTCGGCGATCTGGATGGCGTTGCCGCCGCCCAGCACGATCACCGAGATCTCCTCGCTCATCGGCATCACCTGGTAGATACCGGTACGGCCCTTGTACCCTTCGGTGCACTCCTCGCAGCCCACCGCCTCATACAGGGTGATCCCGGCATCCAGCTGCGCCTGGGTGAATCCTTCGGCCAGCAGGGCATGCTCCGGCAACGCCGAAGGCCGCTTGCAGTTGTTGCACAGCCGGCGCGCCAGGCGCTGGGCGATCACCAGGGTCACCGAGCTGGTGATGTTGAACGGCGCGATCCCCATGTTCATCAAGCGCGCGATGGTCTGCGGCGCATCGTTGGTATGCAGGGTGGAGAGCACCATGTGACCGGTCTGTGCGGCCTTGATCGCGATCTCGGCCGTTTCCAGGTCGCGGATTTCGCCGACCATGATGATGTCCGGATCCTGTCGCAGGAACGAACGCAGCGCCGCGGCGAACGTCATGCCGCGCTTGTTGTTCTGCTGCACCTGGTTCACGCCGGGCAGGCGGATTTCCACCGGATCCTCGGCCGTGGAGATGTTGCGCGTTTCATCGTTGAGGATGCCCAGCGCGGTATACAGCGACACCGTCTTGCCCGAGCCGGTCGGACCGGTCACCAGCACCATGCCGTAGGGCTTGTGGATGGCTTCCAGGAACAGGCGCTGCTGCTCGGGCTCGTAACCGAGCTTGTCGATGCCCAGCTTGGCCGCACTGCCATCGAGGATACGCAGCACGATCTTCTCGCCGAACAGGGTCGGCAGCGTGCTCACGCGGAAGTCGATCTGCTTGGTCTTGGACAGGTTGAGCTTGATGCGCCCATCCTGCGGCACGCGCTTTTCCGCGATATCCAGCTGCGACATCACCTTCAGGCGCGCCGCGATGCGCTGGTTGAGCTTGACCGGGGCCTTGGCCACGTTCTTGAGCAGGCCATCGATACGGAAACGGACCCGGTAATCGTCTTCGTAGGGTTCGAAGTGGATGTCCGAGGCGCCCTTGCGGATCGCATCGACCAGCACCTTGTTGACGAACTTCACGACCGGGGTGTCGTCGCCCTTGGCGTCCACGCCGGAATCGGTGGATCCGCCGTCTTCGTCGCCGCCGGAGACGTCGAGGTCACCCATACCCTCGTCATCGCCGCCCAGCGCCGAGCCGAGGGCGTCCTGCTTGGACTGCCACTGTTCCAGGGTACGGCGGATCTGTTCGTCGTCGACCAGGATCGACTCGACCACCAGATTGGTGTGGAACTTGATTTCATCCAGCGAATGGGTCGGGTTGCTGGTGCCCACGAACAGCTTGCCACCGCGCTTGAACAGCGGCAGCACGTGGTGCTTGCGCAGCAACTCTTCGCTGACCAGGCCCATGGCATTCTGGGCGGTATCGAAGGCGTTGACATCAAACAGCGGCATGCCGAACTCAAGCGCGTTGGCCGCAGCCAGCTGCGAAGGCGTAACCAGCTTTTTTTCGGCGAACCATTGCGGCAACGGCAACTTTGCCGCCGCCGCCTGCGCCATGGCATTCCGTGCCCCTGCTTCGTCCAGCGCACCGTCCTGGACCAAGCGACGGGCGATGCCGGTGATCCCGACGAGATTGGCACTTACCACGGCATTCATGCGGCGGATCCTTTATTGCGAACGGTCATTATGACCCTTACCAGCGTACCCGAACTAGCAGCCCGCAGGCCGATACCGAGCCTCGAAAGCACTGCCATCGCAGGTCCATGCCCCTTCAGTGTCACGCCGCAGAACCAGGTCCTTGCCATTGACGGCAGGCCCACCGGCGACGGTGCAGGAAATGGTACCGATGCCCGTGTCGGCCAGCTCGGCATTGACTGCGGTACAACGCACATTGGCGCGCAGGCCAATGAATGCGGCATCCACCAGGCCAGCATCCCCCCTGTCCTGTGCAACGGTCTCCATCGTGGTTTTGCCAGGACGGATTTCAGCCAGCGCGGCAGTGACCTGCGACTTGGCAACATAGGTCTGGTAGACAGGCAGTGCGATCGCGGCGAGGATCGCGATGATCGCAACGACGATCATCAACTCGATCAACGTGAAGCCGAGCGACTTGCGAGACATAATTCTCTCCCCTTGAGAATTCGCCACGAAAACGGAGGCGATGCAAAAAAAAGGCCCCGACAAGCGGGGCCTTTTTCAACTCCGCGACCGATCAACCCTGGCAGGTGGCCGGTGCGTACTTGGTCTTGTCAGCAGCAGCCAGATCAGATGCACAGGTCCAGTTGCCGTCGGCACTGCGCGACCAGGTGATCTTCTTGGTGGCGACCTTCGGGTTGCCCTTCAGGGTGCAGATGATCGTGCCGGCGCCATCGGTGCCCGGCGCGGTTGCGGAGATCTCGCAACGATCGCTGTTCTTCAGGCCCAGGTTGGCAACCGTGGTGTATTCCGCGGCGGTGGTGACACCGTCGTTGACCTTGGTTTCATAGGCGGTCTTGCCAGCACCGGCTTCGGACATGCCGGCGGTGAACTGCGACTTGGCGACGTAGTTCTGGTACTGCGGCAGCGCGATGGCGGCCAGGATCGCGATGATCGCAACAACGATCATCAGTTCGATGAGGGTAAAGCCCTTCTGGTTCTTCATGAGTACATCCCCTAGAGATAGGTAAGTTGTGGACACTGGGCCAGAGCCTGGCCGGCAGACCGGTTGAGCAAGGCAGGCGCCCGTGCGGTTGGATAAAAGCAGGTTGCGTGCCAACTTCTCAGCAATGCTCCCCAGCATTCCCCGGCGCAATGATGGCAGCAATCCTGGGGATTGGAACCCCCCTCACAGAAAATTGCGACCGACTTTCCAATGTGACACGGTGCGTCACCTTTTGACCCCAGGTGACCAACCGTGGGTCAGGGGCCGCCCGGCGGGGAGGGATGCCACCGAAGGCCGGAACCAGATACCATTCGCCTCAGATAGCCCGCCTGGGGATGGTGTGGCTGGGGAGCCGTGTATGTCTGTCAGCCGTAGTGCAGTCAAAAAAGAGCCCGTGGCGCGAAGCACCATGGAATTGCACCCGTTTGTCTGGGAGGGGACGGACAAGCGGGGAATCAAGTTGCGGGGCGAACAGCCCGCCAAGAACGCCAACCTGCTGCGTGCCGAGCTGCGCCGCCAGGGGATCACGCCCAACGTGGTCAAACCCAAGCCCAAGCCTTTGTTCGGGGCGACGGGCAGCGCGGTCGGTGCCAAGGACATCGCCTTCTTCAGCCGCCAGATGGCGACGATGATGAAGTCGGGCGTGCCCATCGTGAGCGCCCTTGAGATCATCGGCAGTGGGCACAAAAACCCGCGCATGAAGAAGATGGTCGAGTCCATCCGGACGGATATCGAGGGGGGCTCGTCACTCTATGAAGCCATCAGCCGGCATCCGGTGCAGTTCGATGAGCTCTATCGCAACCTGGTGAAGGCCGGCGAAGGCGCGGGTGTACTCGAAACCGTCCTTGATACGGTCGCCAATTACAAAGAAAACCTGGAAGCGCTGAAGGGCAAGATCAAGAAGGCGATGTTCTACCCGATCATGGTGATCGTCGTCGCGATGATCGTCAGCGCCATCCTGCTGGTCTGGGTCGTGCCGCAGTTCGAGGATGTCTTCAAAGGCTTCGGCGCCGAACTGCCCGCGTTCACGCAGATGATCGTGAACCTGTCCAGGTTCATGGTGTCATGGTGGTGGCTCATCCTTATGGTGCTGGTGGGCAGCGTTGCGGCGTTCATCGCGGCCTACAAGCGTTCGCCTTCGATGCAGCACACCATGGACCGGGTGATACTGAAGGTTCCCGTCGTCGGTCAGATCATGCATAACAGCGCGATCGCCCGCTTCGCGCGGACCACGGCCGTCACGTTCAAGGCTGGCGTCCCGCTCGTCGAGGCGCTGGGCATCGTGGCGGGCGCCACCGGCAACAAGGTCTATGAAGAAGCCGTGCTGCGCATGCGCGACGATGTTTCGGTCGGCTACCCGGTGAACATGGCGATGAAGCAGGTCAACGTGTTCCCCCACATGGTCATCCAGATGACCGCCATCGGCGAAGAGGCCGGCGCCCTGGATACCATGCTGTTCAAGGTGGCCGAATACTTTGAACAGGAAGTCAACAATGCGGTGGATGCGCTGAGCAGCCTGTTGGAGCCGATCGTCATGGTGGTTATTGGTACCATCGTGGGCAGTATCGTGATCGGCATGTACCTGCCCATCTTCAAACTCGGCGCCGTCGTCGGCTAAAAGGTAACAATGGCATTTCTCGACCAGCATCCCGGTCTCGGCTACCCCGCCGCGGCCGGTCTGGGACTGCTGATCGGCAGTTTCCTCAACGTGGTGATCCTGCGCCTGCCCAAGCGGCTGGACTGGCAGTGGAAGCGCGATGCGCGCGAAGTGCTGGAAGAGCCGGACATCTACGAACCGCCGCCGCCGGGGATCGTGGTCGAGCCGTCGCACTGCCCGCACTGCAAGCACAAGCTGTCCTGGTTCGAGAACATTCCGCTGTTCAGCTGGCTGGCCCTGCGCGGCAAATGCCGCCATTGCCACGCGCCGATCTCGATCCAGTACCCACTGGTGGAGCTGATCACCTGCCTGCTGGTGCTGGCCAGCGTGTGGCAGTTCGGCTTTGGCTGGCAGGGCTTCGGCGCGATCGTACTCAGCTGCTTCCTGGTGGCGCTGTCCGGCATCGACATGCGCACCCAGCTGCTACCGGATCAACTGACCCTGCCATTGATGTGGCTGGGCCTGATCGGTGCGGTCGACAATCTGTACATGCCGGCCAAACCCGCCCTGCTCGGTGCGCTGGTGGGCTACCTGTCGCTGTGGTCGGTGTGGTGGCTGTTCAAACAGATCACCGGCAAGGAAGGCATGGGTCACGGCGATTTCAAGCTGCTGGCTGCTTTGGGCGCCTGGTGCGGGCTGAAGGGCATCCTGCCGATCATCCTGCTGTCCTCCGTCGTGGGCGCGATCATCGGCTCCATCTGGCTGTACTCCCGTGGCCGCGACCGGGCCAGCCCGATTCCGTTCGGACCGTACCTGGCCATTGCCGGCTGGATCGTGTTCATGTGGGGCGAGCCGCTGATCAACGCCTACCTGAGCTACGCCCACCTGCGCTGAGGCCTGGCCGATGAGCCGCTTCATCATTGGATTGACCGGCGGCATCGCCGCCGGCAAGAGCGAGGTCAGCCGCCGCTTCGAGGCGCTGGGCGTTACCGTTGCCGATGCCGATCTGGCCGCGCGCGCCGTGGTCGCACCGGGCAGCGAAGGACTGGCCAGGATTGCCGAACAGTTCGGGAGCGACTTCCTGTTGGCCGATGGCCAGCTCGACCGTGCGGCGCTGCGCGCGCGCATTTTCGCCTCGGCGCAGGAGCGGCAGGCGCTGGAAGCGATCACCCATCCGGCGATCCGGCAGGTGCTGCGCGAAACCTGCGAGCAGGCCGAAGGGCCCTATGCGATCGCGGCAATCCCTCTGCTCACCGAGGCCGGTGGCCGCCAGCAGTATCCGTGGCTGCACCGGATCCTGGTGGTGGATGTGCCGGTGGCCGTGCAGCATGCACGGCTGATGCAGCGTGATGGGATCGATGCGGCGCTGGCCGATCGGATGATTGCCGCACAGGCCTCGCGCGAGGCGCGGCTGGCACTGGCCGATGACGTGGTGGTCAATGATGGCCACCCGGATCACCTGCAGGCGCATGTGGAACGCTTGGACCAGCGGTACCGGACATTGGCCGCGTGTAGCTGATCCGGCTGTGGTGCCGGGCGCGTCCACGCCTGGCGTGGACAGCGCACGGCCAGAAACAGGCCGTCAGGCCGGCACGAAGGTCAGCGTGGCGATCACCCCGCGCCCTGCCCCGGGCCGCACGTTGACCTGCCAGCCATACAGATCGCACAGGCGGCTGACGATCGAGAGACCGATGCCGCCGCCCTGCGAATGCCCGGCATGGGTGCCGCGATAGCCCCGCTGGAACAGCTTGGCCGCGTCCTCTTCGCTCAGGCCCGGGCCGCTGTCGATCACTTCAACGGCGTTTTCGCCCACCCGCACCCGCACCGCGCCTTCCTTGGAATACTTCACGGCATTGCCGATCAGGTTGCCCAAGGCGACCGACAGCGCCGATTCCGGGGCGTCGATCACCAGCTCGTGGTTGCCCTCCAGCACCAGCTCCAGCGGCTTGCCGCCGAGCTGGGCCCGGTGCGCATCCAGCAACTGCTCCGATACCCGGGCCACGTTGCTGCTGCCCTGCCCGCGCTCGTTGCGCGAGAGCAGCAGCAGGGCGCCGATCAGATCGGTGCACTGCTGCTCGGCGCGCTGGATGCGCTGCAGGCGCTGCAGCACCTTCGGGTCGAGGTCCGGCCGGGTCAGCAGCAGTTCCGTGGCGCCGCGGATCACCGCCAGCGGCGTGCGCAGTTCGTGGCTGACGTCCGCATTGAACTCACGATCGCGCTGGACCACTTCGGTCAGGCGCGCGGAGTAGTCATCCAGGGCCTGGGCCAGCTGGCCCACTTCATCGTCCGGGAAACGCGGGGCCAGCGGCACCGGCTCGGTAGTGCCCCCTCTGTAGGCGCGCAGGCGCGCGGCAAGGTCGGACACCGGCTTCATCACCTTCGAGGCCGACCACCACCCCAGGACCAACGACAACGCACTGAATACCAAGACCGAGAAAAACAGCGCGCGCTTGAGCTGCTGCTCGCCCCGGATGCTTTCCGTCATGTCATAGGCGAGGAAAAACCAGGCATCTGGCGCCTTACGCACCGCAAGCTTGTAGGAGAACGGCTCGTTGCGCTCATCCACACCGCTGAGCTTGTAGTTGCCCGTGGCGAACGCCGCCCACTCGGGACGCTCCTCGCGCACCCGATCAAACTTGTCGCGGGGATAGGCGAACGCGCGGATCTGCTGCACCGGCACAGCAGGATTGCGGCCCGGATCCTCGTAGAACCGGCTCGCGTACTCATCAATGTTGCGGTTCATCAGGTCTTCGACGAGCTGATTTTCCACGCGGGCACGCGCCCAGTTCGTGGCGAACGCAAACAGCGTGGTCAGGCAGAAGCCCAACAACACGAACGAAACGATGATGCGGCTCCGCAGCCGCCGCCGGTAGATCCCGCGGCGACGGCCCCCCTTCACTGCCACTGGATCAGGCTTCCGGCGCGGCGATGCGGTACCCGATGCCATGGCGGGTCTGGATCAACGGCACTTCGAAGGGTTTGTCGACCACGGCGCGAAGGCCATGGATATGCACGCGCAGCGAATCCGAATCCGGCAGCTCTTCGCCCCAGACGCGGGTTTCCAGCTCCTGGCGGGTGACCACCGCCGGCGCGGCTTCCATCAGCGCCTGCAGGATCTTCAGCGCCGTCGGGTTCAGTTGCAGCAGCTTGCCCTGGCGGCGCACTTCCAGCGTATCCAGGTTGTATTCCAGATCGCCGGTTTCCAGCACGCGGGTCTGCACGCCCTTGCCGCGACGCGACAGGGCGTTCAGACGCACTTCCACTTCCTGCAGTGCGAAGGGTTTGATCAGGTAATCGTCGGCACCGGAATCGAACCCGGCCAGCTTGTTGTCCAGCGAATCCCGCGCGGTCAACATCAGCACTGGCGTCTGCTTGCGCGCTTCATTGCGCAGTTTGCGGCAGACCTCGATGCCATCCATGCCCGGCAGATTCAGGTCCAGCACGATCGCGTCGAACTCGTGGACGACCGCCAGATGCAGGCCGGTGACGCCGTCTGCGGCGAAATCCACGGTATGCCCACGATCTTCCAGGTAGTCGCCGAGATTGGCGGCAATGTCGCTGTTGTCTTCAATTACAAGAATTCGCACTGTGACCTCTAGTTGGAATAGCTACCGACGCGCTGCGCCTTCTGCATGTTTTTCTGTGAATCGTTCTTGATGCGCTCGCGCTGGGCCACGGTCATGCACTGGGTCTGCGGGAAATTCGAACCGATCGGCCGTTCACGTTTGCATATTAGACGGCTATCTTCGCGCGCTCGTGTCAAAACGGTGTTCACCAGTTCCCGATCCGCCGCCTCCGCCGCGCCGCCAGCCGCCGCGGCTCCGCCCACACTGCCGGGCAGTTGCGCGCTGGCGCGCAGGCGCCCCAAGGCTTCCAGCACCTGGGTGCGCTGGGCGGGAGCGATTTCAGCGTAGGTCTTGCCGTCTGCGAGCTCGGCCTCGATCCTGGGAATCTGTTCAGCAACGGGTTTGCCGGGTTCAAGGACATCTTTCCTGGCCGCAGCGCCTGCACTGGCGATGGCCAGCGTCAACGCCACGGAGCCGACAACGATAAACAGACGCTTCATGGCAGCAGATCCTTGCTTGAAGTGAGTACCGACTGTATCCCCGCCATGCTTTCTCCAGCAAGTGCAGGGGGAGCGGCAGAAAAAGGCCCAGACGTTTCCGCCTGGGCCTGAAAGGTGTTTCCCGATGACCGTTCCTGCTGAGGAGGGCAGAGCTGCGGTTCGACAGAGCCTACGCCCGGCCCGATTAAACAGACGTTAAGAGCATCAGCCTCGCCGGGACAAAAGATCAACCCTTTGAAATTGAAGGTTTTTTCATGGCCGCAACGTGGTCGATGATGCGCCCCGCCAGGTCCGTCTGGCAGATCGCCTCGATGCCCTCCAGGCCGGGGGTCGAGTTGACCTCCAGCACCAGCGGGCCGCGGCCGGAGCGGATCAGGTCCACGCCGGCCACGCCCAGGCCCAGCGCCTTGGCCGAGCGCACGGCCACCTGCTTCTCGGCGCGGGTGGCCTTGGCGGCCCGGGCACTGCCTCCGGCATGCAGGTTGGAGCGGAAGTCACCCTCCGGCGCTTGCCGCTGCATCGCCCCGACCACCTGGTCGCCCACCACCAGGCAGCGCAGGTCTGCGCCCTGTGCCTCGCCGATGAACTCCTGCATCAGGAAGTTGGCATACAGCCCGCGCAGTGCCTCCACGATGCCGCGCGAGGCGCTGGCCTTCTCGGTCAGGATCACGCCACGGCCCTGGGTGCCCTCGTTGAGCTTCACTACGTGCGGCGGCGGGCCGAGCATGGAGAGCAGATCGACAGTGTCATCCGGGTTGTCACCGAACACCGTCACCGGCATGTCGATGCCCTTGGAGGCCAGGATCTGGTGCGCGCGCAGCTTGTCGCGCGCCCGCAGGATCGCATCGGAGGGGTTGGGGGTGCGAGCGCCCATCATCTCGAACTGCCGCAGCACGGCCGTGCCATAGCGCGTGACCGAGGCACCGATGCGCGGGATGACCGCATCCACGCCGGAGATCGGTCGGCCCTTGTAGTGCATGGTGAAGCCATCGGCGGCGATGCGCATGTAACAGCGCAGCGGATCGAGGATGCGCACGGTATGCCCGCGGGCACGCGCGGCCTCGACCAGGCGGCGCGTGGAGTACAGCTTGCTGTTGCGGGAGAGGATGACGAGTTTCATCGCGGCATGCGCAGGGGCAGGAAAGCGCGAAGCATAGCGTGCACCGTGCGTGTGGCGATGACGACTGCAATCACCTGCAAAGCACACGCCGGACACGGCACGTACCCACTCAAATCACGAGGCGGCATGCGTGCTGGGGAAATCGAAAGAAGATGCGCGGATGGCGCGCGGCACATGTTGCCGATTCGGCGATGCCCGCCTTGACGGGCGGCGCAGCGCACAGGCATTGGAGCGGGTGAAGGGAATCGAACCCTCGTCAGTAGCTTGGGAAGCTACAGCTCTACCATTGAGCTACACCCGCAGCGTGCGGCGTAAGTCTATTCGGGGCAGGCCACCAAACGCAACGGGCGGCACGCGGCCGCCCGTTGTTTCCTGCTTTTCGCCCCGCGTGCGCAGCGCCCGGACACGGGCGCTGCGCCGAGCGGATCAGAAGCTCCCGCTGACCGTCGCGAACAGGCTCACGTCACGCGCACGCTTCTGCAGCGCGGTGGTGCTCATGCCGATGTTGCTGTTCAGGCCCCACAGCTGCAGGCGCGCGCCCAGCACGGCCGTGGCGTAATCCTTGTCGAAGGACAGGCCCGGGACCTTGTAGATACCGGCGTCGGGCATGCTCTGCAGCCATGCGCCGGCCTGGGTGTCGTCTTCGAACTCATGGTCGTAGGTCACCTGCACGTACGGCTTGACCGTGCCACCGTCGAACCGTGCCTGCCAGCCAAGGCGGCCAACGGTGGAATCGACATCCTGGTTGGCATACCCCAGTGCCGAGGCGCTCGGGTTGGATTCCAGGTAGCCATCCAGCTTGACCTTCTGCCAGATCACCGCAGCCACCGGACCGTGCCGGAAGCCGCCTTCGGTACCGAATTCATACCCGGCGTTCAGTGCGGCGGTCAGGTTGCTGCCTTCCGGCGAGCCCTTGTGGATGCGCGTCGCCGGGCCGAGCTGCAGCTTGCGGGTCACGTCGTAATCCAGCCAGCTGTAGCTGACCTGGCCATTGACCCAGGCGCGGTCGCCGTACCAGCCCGCGAACAGGCCCAGGCTGGTGTCGGACTGGGTGAAGTCGCCCTTGCTGTTGCCGAAATCGGCATCCATCCGGCCGTAGCCGGCGAAGCCGCCGACCACCATGCCGTCACGCGCCCAATCCACGCCGAACAGGCCGGCCGGCGCCATGCCGTCATACAGATCGGCATGCGCGTAGCGCTGCATGTCGCCCCGCAGGTTGCCCCACCAGCTCAGGCCATCGGCCGGGCGGCCACCCAGGTGCCAGCTGACCTGGTCAGCGCGCGAGCGGCCCACCGTCTGCGCCGAATGGGTCAGGATCTGCTGGTAGCGCGGCGCTTCCAGGATCGAGAGGGTGTACTGGCCCAGCATTTCATGGGTCGCGGTGGTCGGGTGCACGCCATCGGCGAACACGTAGCTGTTGGCCGCGTTCGGGGTGGCGTAGCTGGTCGGGTTGCAGGTCAGCGACGAGGCCGTGGTGCAGGCCGGGCTGGTCACGTTGACGAAGCCGTACTGCGCCGGGTTGGCGACGATTTCCTGCAGGATGTGGAAGGTATCGACCGGGATCACCTGCAGGCCAGCGGCCTTGAGGCCACCGAACAGCGCATCGTTGTACGCCTTGGCCAGGGCGGTACCGGCCGCCATCGCCGCCGGGCCACCGGCGCGCGCGCCCGGGGTCAGGCCGACATCGGGAATGGTGGGCACCACGATGTACTGCGCGCCCGCCGCCTTGAGCGTGCCGACGATGCCGACCTGGTCGGTGACCGCGTTGGTCAGCGTGGAGGCCAGCGGTGCGCCGGCCTGGATGGCGAACAGATCGTTGGCGCCGCCCCAAACGCTGTACAGCGCATTCGGATCGGCCTTGCCACCGTTGGCGGCCAGGTACTGCGCGGTCTGCGTCTTCAGCGAATAGACCGGCACGGCCGGGGTGCCCGGGGCGAGCACCTGGCTGGTATCCACGCCGACGCGGGCGCCACCGATGGCATAGTTGTCCCCGTTCTGGCCGTTGCCGTGCGCCGAGGCGTCGGTGCCGTAGTAGTTGGCCACGTGCTGGGCCCAGGTCCAGCCGGGGTTGGTGGTGAACTGGCCGGTGACGGGCTGCACGGCGGCCGGCAGCAGCGGGCGGAAATAGCCCGCGTCGGTGAGGCTGTCACCGATGAACACGGTCCTGGAGTACGGCGACTGGGCCATGGCCGGCACCGCGGCCAGCGCGATGGCGACCGCCATCAGGGAACGAAGCGGGCGTTTGCAGATCAACATGTAAAGCTCCTGGCAATTTGGGGGCGGCGACGTACGCCGGCGCACGGTGCAATGGTTTCACCCTGCCCCGGCGACTTCACGCTGCGCCGCCGCATGACACGCGCCACGCCGGCCGCGCCGGGAGCCGGACGCCCTGCCTGCGCAGCGGTGGGGCGCAGAGGGTACGCACTTCCGCGGTGCTTGGGGGAGAATGTCGCAATGAACATCCTGCTCAATGGCCACGCCCGCCCCCTCCCCGATGCCGCCACCGTCCACGACCTGCTGCAGGCCGAAGCCCTGCTCGAACGCCGCGTCGCGGTCGAGGTCAATGGCGAGATCATCACCCGCAGCCGGCACCTCACCCATGCGCTTGCCGATGGCGACGTGGTGGAGATCGTGCACGCGCTGGGCGGCGGCTGAGGCAGCATCGTGACGCGCGATAGGCGATAATTCGGGGCATGAACGCACCTGTCCCCACTGATTCGCTGGTGATCGCCGGCAAGACCTATGCTTCCCGGCTGCTCACCGGCACCGGCAAGTTCAAGGATCTGGAAGAAACCCGACTGGCCACCGAGGCCGCGGGCGCCCGGATCGTCACCGTGGCGATCCGCCGCACCAATATCGGGCAGAACCCGGGCGAGCCGAACCTGCTCGACGTGCTGCCGCCGGACCGTTACACGATCCTGCCCAACACCGCCGGCTGCTACACCGCCGAAGATGCCGTGCGCACGTGCCGGCTGGCCCGCGAGCTGCTTGACGGCCACAACCTGACCAAGCTGGAAGTGCTGGGCGACCAGAAGAGCCTGTACCCGGATGTGGTGCAGACCCTCAAGGCGGCCGAGCAGCTGGTCAAGGATGGCTTCGAGGTGATGGTCTATACCTCCGATGATCCGATCCTGGCCAAGCGCCTGGAAGAGATCGGCTGCGCTGCGGTGATGCCGCTGGCCGCGCCGATCGGCTCGGGCCTGGGCATCCAGAACAAGTACAACCTGCTGCAGATCATCGAAGACGCCAAGGTGCCGATCATCGTCGATGCCGGTGTGGGCACCGCCTCCGATGCGGCGATCGCAATGGAACTGGGCTGCGATGGCGTGCTGATGAACACCGCCATTGCCGGCGCGCGCAACCCGGTCCTGATGGCCAGCGCGATGCGCAAGGCCGTCGAAGCAGGCCGCGAGGCCTTCCTGGCCGGGCGCATTCCGCGCAAGCGCTACGCCAGCGCCTCCTCGCCGATCGACGGGTTGATCGGCTGATGACCAATCCTTTCGACAGCGCCGGTGCCAAGGCACCGCCCAAGCCCTTCACCATCACCGAAGGCCGCCGCGAGGTGCGCAGTTTCGTGCTCCGCCAGGGCCGCTTCACCCCGGCCCAGCAGCGCGCGTTCGACGACCGCTGGCCGCGCTTCGGCCTGGATTTCACCGGTGAGCCGCGCGATCTGGCGGCCACCTTCGGGCGCGATGCGCACAAGGTGCTGGAAATCGGCTTCGGCAACGGGGCCGCGCTGCGCTTTGCCGCGCAGCAGGATCCCAGCCGCGATTACATCGGCCTGGAAGTGCACGCCCCCGGCGTCGGCCGCCTGCTCAATGCGCTGGCCGACGACAACGCCGACCACGTGCGCCTGTACCACCACGATGCTGTGGAGGTGCTGGAGAAGGAAATCGCCGATGGCGCGCTGGATGAAGTGCGCATCTATTTCCCCGACCCGTGGCACAAGAAGCGCCACAACAAGCGCCGCCTGATCCAGCCCGGCTTTGCCGCGCTGCTGGTGCGCAAGCTGCGTGTCGGCGGCCGCCTGCACTGCGCCACGGACTGGGAAGACTATGCCGAGCAGATGTGGGAGGTGCTCGACGCCACCCCCGGGCTGAGCAACCGCGCCGGTCCGCGTGGGCAGGTGGAGCGGCCGGAATGGCGCCCGCAGACCCATTTCGAAACCCGTGGCCAGAAACTCGGCCATGGGGTGTGGGACCTGCTGTACGACCGCACCTGATCGCCCAAGGAACCGCGCCACCCCATGGATACTGCGCTGACGCTGACTACCGACATGAAGCTCGTCCTCGGGCTGGTCGGCTTCACGATGGCGATGTTCCTGTTCGAGCGCATCCGCGCCGACGTGGTGGCGCTGGTGGTGCTGGTGGTGCTCGGCGTCACCGGCCTGATCGCCCCGGAAGAAATCTTCGGTGGCTTCTCCGGTAACGCGGTGATGAGCATCATCGCCACCACCATCCTCGGCGCGGGCCTGGACCGCACCGGGGCGCTGAACCGGTTGGCGGCATGGCTGCTGCGGCGCGGGCATGGCGTGGAAGAGCGCCTGCTGATGATGACCACCGCGATCGCGGGCTTGAACTCCTCGTTCATGCAGAACCCCTCGGTGATGGCGCTGTACCTGCCGGTCGCCTCGCGGCTGGCCGCGCGTACCGGGCTGACGCTGCAGCGGCTGCTGCTGCCGATCGCCGCGGCGATCGTGATGGGCGGTGCGCTGACGATGGTCGGCAACTCGCCGCTGATCCTGCTCAACGATCTGCTGGCCTCGGCCAACAACAACCTGCCCTCGGGCCTGGCCACCATCGAGCCGCTGCGGATGTTCGCGCCGCTGCCGATCGGCGTGGCCCTGCTGATCGCTTCGCTGCTGTATTTCCGCTACTTCGGCAACCGCAAGCTGGTGGAGGAAGAAACACTGGCCAACGATGGGGTCACCCCGTCGCGCACCGAGAGCTACTTCGCCAAGACCTACGGGATCGAAGGCGATGTGTTCGAGCTGGTGGTGACCGCCGAGAGCCCGCTGGTCGGGATGACGCTGGGCGAGGCCGAAAACGTGCACGACGCACCGCTGCTGCTGGCGCTCAAGACCGGCAACGACACCCGCCTGGCACCGCCGGCCGAGATGCGGATCTGGGTCGGCAGCGTGCTGGGCGTGATGGGCTCGCGCCAGCAGGTCAACGATTTCGCGCAGAACCAGTTCCTGCGCATGTCCTCGCGCCTGAAGCACCTGGGCGACCTGTTCAATCCCAGCCGTGCGGGCATCTCCGAAGCCGTGGTGCCGCCCACCTCCGATGTGATCGGCAAGAGCGCCTCGGAACTGCGCCTGCGCAAGCAGCGCGGGATCAGCCTGCTGGCGATCAACCGCGACAAGCAGGTGATCCGCGAGGACGTGCGCAAGGTGACCCTGCGCGCCGGCGACATGCTGGTCTTCCACAGCATCTGGACCGACCTGGCGCAGGCGGCCAAGAGCCGCGACTTCGTGGTGGTCACCGACTACCCCAAAGGCGAGCAGCGCCCGCACAAGTTCAAGATCGCGATGAGCATCTTCGCCCTCACCATCCTGATCGCACTGACCTCCAAGCTGCCCGTGGCGCTGACCCTGATGACCGGCGTTGCCGGCATGCTGTTGACCGGCGTGCTGCGCATGGACGAGGCCTACGCCTCGATCAACTGGAAAACCATCTTCATGATGGCCGGGCTGATCCCGCTGGGCTGGGCCATGGACAGCAGTGGCGCGGCGGCATGGGTGGCCGGGCACACGATCGACCGGCTGCCCACCGGCATTCCGGTGTGGGTGCTGGAGATCGCGCTGGCGCTGCTGACCACGGTGTTTTCATTGGTGATCAGCCATGTCGGCGCCACCATCGTGATGGTGCCGATCGCCGTGAACCTGGCCTTGGCGGCGGGCGGCAATCCCACGGCATTTGCGTTGATCGTGGCGCTTTCGGCATCCAACAACCTGATGACGGCCTCCAACCCGGTCATTTCGATGATCACCGGCCCGGCCAATTACACCCCGCGCGAGCTGTGGCGGGTCGGCGCACCGCTGTCGCTGATCTACACAATCGTGGTGGTGCTGATGATCAACCTGATGTTCCGGGGCGGCTAAGGCCGGGCGACGGCCGCGGCGGTCAGGCCAGGAACACCTCGCCATCGCGGACCTGCACCGGCACTGCACGCAGGCGGTCGCCGCGGCACGGGCCGGCCACGCAGTCGCCGTCATCCAGCGAAAACGAGGCCCCGTGCGCGGCGCAGACCAGATGGCCCTCGCGGCTCTTCAGGAACTGCCCCGGCGCCCAGTCCAACCGGCGGCCGGCGTGGGGACAGATGTTCAGCCACGCCCGCACGCTGGCCCCGTCCCGATACAGCACCAGCGATTCCGCATCGCCGTCCAGCAGCGCCTCCACCTCGGCAAACCCCGCCTCGGCAATGGCGTCCAGGCGGATGAGGGCGGTGGCGGTCGAGCGCGGATCGGACATGGGTTCACGGGTCGTGGAAGGGCCTGCAAGTGTCGCACGCCCTCATCTCGCTGGCTCCGCCATGAACACAAGTCATTGATTCGCAATGCGCACCTACGCAATTTAACGAATCTTTCACTCAATGACAGAGGTCACCCCCGATACTCGTAACTCGCTGACTTCAGCCAGAAAGAACCGCCATGTACAGCCGATTTTTCCAGTTCAACCAGTTCCGTGCCCTGTTCGCGCCGCGCAAGCCGCGCCACCCGCTCGTGCGGGTTGCAGCCGGCCTGCTGGGCCTGGCGATCCTGGCCGCGCTGGTGTTCGTCGGTGTATTCGTGGGCGCGGCGATGATCATCGCCGGCGTGGCATGGAAGCTTCTCGCACAGCGCAAGACCGCGCGCACCGCTCCGTCGCAGGTTGTGGACGGCGAATACCACGTAGTGCGCAAGACCGCCCTGCCGCTTTCGCGCTGAGCCCGTGCGCGCGCCGCCACCGGCGCGCGCCATTCCCCCCGCTGCCCTGCGTGCCGCCGAATGCGGCATGACAATCCGCGCACGCGCGTTCTAGACTGCCGCGACTTCCCTTTCCAGGACGCGAGCATGACCGATGTAATCCCCACGCCCGTGCAGCCGCGCATCCCCGTTGCCGGCGGCGGCACCTTCCCGGTGCGCCGCATCTACTGCGTGGGCCGCAACTTTGCCGATCACGCGCGCGAGATGGGCGCTGCGGTGCCGGCCGCCGATGATCGCGGCCGCCCGATGTTCTTCAGCAAGCCGGCCGATGCGATCGTGGTCGGCCATGACGATGTGATCCCCTACCCGTCCGCCACCCAGAACCTGCACCACGAGGTGGAGCTGGTCGTGGCGATCGGCCAGGACGCACCCGAGGGCGAGCTGCCGGTCGACCAGGCCGAAGCGCTGGTGTTCGGTTACGGCGTCGGGCTGGACCTGACCCGCCGCGATCTGCAGGCCGACGCCAAGGCCAAGGGCCATCCGTGGGATCCGGCGAAGGGGTTCGATCATTCCGCGCCGATCAGCGAACTCGTGCCGGCCGGTGAAGTCGGCGATCTGGCCGCGCTCAACCTGTCGCTGGAAATCAACGGCGAGGTGCGCCAGCAATCGCTGCTGGACCAGATGATCTGGAACGTGCCGGAAATCCTGCACGAACTGTCCAAGCTGTGGGCCCTGCGCGCCGGCGATCTGGTCTTCATGGGCACGCCCTCGGGCGTGGCCGCTTTGAAGCCCGGCGACCGTTTCAGCGCGCGCCTGGAGAACGTTGCCGAGCGCCACGGCATCATCGCGGGATGACACGCGCCACGCTAGGCTGAACCACCCTTTGATTCCCCCCGCAAGGAGACCCTGATGGGCGTACTGACTGAGTTCAAGGAATTTGCCATGCGTGGCAACGTCATCGACCTGGCGGTCGGTGTCGTGATCGGTGCCGCGTTCGGCAAGATCGTCACCGCCCTGGTCGACAAGATCATCATGCCGCCGCTGGGCTGGGTGATCGGCCGCGTGGATTTCTCGGAGCTGGCCTGGACCTTGGCCCCGGCGCGGATCGATCCGACCGGCAAGGAGATTCCGGCCGTGGTGATCGGCTACGGTGATTTCCTCAACACGGTGGTGCAGTTCGTGATCGTGGCGTTCGCCATCTTCATGGTGGTCAAGTTCATCAACCGCCTGGCCCGCAAGAAGCAGGCCGAGCCGGCCGCACCGCCGAAGCCGAGCGAAGAAGTGCTGCTGCTGCGCGAGATCCGCGACAACCTGAAGTCGTAACGGGTTCGCCGTCATCTGACGCAACTCCGAAAACCCCGCTACGGCGGGGTTTTCGCATTTGGAAATCAGTGTCCGCCGATCCATGACCTTGCGCCCATGTGCGCCACGGGCAGGCTGCTAAGCTCGGATGCTTCCGATCCCCTGTCTTCCGGAGCTGTCCATGCGTCGCCGCGTCCTTGCCATCGCATCTTCCCTTGCCCTGTTGGCCGCGCCCGCCTTCGCGGCGACCGGCACCACCACGCTGCCGCCCAAGTCGCTGGCCACCGCCGCCGAACTGCGCGAGCAGGCGCTCAAGGACGACACCGGCTGGAAGGTCGTCGAATCGCTCACCACCGAGATCGGGCCGCGCCTGGCCGGCAGCGAGGCCGATGCCCGCGCCGTGGCCTGGGCCGTGGCGAAGTTCAAGGCACTGGGCTTTGACAAGGTCTGGACCGAACCGGTCACCTTCCCCAAGTGGGAGCGCCGCAGCGAACACGCCCAGGTGCTGGGCAAGCATGCCCAGCCGCTGACCATCACCGCGCTAGGTGGCAGCCCGGCCGGTACGGTGGAAGCCGAAGTGGTGCGCTTCGCCGATCTGGCCGCACTGCAGGCGGCGCCGGAAGGCGCGCTGAAGGGCAAGATCGCCTTCGTCGATTACCAGATGACCGCGCACCGCGATGGCCGCGATTACGGCAATGGCGGCGCAGTGCGCAGCAAGGGGCCCTCCGAAGCGATCCGCAAGGGCGCGGTCGGTTTCATCATGCGCTCGGCCGGCACCGATTCGCACCGGGTGCCGCATACCGGCATCACCCGCTTCGATGAAGGCCTGACCCCGGTGCCGGCCGCGGCCCTGTCGGTGCCCGATGCCAACCAGCTGGCGCGCCTGGTCGCGCTGGGCAGCACCACGCTGAAGATCAGCCTGGACTGCGGCTGGGATGGCAAGGCCACCTCGTACAACGTGATCGGCGAGATCACCGGGCGCAGCCTGCCCAAGGAAGTGGTGGTGATCGGCGGCCACCTGGATTCCTGGGATCTGGGCACCGGCGCGGTCGACGACGGCGCCGGGGTCGGCATCACCATGGCCGCCGGCCATCTGATCGGCCAGCTCAAGCAGGCGCCCAAGCGCACCATCCGCGTGATCGCGTTCGCCAACGAAGAACAGGGCCTGTACGGCGGCAAGACCTACGCCGAAAACCAGGCCGGCAACGTGGCACTGCACCAGCTCGCCGCCGAAAGCGACTTCGGTGCCGGCCGCATCTATGCTTTCAACACCGGCTCGCCGAATCCGGAGGACTCGCGCGAGGCGACCCGCCAGATCGCCGAGGTCCTCAAGCCGCTGGGGATCGAATACGCCGCCGACAAGGGTGGCCCGGGGCCGGATGTCGGCCCGCTGGCGGCCAAGGGCGGCGCGTGGGCGTGGCTGGCCCAGGACGGCAGCGACTACTTCCACCTGCACCACACCGCCGATGACACGCTGGACAAGATCGACCCGGCCGCACTGGCGCAGAACGTGGCCGCCTACACCGTGTTCGCGTATCTGGCCGCCGAGGCCGATGGCAGCTTCGGCAGCGAAGCCAAGCCGACGACGCCGCCGAGCGAGTGATCGCCTGGGCGGGGCAGATGCCTGTCTGCCCCGCGCTTTTCCCTGGCTGCAGCGCAAAAAAAAGCCCGGTCGCAAACGCGACCGGGCTACCGGGATTCGTCACCCCACGCGGTGAGCGCCGCACTACCTTCACGGTCCGGAGAAACGGACCGTCGCACTGCGTGGATGTCTCTCCTCATCCACGCAGCACAACGTCCACTCCGCACTGTGCGCAGTTCTCACTTCGCACACCATGCGAAAAATCCGAATCGGATGTAGTCACGACGCGTTCGGTGAAACCGATCACACCGCGGGTGCTGCGCAGCGCGCAGTTCCCGACACAGGCACATCTTCCGATCAGCGCGCGCGGCTGCCGTACCAGTGTGCCAACAACACGGCCGTGGCCGAGGCGACGTTGAGGCTTTCCACCGCGCCGGACCCGGGAATGGAGACCTGCAGATCGCAGTCGTCGGCCAGGTCACGGTCCATGCCCTCGCCTTCGGCACCCATCACATAGACCAGGCGTTCGGGCAGCTCACTGGCGAACAGGTCCGTGCCGCCGGCCACCAGCGTGGCCGCCAGGCCAAAGCCGGCGGCCCGCAACTCCGCCATCGCCGCCGGCAGGGCCGGCAGGCGTACCAGCGGCACCGCTTCGGCGCCGCCCTCGGCCACGCGTGCAGCGGCACCGGACAGCGCCAGCGTGGCCTCCGGCGGCAACAGCAGCCCGGCCACGCCGAAATGCGCGGCCGAACGCAGGATCGCGCCGAAGTTGTGCGGGTTGCCCACGCCATCCAGCCACAGCGCCAGGACCGGCTTGCCGGCCGGCAGGCCGGCCAGCCACTCGTCCAGGGCCAGCATCGGCGCACGCTGCACGTCGGCCACCAGGCCTTCGTGGTGGGTGGTGGCGGCGAGCTTGTTCAGATCGCCCTCTTCCACCACGCGGTACCCCACGCGGTTGGCCACGCACCACTTCAGCACCGGCTGCATGCGCGGGATCAGCGCCTCGGTGAGGTACAGCTTGCGCAGCGCCTGCGGGCGACGCGCAAACAGGGCCTGCACGGCATTCCAGCCATACAGGCGCAGCTCGTCGTTGCCGCGGCCCGGCGGTGGCGGGGTGCCGCCCTCGCGCGGCGGCAGCGGGGTGGCCCGCGGCGGTCGAGCGGAGGGGCGGCGGGCGTTCTTCCAGGGATCATTCACTACGGGACAGCTCCAGCTTGCGTTGACGCCAGAAATCGGCGTTCTTGATGCCCAGGGCATCGGGGTCGAAGGTCGGATCCAGGCCGAGTTTCTTCTGGCGTTCGTAGTCGCGCAGCGCAGCCATCGCCGGCTTCTGCACGATCAGGATCGCGATGATGTTCAACCACGCCATCAGGCCCACGCCGATGTCACCCAGCGCCCAGGCCAGGCCGGCGTTGTGGAACGCACCGAAGATCACCATGCCGATGATGCCCAGGCGCAGCAGCAGCACGGTCAGCGGGCGCTTGGCGTTGTTGTTGATGTAGGTCAGGTTGGTCTCGGCCATGTAGTAATAGGCCATGATCGTAGTGAACGCGAAGAAGAAGATCGCGATCGCCACGAAGCCTGCGCCCCAGCCCGGCAGCACGGTTTCCACCGCGGCCTGCGCGTAACCGGCACCTTCGGCGACACCGGCCAAGCCGGCGAAGACCGGCGCGGCGCCCGCCACCGGCGAATACACGTTATAGGTGCCCGCGGCCAGGATCAGGAAGGCGGTGGCGGTGCACACCATCATCGTGTCGAAGTAGATCGCGAAGGCCTGCACATACCCCTGCTTGGCCGGGTGGGAGACCTCCGAGGCCGCCGCCGCGTGCGGGCCGGTACCCTGGCCGGCCTCGTTGGCGTAGATGCCGCGCTTGACGCCCCACTCCACCGCCAGGCCCATCATCGCGCCGAACGCGGCATGCGCACCGAAGGCGCTGCTGAAGATGATGTTGAACATCTCCGGCACGCGCTCATAGTTGAGGATCATGATGACGATGGCCATCAGGATGAAGCCGGCGGCCATGAACGGCACCACCACCTCGGCGAAGCTGGCGATGCGCTTGACGCCACCGAAGATCACCACGCCCAGCAGCAGGGCGACCACGATACCGATGCCCAGCTTGAGCGCCTGCACGGTCTCCATGCCCATCACCTGGCCGTCCAGCGGCCCGCACAGGGCGCCGCCACGGCAGGCGTTGATGATGCTGTCGGCAATCGCATTGGCCTGCACGCCCGGCATCAGGAAGCCGGCCGCGATGATGGTGGCCAGCGCGAAGGCCAGCGCATACCACTTCAGGCCCATGGCCTTTTCGATGTAGTACGCCGGACCGCCGCGGTAGCGGCCTTCGGCATCCTTGGTCTTGTAGATCTGCGCCAGGGTGCATTCCACATACGAGGTCGAGGCCCCGAGGAAGCCCATCACCCACATCCAGAAGATCGCACCGGGACCGCCGAAGGCGATCGCGGTGGCCACACCAGCGATGTTGCCGATGCCCATGCGGCCGGCCATCGACATCGCCAGCGCCTGGAACGATGACACGCCGGCCTCGGATTTCTCGCCCTGCACGGTCAGGCGGCACATCTCCACGAACCCGCGGATCTGCATGAACCGGGTACGGACGCTGAAATACAGGCCCGCGGCAAGACACAGGAAAATCAGGGCCTTGCTCCAGATGATCCCATTGATGAAATGGACTACTTCTTCCACGCGCTCTCTCCAGTCGGCGGAAACAAAAGGTACGTCCCCGTCGGCTGGGACCCCCTGATTCTCCACGATCCGTGCCGGACTGCGTAGTGGCAATTTCAATGAATGGGCGGGCGGACCCGCGCCGGATCAGTCCAGTGTGGTGCGGACCAGGGCAAAAAGGCGCAGATCATGCAGCTGGCCACGCTTGAACACCGCATTGCGGGCCACGCCTTCTTCGGTAAACCCACTGGCCAGCAGCACGCGGGCCGAGGCCGCGTTGAAGTCCAGGACTTCGGCCTGCACGCGGTAGAGCTGGTGCTGCTGCATCAGCCACGGAACATAGGCAGCAACCACGCGGCGCATCAGGCCCTGCCCCCACACTGCCCTGCCCAGCCAGTACCCCAGCTCGGCACTGTGGCGACGGACATCGGTGCCCAGCGTCGCCCCGATGCCACCCACGGCGGCGCCATCGACCTCGATGGCCCGCAGGGGGCCATCCAGCGCCAGCACCCGGCCGCCGAGAAACGCCTCGCCATCGGCGCGGGTGTACGGATAGGGGAAGCGATCGCGCAGGCCGCGCGACACCGCTTCATCGTTGGCATGCGCCAGCAACGCGTCCAGGTCGCTGCTGCGCCAGGGGCGCAGCACGAACCCGTCGCCCTGCAGGTGCGGTGCCGGATCAGGCATGGCCACCCACCGAAGGGGTTTCCGCTTCCTGCCGCGCCAGCTCGCGCGCCACCGCTTCCGGCGAGCGCGTGTACGGGGCCAGCAGCGAATAGAACGCGGGCACCACGAACAGCGACAGGAAGGTGGACACGGTCACGCCGAATATCACCACCACGCCGATCGTGCCGCGGCTGGCCGAACCCGGGCCGCCGGCGACCACCAGCGGGATCGCGCCGACCACGGTGGCGATGGAGGTCATCAGGATCGGGCGCAGGCGCACCATCGACGATTCCACGATCGCCTGGTGTACGTTGCGGCCTTCATCGCGCAGCTGATTGGCGAATTCCACGATCAGGATGCCGTTCTTGGCCGCCAGGCCGACCAGCATCACGATGCCGATCTGGCTGAACAGGTTGATCGTGCCGCCGCTGACATACAGCCCCAGCAGCGCACCGAGCACGCCCAGCGGCACGGTCAGCATGATCACCAGCGGGTGGATGAAGCTTTCAAACTGCGCGGCCAGCACCAGGTAGACCACCAGCAGCGCCATCGCGAAGGTCAGCAGCACCGCGCTGCCGGCGTTCTGGTACTCGCGCGATTCACCCTTCCAGTCCAGCTGTGCGTGCTGCGGCAGCTCTTCGCGGGCGGTCTGCTGCGCCCAGGCGATGGCTTCGCCGAGCGGATAGCCCGGGGCCAGGCCGGCGCTGATCGTGATCGAGCGCAGCCGGTTGAAGCGGTTGAGATTGCCGGCTTCGGCCACTTCACTGAGCGTGACCAGGTTGGACAGCGGCACCAGTTCACCGCTGCTGGCACGCACGCGGATGGCGGCCAGATCGGCCGGCGAGGCGCGGCCTTCGCGACCGGCCTGGACCAGCACGTCGTACTCCTCGCCGTTGTCGACGAAGGTGGTGACGCGGCGTGAGCCCATCATGGTTTCCAGCGCGGTGCCGATCGAGGTCACCGACACGCCCAGATCGGCCGCGCGCTGGCGGTCGATGTTGACCCGCATCTGCGGGCGGGTTTCCTTGTAATCCGAATCGGCACCGACCAGGCCGGGGTTGTCGGCCATGCGCAGCAGCATGCGGTCGCGCCACTGCGCGATCTCCTCGTACTCCGGCCCGCCCAGCACGATCTGGAACGGCTGGCCCTGGCTGCGCACCAGGCCGCCACCGACCTGGGTGCGCACGCGCACGCCACGCAGGTCATTGAGGTGGGTCTGCAGTTCGTCGGCCACCGCGGAGGTGCTGACGTCGCGCTGCTGCCAGGGCTGCAGGAACACGCTGATGCGGCCGGTGTGCATTTCCTCGCTGGACCCCCAGCCACCGGGCACGCGCGGGTTGGCGCGCACGATCGGCTCGTCCTCGCCCACGAAGCCGGAGACGATCTTCTCGACCTGCTGCACCTGGCCGACGGTGTAATCGAAGCCGGCACCTTCCGGGCCATCGATCATGATCTGGAACGAGCCGCGGTCTTCCGCCGGGGCCAGCTCGGACGGCAGCACCTTCAACAGCAGCGCGCTGGCGAGCAGCGACAGGATCATCACCACGATGTAGATCCAGGTGCGGCCGACGTGCGCCTCCAGGAAACGCCCGTAGCCGGCCGAGAGCCGGTCCAGGTTGCGGTTGATCACGCCGTGCAGGCCCTTGGGCGCGTGGCCGGTGTGCGGCTTGAGCAGCTTGGAGGCCATCATCGGGGTCAGCGTCAGCGAGACGAACGCGGAGAGCGCAACGGCCGCCGCCAACGCCACCGCCAGCTCGCGGAACAACCGCCCGGTGTTGCCTTCCAGGAAGCCGACCGGCAGGAACACCGCGACCAGCACGGCGGTCGTGGCGATCACGGCGAAGGCGACCTGCGTGGTGCCGCGTTTGGAGGCGACCAGCGGCGGCTCGCCCAGATCGATGCGCCGCTGCACGTTCTCGACCACGACGATGGCGTCATCCACCACCAGCCCGATACACAGCACCAGCGCCAGCAGGGTGAGCAGGTTGATCGAAAAACCAAACGCGTACAGCGCGATGAACGCGGCGATCAGACAGACCGGCACCGTCACCGCCGGAATCAATGCGGCACGGAAACTGCCCAGGAACAGCCAGATCACGGCCAGCACCAGCAGCATCGCTTCGATCAGGGTCGCGTAGACGCGGTCCACCGCCGCTTCGATGAAGGTGGTGTTGTCGAACGCGACGAAGATGCGGGTGCCATCGGGCAGCGTTTCGCCGACCCGCTCGGCCTCCTCGCGCGCCTCGCGGGCGACATCCAGCGCGTTGGCGGTGGAGGTCTTGACGATCCCCAGGCCGATGTTCGGCTCGCCGTTGCTGCGGTAGTACGCGCGGCGCTCGGCCGAGGCCAGCTCGATCTTGGCCACATCGCCCATGCGCACCACGTACCCATCGGCGCCCTTGCCCAGCGGGATCCCGGCGAAATCCTCGGGTTTGACGTAGTTGCGCTCCACGCGCAGCGTGAAATCGCGGTCGGCCGATTCGATGCGGCCGGCCGGCAGTTCGACGTTCTCGTTGCGCAGCGCGGTTTCGACATCGCCCACGGTCAATCCGCGCGCGGCGAGCTGGTCGCGGTCCAGCCAGACCCGCATCGCATAACGCTGGCGGCCACCGATGCGGACCTGGGCGACCCCGTCCAGGCTGGAGAAACGGTCGACCACGTAGCGGTCGGCGTAATCGCTCAGCTCCAGCGTGTCCATCGAGGTCGAGCTCATGTTGAGCCAGATGATGGGATCGGCGTCGCTCTCGACCTTGGCGATTTCCGGCGGCCGGGCCTCCTCGGGCATGCGGTCGGCAACGCGGCTGACCGCATCGCGCACGTCATTGGCGGCCGCCTCGATATCGCGGTTGGAGGTGAATTCGATGCTGACCTGCGAGCGCCCGTTGGAGCTGCGTGCGTTGATCGTATCGATGCCCTCGATGCCGGCCAGGGCGTCTTCCAGCACCTGGGTGATGCGGCTCTCGATGACCGCCGCCGAGGCGCCGGTGTAATCCACCGAGACCGAGACGATCGGCGGATCGATCGCGGGCAGTTCGCGCAGGGTCAGGCGGGTGAACGACATGAAGCCCAGCACGATCAGCAGCAGGCTCATCACCACGGCGAAGACCGGCCGCTGGATGGAAATGTCGGAGAGTTTCATCCGGCCGCGTCCGGGGTGACCGGCGTGGCGGCCGCAGGCTTGCGGGTCGCGGGTGCCTCAGGCGTGGCGGGCGCGGGATCCTCGGACTGCACTTTCAGCCCCGGGCGCAGCTTGCCGGTGCCATCCACCACGATGCGGTCGCCGGCGGCGAGGCCATCGCGGATCTCCACCACGCCACTGCGGCGCGCGCCGCTGATGATGTCCACGCGCTCCACGGTCTGGTCGGGCTTGACGCGGTACACGAACGAATCGCGGCCCACCTGCACCACCGCGATCTCCGGGATCACCAGTGCCTGGCGCTCGGGCCGGAACATGCGCACATCCAGCAGCATGCCCGGGCGCAGGGCGTGGTCGGCATTGATGAAATCCGCACGCACGCTGACCGCGCGGGTGCCCGGGTCGACACGGGTATCGATGGTGGCCACATCGCCTTCGAAGGTGCGGCCCGGGTAGGCGATGCTGGTCGCACTGACCTTGTCGCCGGTGCTCAGCGAGGCGAGTTCGGCCTCGGGCACCTGGAAATCGATGTGCACCCGTTCGATGTCGTCCAGCGTGGCGATGCTGGTGGACGGGGTGACCAGCGAGCCGGCGCTGACCTGGCGGATGCCGAGCACACCGGCGAAGGGGGCGCGCACGTTGCGGTCGCCGATATCCGACTGCATTTCGCGCACGCGTGCTTCGGCGGCGTCGCGGATCGAGCGCTGGGTGTCCAGCGTGGCGCTGGCGACCAGTTGCTGGGCGGCCAGTTCGCGCTGGCGCTTGTAGAGCTGATCGGCTTCGGCGAAGGTCGCCTGCGCCTGCAGCAGCGCCGCCTGCTGGGCCTGCCCGCGCAGGGTCACCAGCGGCGCACCGGCCGCGACCTGCTGGCCGCTTTCAAAATGCACCGTTTCGATGATCTCGCTGACCTTGGCGGTGATCGTGACCGACTCGCGCGCCTTGGCCGTGCCGAGGGCCTGCAGGGTGTCGCTCCATGCCGAGGGCTGCACCACCTGGGTAGTGACCGGCACGGTTTCCGCCTGCCGGCGCGCGGCCTCGTCCTTGCTGCCACACCCGGCCAGAAGCACCACGGTAAGGCCAGCGGCGAAGCGCGCTGCGTTGCGTCCCAACATGAAGAAAAATCCTGTCTGTTCCACGACCGCCGAGTGTATAGAGCGGTGGGGGCCGGGCATATGTGCCAAGCGTTTACCGATTTCTTCACATTTCCGCGATGACGGCCGCAACCCCTTTCGTGGTGGGGTATGCGGCCGGTGTAACGCCGTGTATCAACGCATGTCGGCTCGCGTCGTGCACGGGGAGGCGCTGGCGCGGATCAGTAGCGGTAGTTGAGCTTCATCCAGGCCGTGCGGCCCGGCTCGTTGATCCGCACCGGGTCGGCCGGGAAACCGAAATCGGCGCTGCCCGCCAGGTTCAGGTGCTCGCTGTAGGCCCGGTCGAACAGGTTGTCCACGCCCGCACTGACCAGCAGCGCCGCGTTGATCCGGTAGCTGGCATTCAAGGCGACGGTGGCGAAGCCGGCGCTGGGGCCGAGATCGCGGGCGACCACGTTGCCCTGCCCGGCCGCGACCCGGCCCTGCCGGGAAACCGCGCGTGCCAGCGCTCCCACCGTCCAGCGCTCGCCTTCCCAGGCGGTGCTCAGCCGGGCTTCCAGCGGCGGCATCTGCGGCAGGGCACGGCCGTCGCTGCGGTTCTCGCCCCAGGCATAGGCCAGCGTGCCGCCGAGTTTCCACTGCCGCGCCAGCTGCCATTCCGCGCCCGCCTCGGCGCCGGCAATACGCGCATCCACATTGGAGGCCTGGCTGGTGCTGCCCATCATGCCGCCGTCGCGGTACGTGAACAGGATGTAGTCCTGCAGGCGCCCGGCGTAGGCCGAGACCCAGGCGTTGAGGCGCTCGGTGCGGTACTGCAGGCCCAGATCGAGCTGGGTGGTTTTTTCCGGCTGCACGCCGCTGAAGGCATTGATCGCGCCCACCGGGCCGAGATCCGGCGAGAACAGTTCCCAGTAGTCGGGCATGCGCTCGCTGTGGCCAACGCCGGCGTACCAGGTCAATGCGGGTGCGATGTCGCGCTCGAACCGGATGAAGCCGCTGCCCAGGTTCTCGCGACGGGTCTGCCCGGCGGTCGGGTTCGGCATCGCCATCATGCCGCCAGTGGTGCGCTCATCCTTCACTTCGGCACGGTCGATGCGCAGGCCCCCCACCCAACGTTGCGCGGTGCCTTCGCCCAGGGTGATCTCGGTGAACGCACCGAGGTTCTCCAAGCGCGCATCGGTGCGCCACGGCTGCTGGCGGTAGACGTTGCGACCCATCGCGTTGCGGCTGCGATGGCGGCTGTCCTGGGCATCCACGCCGGCCACGATGGCGATGTCCTGCCAGCGCCATTCCGAGGCGATACGGCCACCGGTGGTGCGGCGGTCGACGTTGGAGGCCATCGGCATCGGCATGCTGCTGGCCGGGTTCGGCGTGCGCAGCGTGTAGTTGTCCATCACGTGGTCGGCGTCGTTGTAGTAGACGTTCGCCTGCAGCCTGTCCCAGGCACCGGGCAGGTTGTCCTTCTCGAAACGGGCGGCGTAGCTGGTGCGCTTGAAGGCCGCGCCATCCATGCCGCGCCCGGCATACCGCGCGATCGCATCGCCGGTGCCGGCCGACAGCTCCAGCACGGTATCGGCATCGGGGGTCCAGCCGATGGCAACATCGCTGTTCCACTTGCGCCACTTGGACGGCACCACATCGCCGTTGCCGTCGGTGTAGTCATCCGATTCGGAGCGATTGCCGTTGACGCGCACATAGCCCGGCGCGGCGCCCGCGGTGAGGTCGAGCACCTGATCGTTGCGGTTGCGCGCGCCGACCAGGGCGCTGGCGTTGATGTCCAGACCCGGCTGATCGAAACGCGGGGTATCGCGCTCGAAGCGCACGGTGCCGGCCGAGGCGCCCGCACCCCAGCGCACGCTCTGCGGTCCCTTGATGATGGTCAGCCGGTCGAAGGTCTCCGGGGCGATGTAGGACAGCGGGTTATCCATGCGCGAGGGGCAGGCACCGATCAGATTGCCTTCGTTGCTGACGATGTTCAGGCGCGAACCGAACATGCCGCGCAGGACCGGATCGCCATTGGTGCCACCGTTGCGGATCGCGGAAAAACCGGGGACGGTCTTGAGGTAGTCGGCACCATCGCTGGCCGGCACCGGCTGCCGCGGCAGGCGCGGATCGGTGACCCAGTGCAGCGGCGAGGACGGCGCGGTGGCAGTGACCACCAGGGTATCGAGGGTGCGCGCATCGTCGTTGGCCGCATGCAGCGGCAGCGCGGCGAAGACGAGCGACAGCGAAACAGACAGGCGCGTCAGTGCGCCCGCGCTGCGGGAAGAAACAGTCATGATGAAACTCCAGAAAAGCACGCAGGCGCGCGCCGCCATCACGGCAGCGCGTGCAGGAAGGGCGGTGGCTTCAGGAGGTCGCGGGCGGGCCGCGGGCGGCGTGGGCCGGCCAGCGCAGGCTGCGCGGCGCGGCGACAGCGCGCGGTACACGGGGGGCGATGACCGGCAGCGCCGGCAGCAGGACGATCAGCACGGCCAGCCACGGCATCAGCCGTGAGGCCATCATGCAGTACTCGCAGGCCTCGCCATGCCCGGCGTGCTCGCTTATCGGGGCTGACGGCGCGGCATGCATCGGCATGGCGTGGTCGCTGCCCATTTCATGCATCGGCATGGCGTGGTCGCTGCCCATGTCGTGCATCGGCATATCGTGCATCGGCATGGCGTGCCCGGCGTGGGCCTCCGGCGGCGCCGGCATCGCGTGGGTCATGCCATCGGGCATGAGCATCCACGGTGCCTCGGCATGCGCCTGCTGCCAGCGGCTGACCAGCGGCGCCAGCGCCATCAGCAGCGTCGCCACGAAGGCGAGCTGCAGAAAGACGGCATACGGGCGACGACGGACGTTCACCCCGTCATGGTAGCGCCCGACCGTGGGCCGGGCAGCCCAACGCCCTGCGACCAACCGTCGCAGCGGCTGTTGCGAAGCCCCGGCCGATTCCCTCACCCCCCTGGAGAAAAGCCCCCTCCTGTTGAAGGGGGCGCGCCAACGGCGCGGGGTAGAGGAGGACTGCGCGGGCAGACCATCACCGTCCTCAGACGGTGATGGTCTGCGTCAGCGATTCCCAGGTGGGCGGCAGCGGCCAGTTGGCCTCCTGGTTGCCGTCGATCACCCGGCGCAGGTCGCGGGTATCGATCTGCGGGGCCAGCACATGCACCAGTTCCAGCGCGTAATCGCGCAGCACGCGGTCGCGCGGCAGCACGGCCCAGGCAATGCATTCGGCGATCGGCGCCGGGGCCGGCCAGGCGCGCAGGTCTTCATCGCTGGCGTTGACCGCCATTTCCGCGAGCAGGCCCACGCCCAGCCCGGTGCGCACGTAGGTCTTGATCAGGTCCGCATCCAGCGCGGTCAGCGCGATGTCCGGGGTCAGCCCTGCGCTCGCGAACGCCCGCTGCAGCGATGAGCTGCCGCGGGTGGACGATTCGTAACTGATCAGCGGCTGGGTGGCCAGGGCCTCCAGATCCGGCGCCGCGCCCGGGCGGTCCAGCACATGCCCGCGCGGCACCAGCACCAGGCGGCGCCAGCGGTACAGCGGAATGGCCAGCCCGGCACTGGGCTCGCCACCGGCGGTGCTGATGATCGCGATGTCCGCATCGCCCTGGCTGAGCAGGTCCAGCGCATCGCTTTCAGCGGCCTGCTGCAGGTGCACGCTGACCTGCGGGTAGGCCTGCTTGATCCGCGCCACCGCCGGCGGCAGCACGAAGCGCGCCTGGGTATGGGTGGTGGTCAGCACCAGCTGGCCCTGGCTCTCGCGGCGCTGGTTGGCCGCGTAGGTGCGGATGTTGTTGGCTTCGCCGAGCACGGCGCGGGCGCGGCCGATTACTTCCACCCCGGCCGGGGTCACCGCTTCCAGGCTGCGGCCCTTGCGCACGAACAGCAGGAAGCCAAGCTCGTCTTCGAGCTGCTTGAGCTGCTTGGACAGGCCGGGCTGGGTCGCGTGGACGCGCGAGGCGGCCAGCGTGATGTTCAGTTCGGCGTCGGCGATGGCGACCAGATAGCGAAGTTGGGTCAGCGTCATGAGCGGGCGTCGCGGAGGGCGGGAGAGGCAATCCGACTGTAGGGCAATTGCCATCACCAGCTTATAACCAAATCTTGTTTAAGAAGGTAATCAGGTCATTTCCCGGTGTCATATGCCGGCGCTACGGTCTGACCGAGCCCCGGGGCGGTCCACGCGCCGTGCCGGGACCGCGCCGCCTTCACGGCTGCCGCCCCGCCCTCCCCCGGCCTGCTGGCCTGCGGGCGGCAACGGACTTCTTTCGGAGCATTCCATGGCTTTGTACAACTCCATCCTGGACACCATCGGCAACACCCCGGTGGTACGCCTGCACCGGCTCGCCCCCGAGCACGTCACCCTGTATGCCAAGGTCGAGTCGTTCAACCCGGGCGGCTCGGTCAAGGACCGCCTGGCGCTGGCGATCATCCTCGACGCCGAAGCGCGGGGCGTGCTCAAGCCCGGCGACACGATCGTGGAGGCCACCTCCGGCAATACCGGCGTTGCCCTGGCGATGGTGGCCGCCGCGCGGGGCTACAAGTTCGTCGCCACGATGGTGGAGACGTTCTCCATCGAGCGCCGCAAGCTGATGCGCGCGTATGGCGCGAAGGTGATCCTGACCCCGGCCGCCGAGCGCGGTTCGGGCATGGTGCGCCGCGCGAAGGAACTGGCCGAGGAACATGGCTGGTTCCTGGCCAGCCAGTTCGCCAACCCGGCCAACCCGGCCTACCACCGCAACACCACCGCCCCGGAAATCCTGCGCGATTTCGCCGGCAAGCGGCTGGACTACTTCGTGACCGGCTGGGGCACCGGCGGCACGCTGACCGGCGTCGGCGAGGTGCTCAAGGTCGCCCGCCCGGAGACCCGCATCGTCGCCACCGAGCCGGAAGGTGCCGCGCTGCTGAAGGGCGATGAGTGGAAGCCGCACAAGATCCAGGGCTGGACCCCGGACTTCGTGCCGGAGGTGCTCAACCGCGGTATCTACGATGAACTGCTGACCATCGACGACGCGCGCGCCATCGAGACCTCGCGCCGGCTGGCGGCCGAGGAAGGCATCTTCGTGGGGATCTCGGCCGGCGCCACCCTTGCCAGCGCGCTGGACATCGCCGCCAAGGCCGCGCCCGGCTCGGTGATCCTGGCCATGCTGCCCGACACCGGCGAGCGCTACTTCTCCACCCCGCTGTTCGCCGACATCAACGAAGGGTCCGACGACGACTGGCTGGCCGGTCTGCCCTGATCCCCGCGCTGGTCCGCATGAACGAAACGCCCGCCCTGACCGGCGGGCGTTTTGCTTCCGGGCGCTTCATCTGCGGTGAAGCGAGCCATCGGCATCGTGTGAAGGTCAGCCAGCGCTCGCCGGGTCGCACTGCCTGAGACGACGATGACGCAGCCTAGATGTCCTGCAGGTTACGGTGCAGGTCAGGCACGTCATTCCGTTGTATGGACCCGGTTTCAGTATGTCAGGAGCGGTACGCATGAAGATCGAAGTGTGGCAGGGCGACATCACGACCCTGGCGGTGGATGCGATCGTCAATGCGGCCAACGAATCCCTGCTGGGCGGCGGTGGCGTGGACGGCGCGATCCATCGCGCGGCCGGCCCGCAGCTGCTGGAAGCGTGCCGCGCCCTCCCCGAGATCCGCCCCGGGATGCGCTGCCCGACCGGCGAAGTGCGCGAGACGCCGGCCTTCGACCTGCCGGCCCGGCATGTGCTCCATACGGTCGGCCCGGTCTGGCAGGACGGCCTGCGCGACGAGCCGGCGCTGCTGGCCAACTGCTACTGGAAGTCGCTGCAGCTGGCTGAAAAGCTGGACCTGGAATCGATCGCGTTCCCGGCGATCAGCTGCGGGGTGTTCGGCTATCCGCTGCACCAGGCCGCGCACATCGCCGCCACCGAAACCCTGACCTGGCAGCGCTCGCACCGCCAGCCGCGCCGGATCATCCTGGTCGCGTACAACGCCGCGACGTTCAAGGCCTACCAGTCGGCGCTGGCCGCCGCCGGCCAGCCGGTCGAACCCTCGACCTCGGCGATCTTCGCGCCGCTGGCGCTCGGATTGCCGCCCGCCGCCGCGCATTGAGCGCCGCACCGCGCAGACAAGAACGCCGGCACGAGGCCGGCGTTTTTGTTTGTCGCGGTCAGGCGTGAATCAGCCGTTCCACTTGCCCAAGGCGGCTTGGCCGTTTTCCTTGGCGCGATCGTAGATCGTCTGCTGCGCCTTGGCGACGTTGGCCTTGGTGTCCTTGGCCCACAGCTTCAGCGCGGCCTGCTGCATGGCGCGGCCGTAGGAGAAGCTCAGCGGCCACGGCAGGTTGCCCATCTGGTTCAT
>Ga0308171_1001239_pt1 | contig 36674 bp, 31 predicted proteins | sample PhyGR1_FD_202135 | JGI IMG/M metagenome (GOLD analysis project Ga0308171, IMG submission 202135) | Phyllosphere microbial communities from UC Gill Tract Community Farm, Albany, California, United States - DLSLSG.R1 | ecosystem: Host-associated > Plants > Phyllosphere > Unclassified | place: USA...
CGCTCCATGAACCTGCCCCAGCCCCACGACCTGCACGCCCGGCTGCTGGACCGCGCCGACACCCTGCTCGTCGTTCGCCAGCCCGTGGCGCCGCCGAAGCCCGCGCCGGGCCAGCCCGGCTCGGGCACCGACTACGTGCAGTCCGCGCCCGAGATCTTCGTGGCCGTGCTGGCAGACCCCGATGCGGAAACCGGCTGGCGCGCCATGGCCTTCAACGGCCACGTGGACCTGGGCACGGGCATCCGCACCGCGCTCGCGCAGATCGTGGCGGAAGAACTCGAAGTGCCTCTGGACCGGCTGGAGATGGTGCTGGGCCACACGGCTGCAGCGCCCAACCAGGGGCCGACCATCGCCAGCGCGAGCATCCAGATTTCCGCCGTGCCGCTGCGCCGCGCCGCCGCCCAGGCGCGTGAACAGCTGCTGGCGCTGGCCGCCGCGCACTGGGGCGTGGAGGCCGAACGCCTGCAGGCGCGCGATGGCCACGTGGCCTTTGCCGACGGCGGCGATGCGCGCTCACTCCATTACGGACGACTGTTGCAGGGGCAGCGCCTGCGCTTGCCGCTGGCGCCGCCCGAGCAACCGTTGAAGCTCAAACCCGCGAGCGAATACCGTCTGGTGGGCCGCGGCGCGGCGCGCGTGGACATTCCCGCCAAGGCCACCGGCGCGCTGAGCTTCGTGCACGACGTGCGCGTGCCCGGCATGCGCCATGGCCGCGTCGTGCGCCCGCCGCACCCGGGCCGCGACGGCGGCGATTTCATCGGCCACTGCCTCGTCGCGGTGGACCCTGCCTCCATCGCGCATCTGCCGGGCCACGTGCAGGTGGTCACGGAAGGCGACTTCGTCGGCGTGGTCGCCGACCGCGAAGAGCAGGCCATCGCCGCCCTGCGCGCGCTGCACGTGCAATGGCGGCCCGTGCCGCCCGCGCCCGATCTGCACGACGTGGCCGGCGCGATCCGCGCGAACCCGGCGCAGCGCCGCGCGCTGGTAGACGAGGGCGACGTGGAGGCCGTCTTCGCGGGCGATGAAACCGCCGCCGTGCTGGAGCGCAGCTACGTTTGGCCCTACCAGATGCACGCCTCCATCGGACCTTCCTGCGCGGTCGCCGACTTCCAGGGCGGCCGGCTCACCGTCTGGTCCGGCACGCAGAACCCGCACATGCTGCGCACCGACCTGGACCGGCTGCTGCGGCTGGGCGAGGACCGCATCGACATCGTGCGCCTGGAGGCCGCGGGCTGCTACGGCCGCAACTGCGCCGACGATGTATGCGCCGACGCGGCCCTGCTGTCCATGGCCGTGGGCGCGCCGGTGCGCGTACAGCTCACGCGCGAGCAGGAACACCAGTGGGAGCCCAAGGGCACGGGCCAGCTCATGGACGTGCGCGCGGCCATCGGCCGGGGCGGCGAGCTGCTGGCCTGCGACTTCGCCGTGCGTTACCCCTCCAACGACGCGCCCCTGCTGGCCCTGCTGCTCACCGGCCGCGTGCCGGGCCAGCCGCGCACGCTGGAGATGGGCGACCGCACCGCCGTGCCGCCCTACCGCTACGCGAACCGGCGCATCGCCTGCCACGACATGGCGCCGCTGGTGCGCTCCTCGTGGCTGCGCGGCGTATCCGCGTTGCCCAACTCCTTCGCCCACGACTGCATGATCGACGAGCTGGCCCAGGCGGCCGGCGCCGATCCCGTGGACTACCGCATCCGGCACCTGGACGACCAGCGCGCCATCGACCTGATCCACGCCACGGCCCACCACGCCGGCTGGCAGCGCGGTCAGCCGGGCAGCCGGGGCCGGCCCGGTACCCAAGGTCTGCTGCGCGGGCGCGGCGTGGCCTATGCGCGCTACGTCCACAGCCGGTTTCCCGGCTTCGGCGCGGCCTGGGCCGCCTGGGTCGTCGATATCGAGGTCGATCCGGCGAGCGGCCGCATCGCCGTGCGGCGCATCGTCGTCGGCCAGGACACGGGCATGATGGTCAACCCCGACGGCGTGCGCCACCAGATCCATGGCAACGTCATACAGACCCTGAGCCGCAGCCTGCTGGAACGCGTCGCCTTCGACGACCGGGGCGTGTCCAGCCGCGAATGGGGCGGCTATCCCATCATCGGTTTCCGCGACGTGCCGCCGATCGAGGTGGTGCTGATGCCGCGCCAGGACGAGCCGCCCATGGGCGCGGGCGAATCCGCATCGGTGCCCGGACCGGCCGCGCTCGCCAATGCGCTGTTCGACGCCACAGGGCGGCGCTTCTACCAGGCCCCGTTCACCCCGGACGTGGTGCGGTCCGCGCTCGCCGGCTGACATGGAAGCGGGCGACCTGGACAGCCTCGTGCTGCGCACGGCGAACGGCTGGCTGCAGGCCGGCGACCCCACATGGCTGGTGACCGTCGCACGCACCTGGGGATCGTCCCCGCGCCCTCCCGGATCGCTGATGGCAATGAATGCGCGCGGGGAGGTGGTGGGGTTGGTTTCGGGCGGCTGCATCGAGAACGATCTGCTGCGCCGCGTGCAGCAGCAGGCCACGGCGCAGGCGCAGGCCCGGCAGGGCACCGCGCTGCTTCCCGAAGTCCTGCGCTACGGCATCTCGGCCGACGAGGCCCACCGCTTCGGACTGCCCTGCGGCGGCACGGTGGAACTGGTGGTGGAGCCCCTGCGTGAACGCAGCCGGTTGCAGGAACTGACGGAGGCCTGCGCACGGCGGCGCTGCGTGGAGCGCACGCTGCACCTGGCTACTGGCGACGTGCTGCTGCACGAGGCGGCGCAGGGCGCGGCGCCGAAGCTGGATGCCGAGCGCTTCGTGGCGTGCTTCGCGCCGGTCGCGCGCCTGCTCGTCATCGGCGCGGGCGACACTGCGTACTACGCGTGCCGGATGGCCCTGGACGTCGGCTTCGATATCGTGCTGTGCGATCCACGCCTGGAGAACGCCCCCGCCTGGGCGCAGGGCCGCATCACCTTCACGCGCGAAATGCCCGACGACGTGGTGCTGGAACTGCGGGAAGACGCCCGCACGGCCGTACTGGCCCTGAGCCACGACCCCAAGCTGGACGATCTGGCCCTCATCGAGGCCTTGCGCTCGCGGGCTTTCTACGTGGGCGCCATCGGCTCGCGCAACAACAGCGCGCGGCGGCGCGAGCGGCTGCAGCAGCACTTCGGCCTGAGCGACGCCGAGATGGATCGCCTGCACGGCCCCGCCGGGCTTTTCATCGGCAGCAGGACGCCAGCCGAGATCGCGCTCTCGATGATGGCCGAGGTGGTCTCAGCGAAGAACGGCGTCCTCGCCGCGCCCCATGGGAATGGATGAACCCGGCGACTCCGGCGCCATGCCGAGTTCCAGCGATGCCGGACCACCGCCGACGGAGTGTTGCCCGCCGACACCCTCAGCTTTACCGGGACTTGACTGGCTTGCATGCGGAAAAAATTCATAGATGTATTTTTTCCAGTTCTCTAGTAATATCTATGCATGCCCAGACAGAACACGCCTCCTGCGGACTACCCCCAGGCCGTGCTGCGGCAGATTGAGCAGCTGGCGCACAACATCGTTATTGCACGCAAGCGGCGCAAGGAAACGCAGGCTCAGTGGGCGCAGCGCCTGGGCGTGTCGCAGCCCACCATGGCCCGCATCGAACGCGGCGACCCGTCGGTCGCGATGGCGTCGTACGTCATGTGTATGTGGCTCATCAACCAGGCGGAAGGCCTGGCCGATCTGGTGGCCCCGCACAAAGACATGCAATCGCTGGAGCGCGAGGTGGCGAGAGTGCAGTCTCCGTCCCGCACCCACCCTGCTCCATCCAGGGCACCCAGCCCGGCCAGGGCCGGCAAGGCCAGCGAAGTGGCCGAACCGGCGCCGCCCGGCCGGGCCGCTGCGCCCCGCCGGGCACCCAGTGCCGCGGCAGGGCTGGCGGCGCTGGTGTCGGGCATCAAGCAAGCGCGGCCATGAAGCCAGCGAACGTCTCGCCGCGCACCTATGTGCCGCTGGACGAATTGTTCGTATGGACCCTGGTCAACCCTGCCGCGCCCGTGCTGACCGGATCGATCACCCTCTCGCAGCTGGTGCCCAACTGCGCCACCTTCGCCTACGCGGCCGACTGGTGGGAGTTCGCATTGAGCGAAGACTTGCCCCTGGTGGCCGGTCAGACCTTCAGCGCCGGCTCGAAGGACAGTGCGCCCGGCGCCATCGACGACGCCCGGCCCGACCGCTGGGGCGAACGCATCATCCGCCACGTCGACCGGCCGGCGCGTCTGTCGATCCTGGAAATGCTGCTGTTCGCGGGCGACGATCGCTTCGGCGCACTGGGAGTGTCCACCTCGGCCGAGCGCTACCTGCCCCGTCGCATCGGCCCTTATCCGCAACTGCGCGACCTGGGCGCGCTGGCGCGGGCGATGGAAGAGGTCCAGGAACAGGCACCCGTCACCCCGGACATCCAGCGCCTGGTGCAACCGGGCGTGACCCTGGGCGGCGCCCGGCCCAAGGCGCTGCTGCAGACCGCCAGCGGCCCCTGCGTGGTCAAGTTCGCCGAGTTGGGCGACCCGGTGGACACGCCGCTCATCGAGCACGCCACCATGACCCTGGCGGCGCGGGCAGGCATCCGCGTGGCAACGACGGGCGTGCTGCCGCTGCCTTCGCGGGGCCCGGGTGGCAGGCCGCGCCACGCGCTGACCATCGAGCGCTTCGACCGGATGGACCTGCACGGCGTGCCGTTGCGGGTGCACTGCATTTCCGCCAAGACGGCGCTGGCCGCGGCAGGGCTGCCTGAGAGCTACGGCGCCCTGGCCACTGTGCTGCTGCGGCTGGCGCACCCGGACCGGCAGAGACGGCTGCGCGAAGAGCTGTTCCAGCGGATGGTGTTCAACATCCTGGTCGACAACACCGACGACCATGAGCGCAACCACTGCCTGCGGCTGGGACTGGACGGCTACTACGACCTTTGCCCCGCCTTCGACGTGGTGCCCACGCTCCAGAACATGGGCTACCAGGCGATGGAGGTGGGGCACGACGGCGCGCGGTCGTCCCTGGACAACGCGCTCACCCAGCTGAGTGAATACGGGCTTCGGCGCGGACGGGCCATCGAGCTGGTGCGGGCCGTGGCCCGCACGGTCGACCAGTGGGCCGCGCACTTCATGGGACATGGGGTGGGCGGCGCCGACATGGAGCTGCTGCACGCCAGCATCGACCGTGATTTCCTGAAAACCCAGCGCAAGGCGTTTTGCTGAATGCCACCGCTAGGCCGGCGTCAGCGCCGGACGCCGACATCCACGTCTGCCGCCCGCCTACAACCGCGAGGCGCGATGGAGGCGACAGTGCACTGTCTCCATTTCATTCAAGGACGTTCTCATGAAAACCCAAGTCATCGCAGCCCTCTTCGCTTCCAGCTTCCTCGTGTGCGCCGGCGCCCAGGCCCAAGGCATGACGGGCGATCAGCACAAGGCCTCCAAGGCCCAGATCGAAGCGACCTACAAGTCGGACAAGGCGCAGTGCGACACCCTGAAGGACAACGCCAAGGACGTGTGCGAGAAGCAGGCCGAGGCCAAGGAAAAGCTGGCCAAGGCCGAACTGGAGCAGCAGTACAAGCCAAGCGCATCCCACGCCCGCAAGGTCGCCGAAGTGCGTGCCGAAGGCATGTACGAAGTGGCCAAGGAAAAGTGCGACGACCAGAGCGGCGACGCCAAGAATGCTTGCGAAAAGCAGGCCAAGGCCGACCATGAGAAGGCCAAGGCTGACATCAAGGCCACCAAGTACTGATGACGCCACCGGGCACCCGCTGGGCGCCCGGTCGGAACCATCGAACCAGACAAGCCCCGACGGGACGCGAGCGAAAAGCTCGCCCCGGTGGGGCTTTTCACATGGGGCGGGATGGAACGGCATGGAGCTGCGAAGTGCCCCCGCCCCATGCACCACCCGTCAGTCGACGCTGGCGCCCGACTCCCGCACCACCTTGCCCCACTTCACCGCTTCCTGTTGGATGAATGCGGCGAACTGTTCGGGCGTTTCACCGGCTGTCTCGGCGCCCTGCTCGTTGATCTTCTTCTTGATGTCGGGCTGCGCCAGCACCTTCACCAGGGCCTTGTTCAACTGGCCAACTACGGGTGCCGGAGTGGCCGCCGGCGCGAACATGCCGAACCACGACGTGGCTTCGTAGCCGGGCACGCCCGCTTCGGCGATGGTCGGCACGTCGGGCAGTTCGGGAGAGCGCTTGGCCGTGGTCACCGCGATGGCGCGCAGCTTGCCCGAGCGCACGTGCTGGATGGCCGAGGGCATGTTGTCGAACATGATCGCGATCTGGTTGCCGAGCAGGTCGGTCACGGCCGGCGCACTGCCCTTGTAGGGCACGTGCTGCATGTCCACCTTGGCCATGCTCTTGAAGAGTTCGCCCGACAGGTGGATGGAACTGCCACTGCCCGAAGAGCCGAAGTTGATCTTGCCCGGGTTGGCCTTGGCATAGGCGATCAGCTCCTGCACCGTCTTGAAGGGCTGGGCCGGGTTGGCCACCAGCAGGTTGGGCACGTTGGCCACGCGGGTCAGCGGCGCGAAGTCCTTAACCGGATCGAACGGCATCTTCTTGTAGAGCGCGGCGTTGATGGCGTGCGTGCCCACCGTGCCCATGAAGAGCGTGTAGCCGTCGGCCGCCGCGCGCGCCGCCGCCTGCCCGCCGATGTTGCCACCCGCGCCGGCGCGGTTGTCCACCACCACCGACTGGCCCAGCTCGGCCGTGAGGCCCTGGGCGATGATGCGCGCCAGGATGTCGGTGGTGCCGCCGGCTGCGAAGGGCACGATGATGGTGATGGGCTTGGTGGGGAAAGCCTGGGCGGCTGCAAGCGCGGGCCACAGGGCGCAGGCGGCAGCGGCGGCCAGCAGGCCGCGGCGGACGGTGAAATGGGCGATGGTCATGGTTGTCTCCTCAGGTCTCTGATGGATGGTGGATAAGGTGCAGGCTCTGCCGCCGCATCACTCCTGCACGATGGACGACGGGTGGTTGGCCAGCGGCGTCACCTTGATCTCCATGTACGGGAACAGCGGCAGTCCGCTCAGGATGGTGTGCAGCTCGTCGTTGCCGGACACGTCGAAGATGCTCACGTTGGCGTACTCGCCGACGACGCGCCACAGATGACGCCACTTGCCGTCACGCTGCAGCTGCTGCGAATATTCCTTTTCCTTGCGCTTGATCTCGTCGGCCACCTCGGGGGCCAGCGTGGACGGGATGCGGACGGTCATTTCGGCCATGAACAGCATGGGTTGCTCCTTGAAGAGAAAAGTGGAGAGGCGAAAACGAAAGGCGGGAAGCGGTCAGAGATGCGGCCAGACCAGCATGGTGACGGCATAGATGGCGCCCACGAGCAGCATGGAGACCACCGTGTAGCCCATGATGTCTTTCAGCTTAAGCTTGGAGAGCGCCAGCGCCGGCAGGATCCAGAACGGCTGCACCAGGTCGTTCCAGCCATTGCCCAGCATCACCGACATCGCCGTCTGCGCCTGCGAGGCGCCGAGCGTGGTGGCCGCGTTGATCATGAACGGGCCCTGCAGCACCCAGTGGCCGCCGCCCGAAGGCGCGAAGAAGTTGATGACGAAGGAGCTGACGAGGCCCCAGAGCGGCAGCGTGGCGGCGGTGGAGATGTTCACGAAGACATGGGCGATCGATTCCACCAGGCCCGAGCCGTGCATGATCGCCATGATGCCGGCGTAGAACGGGAACTGCAGGATGATCCCGCCGATGGTCTTCACGCCCTCATTGACCTTCTCGACATACTTCATCGGCGTGCCCAGCAGCAGCACGCCAAGGAACAGGATGAAGAAGTTGATCATGTTCAGGTCGAGGTTGCCGCCCTTCATGAAGTGCATGGCCACGTACGCCATGCCGCACAGCCCGATCAGCAGGCTCAAGGCCCGGCTGTTGTTCAGGCGCCAGGCCAGCGTCTTCTCGTCGCCCAGCAGTGCCTCGGCGCTGGCGGCGGGCCTGGCATCCGCCACCGTTGCAGGGTCCAGCTCGACGACCTTCTCGCCGGCCTTGGGGTGCATGGTGGCGTTCAGCAGCGGCAGCGCGACCAGCACGGCCAGGCTGGTCAGCAGAATGGGCGCGGAGAAGATCGTCTGCGTGAGCGGGATCAGCCCCATGGTGCCCTCGAAGGCATGGCCCTTGGTGGAGATGAGCACGGGGATCGTCGCCGAGAAGCCCAGGCTGTACATAGTGAAGCCGGTATAGGCCGCCGCGATGATCAGCGGGTAGTGCACGCCCTTCACTTTCAGCGCCAGCTTGCGCGCCATGATGCCGCCGATCACCAGGCCGAAGCCCCAGTTGAGGTAGCTGCCCACGCAGCCCACGATCGTGGCGACGATGATGGCCTGGCGTGGCGTGCTGACCCGCGCCGCGATACGGTCGAGAAAGCGGTCCACGATGGGCGCGGCCGCCAGCACGTAGCCCATCACCAGGATGACCGCCATCTGCGTGGTGAAGGCCAGCAGGCTCCAGAAGCCCTTGCCCCAGTCCTGCACCACGGCATCGATGGGACGGCTTTCCACGCCGAAGGCGAGCGCCATGGTCAGCAGCGTGAGCAGGATCGCGAAGACGAACGGATCGGGCAGGTAGCGCCGCATCAGTTCGGTGAAGAAGGCGGTGATTTTCGACATGTGCCTCGTCTCTTTGGTGTTGTGAGTTCTTGAGAAAACAGAGCGGGAACGGGCGGCCGTCAAACCCGGGCCACGCCGACCGTCATGCCGCCGCACACGTACAGCACCTGCCCCGTGACGAAGCCGCTGCGCGCGTCCAGCAGGTAGGACACCGCATGCGCCACGTCGTCTGGCGTGCCCACGCGCTTGACGGGCACCGCGTCGATGATGGCCTGCGTGCGCGGCGCATCGGGCGGGTTGGCGCGGTCGAACAGCTCCGTGCGGATGGGCCCGGGACCGATGGCATTGGCCGTGATGCCGTGGCGCCCCAGCTCCAGCGCCCAGACGCGCGTCATGCCGATCAGGCCGGCCTTGGTGGCCGAATACGCGGTGCGCAGCTCCTTGCCCAGCGCGGCGCGGGAAGACATGTTCACGATGCGCCCGAAGCCGGCCGCCTGCATGCCCGGCAAGAGCGCCTGCATGCACTGCAGGCTGCAGCGCAGGTTCAGCGCCACGGCCAAGTCGAACTGCTCCAGCGTCTGCTCGGCCGCCTCGGCCGGCACCACGATGCCGACGTTGTTGACCAGCCGCGTGATGGGGCCGCCGGCCAGCGCCTGCTGCAGCGCGCGGGCGGTCTCGGCGGGGTTCGACAGGTCGGCCTGGATGCCGCCGGGCACGTGGTCCACCGTACGGTCGATGACGACCGGCTCGTAGCCGTCGGCGTGGCAGCGTTCGGCCGTGGCGGCACCGATGCCGGCGCCGCCGCCGGTGATGAGTACGCGTTCGCGTGCAGGTGCATTGTTCATGGATGAGGGTCCTTTACTGCAGGGTTGATGGCGCCGGTTCAGAGAAAGCACTGGCCGGCCACATACGCCTTGCGCCAGCGTGTGAGCGTCACGCGCTCGAACAGGCCGGCGGCATGGAACGGGTCGGCTTCGATGAACCGCTGCGCTTGCTCGCGGGAGTCCAGTGCCACCACGTAGAGGCCGCCGCCCAGGTCCTTGCCCGCGTCGTCCAGCTTGGCGCCGCACGCCAGCAGCAGTTCCTTGTGCTGGTCCAGGAATTCGAGGTGCGCGGCGCGGTGGGCCTGGCGCACCTGCTGGTGGCCGGGCTTGTCGAAGGTTTCGATGATGTAGGGCATGGCGGGGCCTTCAGGAAGGGGAGGAACACAGGGCGCAGCGGGCCGACGACCCGGGGCACCCCCCGAGGCCGGCTCGCTGCATCACGACGACGGAAAAGAGGCGGCTCAGACCGTGGCGACGGGCGTCACGGGCGAGCCCACGGCACCGGGCAGGTTCAGTGGCGGCGCGGTCAGCAAAAAGCGGTGGCGGCCCCGTGCGCGCAGCCATGCGGCGAGCGGTGTGAGATGCCACAGCTCGCCCAGGTGCACGCCCAGCTTGAAGAGGCAGTGCTCGTGCAGCGGCAGCGCGGCGCAGCAGGCCGGGCCCGGGCGGGCGGGGAGGCCCTCCACCGCATAGTTGTCGGCGGCGATGGCAGCGACCTGGCTGTCGGTGATCCACTGCAGCAGCCGCTCGTCGCGGCCGTCCAGCACCGCGCAGGCGCCCTGCAGCACCGCCGGATCGGGGTGGCGCCGCATGCCGAGCACCACGTCGGCGAAGCCGGTGTGCAGGCAGACCATGTCGCCCGGCTCCACCGCCACGCCGTCGGCCTCCAGCACGCGCATCAGCGTGTCGTAGCCGACCAGCGTGCGCGCATCGCCCAGGTGGGCGCGCAGATCGATCATCACGCCGCGGCCCTGCACGCCCGTGCGGGCCATGTTCTCGATGCCCAGCGCATGCGCGGCCGAGGTGCTGGCGCCGGCCGTGCCCGGCGTGGCGGGCACACCCGTATCGTCCAGGTGCTGCGGGCCGACCACGTGGCGGCCAGCCGCATAGCCGTTGTAGTAAAGCGCCTCGGGCAGGCCGTCGCCGTTGGCGTCGAACATCGAGCCGGCGTGCGCCAGGCTGTCCCACTGCGTCGAATACTGCAGGTACAGGATGGCCAGGTCGTCGGACATGACGTCGGTGCGCCCCGCATCCAGTTCGGCCAGCAGGCAGTTGAAGTTGACCAGCCCCCTGCGCACCGTGGGGCGCAGCACGGGCGGATGGCGCGCGGGGTTGAGCGCGCTGCCGCCGGGGTAATCCAGCGGCAGGCTGAGGGCGAAGGTCAGGCCCTCGCGCACCTCGGCCACGCCCTGGCGCACCTTCTCGGGCGTCAGCAGGTTCAGGCGGCCCAGCTGGTCGTCGGGCCCGAAGTCGCCCCAGGTGGAGCCGACCGGGCGGTGCTTCCAGCGGGGGTTGGCTGTTTGCGGCTGGTCCATCGGCACGCTCCTAGGCAGCCGCCAGGAAGCGCGCCAGGGCAGCGTCGAACGCTTCCGGGGCTTCGAGGTTGGACAGGTGCGAGGCCGGCACTTCCACCCGCTGCGCGCCGGGAATGGCGGCCTGCATGGCCTGCGCATCCGCCACGGTGGTGACGGGGTCGGCGCTGCCGGCGATCAGCAGCGTGGGCACGGCGATACCGGCGATGGCGCCGCGCAGGTCGGCCTGCGCCAGCGCTTCGCAGCAGGCGGCGTAGCCTTTCGGCGCGATGCCGGCGATCCAGCCCTGCGCACGCTGCACCACTGCGGGCTGCGCTGCAGCGAAGGCGTCCGTGAACCAGCGTCCGGGCGACGAAGCCGCCAGCTCGGCCATGCCCGCCGCGCCTTTCTCGCGCACCAGCGCGGCCCGCGCCGTCCAGCCCTCGGCCGTGCCGATCTTGGCCGCGCTGTTCGCCACCACCAGGTGGCTCAGCCGCTCGGGCGCGTGCACGCCCAGCCAAAGGCCGGTGAAGCCGCCCATGGAGATGCCGCAGAAGCTCGCGCGTTCGATGCGCAACGCGTCCAGCAAGGCCAGCACGTCGCCGCCCAACTGGTCGAAGGTATAGGGCCCGGGCGACACCACGCTGCCGCCGTGGCCGCGGGTGTCGTAGCGCAGCACGCGATGGGTCCGGGCGAAACGCCCGGCCTGCGCGTCCCACATCTCGAGCGTGGTGCCGAGCGAGTTGGACAGCACCAGCACCGGTGCCTCGTCGGGGCCGTCGACGGCGATGCGGAAGGTTCCGCGGGGCGTGGCAAGGGTCGAAACAGGCATGGCTTGTCTTTCGTCAAACAGGGTCGGAGGGCTGGGCGAATGCCTGCAGCAAGCCCTTTTCGCGCAGGATGGCCGTGGCGATGCCGAAGCCGTGGTTGGCCACCGGCACGCCGCAGTAGATGGCCGCCATGAGCAGCACTTCCTTGATGTCGTCCGGCGTCAGGCGGGAGTCGGGTGGGCCGTCGAGCGCGGCCCGCACATGCATGGCGAATTCGTCGTACGCATGCGTGGCGAGCATCATCGACAGCACCATGAACCGGCGTGTCCTGTCGCCCAGCGCTGGACGGCCCCAGATGTCGTTCCACGCATGGCGCGTGATCAGATCCTGGAACTCGCCGTTGAACGCCGTTCGCTGGTCGAGCGATCGGTCCACCCAGGCATCGCCCAGGATGCGGCGGCGATGGACCAGGCCGGATTCGAACGCGTCCGCGCCGGAGCAATCGTGGGGTTCCATCGCGCCGTCAGTCCGCGGTGATCTTGTTGGCCTGGATGAGCTTCGCCCAGCGTTGGGTCTGCCCGCTCAGGAAGGTGGCGAATGCAGCCGGCGTGCCCCCCACCGGGTCGGCGCCCAGCTTCACCAGCCGTGCGCGGGTCTCCGGGTCCTTCACGGCCGCCTGCACTTCGGCGGCCAGCCGCTCGGCGATGGGCTGGGGTGTGCCGGCGGGCAGGAAAACGCCGTTCCACTCCAGCACCTCGAAGTCGGGAAAGCCGCTTTCGGCCACGGTCGGCACCTGGGGCAGCAGCGCCATGCGTTCGCGCGACGTGACCGCCAGGGCCCTCACCTGGCCCGACTGCACGTAGCCCAGCCCCGAACCCGCGTTGGCGAAGTACGCATCCACCTGGCCGCCGATCACGTCCGCCAGCGCGGGCGCGCCGCCCTTGTAGGGCACGTGCAGCATGGACACCCGCGCCTCGCGGTTCAGCAGCTCACCCGCCAGATGCGCCGGGCTGCCCGCGCCGTAAGAGGCGAACGCCACCTGGCCGGGGTGCGAGCGCGCGCGCTCCAGGAAGGCCTTGAAGTTCGCATCGGGCGACTTCGCGGGAACCACCAGAATGTTGGGCACCGTGACCACCAGGGAAATCGGCATCAGATCCTTGGCCGGGTCGAACGACATCTTGCGCAGCGAGGGATTGACCGCGAACGTGGAAGAGTCGTAGAGCACCGTGTAGCCGTCCGGGTCGGCCTTGGCGACCGCCTGCGCGCCGATCATGCCGCTGGCGCCGGGACGGTTGTCCACCACCACCTGCGTCCCGAGCGTGGTCGACAGGCGCTGCGCCAGGATGCGCGCAGCGTTGTCGGCCCCTCCGCCCGCCGAATAGGGAACAACCATGCGCAGCGGCTTGGACGGCCACGTGCCTTGCGCCAGCGCAGGCGCGCCGGCACCCGCGACGCAGGCGGCCAATGCAGCGAAGGCCACGGTGCGGCGCGACATATTCAATGGGTTCATGCAGGTCTCCCGGGTTTTTCGGACAGGGCGGCGCGGCCCGCGTGCGCGGGCTGCGGGTGTGGAGCGCTCAGACGCGCTCGAGGATCACGGCGATGCCCTGCCCCACGCCGATGCACATGGTGCAGAGCGCGTAGCGGCCGGCATGTTCGTGCAGCCGGTTGACGGCGGTGGTCACCAGCCGGGCGCCGCTGGCGCCCAGCGGGTGGCCCAGGGCGATGGCGCCGCCCCAGGCGTTGACGCGGGCGTCGTCGTCCTTCAGGCCCAATGCGCGCAGCACCGCCAGGCCCTGCGCGGCGAAGGCTTCGTTCAGCTCGATCACGTCCATGTGGTCGATGGTGAGGCCGGTCTGCGCCAGCACCTTCTGCGTGGCCGGCGTGGGGCCGAAGCCCATGATGCGCGGCGCCACGCCGGCCGTGGCCATGCCCACCACGCGGGCACGGGGCTTCAGGCCATGGCGGGCGGCGTTGGCTTCATCGGCCAGCAGCAGCGCGCAGGCGCCGTCGTTCACGCCGCTGGCGTTGCCGGCGGTCACGGTGCCGTCCGGCCGCACCACGCCCTTGAGCTTGGCCAGCGCCTCCAGGCTGGTCGAGCGCGGGTGCTCGTCCTGGCTCACGACGATGGCGTCGCCCTTCTTCTGCGGGATGGTGACGGGCACGATCTCCCGCGCCAGGTGGCCGGCCTCGATGGCCGCCACGGCGTTGAGCTGGCTGGCGAGAGCCATGCGGTCCTGCGCCTCGCGTTCGATGCCGAAGTCGGTGGCCACGTTCTCGGCCGTCTCGGGCATGGAATCGACGCCGTACTGCGCCTTCATCAGCTTGTTGACGAAGCGCCAGCCGATGGTGGTGTCGTACACCGCGTTGTTGCGGCTGAAGGCCGTCTCCGCCTTCGGCATGACGAAGGGCGCGCGGCTCATGCTTTCCACGCCGCCGGCGATCATCAGGCCCGCCTCGCCCGACTTGATGGCGCGCGCCGCCGTGCCCACCGCGTCCAGGCCCGAGCCGCACAGGCGGTTGATCGTGGCGCCGGGCACGTCGATGGGCAGGCCGGCCAGCAGCGCGCTCATGCGGGCCACGTTGCGGTTGTCTTCGCCGGCCTGGTTGGCGCAGCCGTAGAGCACGTCGGTCACCGCGGCCCAGTCCACGCCGGGGTTGCGCTCCATCAGCGCCTTGATGGGGATGGCGCCCAGGTCGTCGGTGCGCACGCTGGACAGCGCGCCGCCGTAGCGGCCGAAGGGCGTGCGGATGGCGTCGCAGATGAAGGCTTGGGATGCGGTGGTCGTCATGGTGGTCTCCGGGATGTTTCAGGCGCGCCCGATGGGCAGGCCCACGAGGCGTTCGAGTTCGGCGTGCTCCAGCCCCGGCACGGTGTCGATCAGCACCAGGCCGGCGGGCGTGCAGGCCAGGGTGGCCAGGTCGGTGTAGATGCGCTTGACGCAGCCGATGCCGGTCAGCGGATAGCTGCATTGCGCCACGACCTTGGACTGGCCCTGCTTGGTCAGCAGGTCCATCATCACCCAGGTCTGCTTGGCGCCGATGGCCAGGTCCATGGCGCCGCCCACGGCCGGAATGGCGCCCGGCTCGCCCGTGCTCCAGTTGGCCAGGTCGCCCGTGGCACTGACCTGGAAGGCGCCCAGCACGCAGATGTCCAGATGGCCGCCGCGCATCATGGCGAAGCTGTCGGCATGGTGGAAGTAGGCGCCGCCCGCCAGCAGCGTGACGGGCTGCTTGCCGGCGTTGGTGAGGTCGTAGTCCTCCTCGCCCGCCGCGGGCGCAGGGCCCATGCCCAGGATGCCGTTCTCGCTGTGCAGAATCACCTCGCGGTCGGCCGGTATGTGGTTGGCCACCAGGGTCGGCTGGCCGATGCCCAGGTTCACGTAGGCCCCCTCGTGGATGTCTTGCGCGACGCGGCGGGCCACGTCGTCCTTGCTTCTCTTTTGATAGCTGATCACGCTCATTCCTTCGGCGCTGGAGGCCAATTTGACTGTGATTTCCGGGTGCGGGCGAGGCGTCAGGCCGCCTTCTTGAAGCCGGCCGCCCGGGTGGCCGTGCGCTCGATGCGCACGATCTGGCTCACGTGGATGCCCGGCGTGACGATGGCCTCCGGGTCCAGCCCGCCCAGCTCCACGATCTCGTGCACGGTGGCAATGGTGCGCCGCGCTGCCGTGGCCATCACCGGCCCGAAGTTGCGCGCCGACTTGCGATAGGTCAGGTTGCCCCAGCGGTCGCCCCGCTCGGCCTTGATCAGCGCCACGTCGCCGTGGATGGGGTACTCCAGCACGTAGTGTTTGCCGCCGATCTCGCGGGTTTCCTTGCCCTGGGCGAGCTCGGTGCCGTAGGCCGTGGGGCAGAAGAACGCGCCGATGCCGGCACCGGCGGCGCGCATGCGTTCGGCCAGGTTGCCCTGCGGCACCAGTTCCAGCTCCAGCTTGCCGCTGCGGTAGAGCTCGTCGAACACCCAGCTGTCGGCCTGGCGCGGAAAGCTGCAGATGATCTTGCGCACCTGGCCGGCCTTGAGCAGCGCGGCCAGGCCCGTGTCGCCGTTGCCCGCGTTGTTGTTGACCACCGTCAGGTCGCGCGCGCCGTGGGCGATCAGGCCGTCGATGAGTTCGCCCGGAATGCCCGAGGTGCCGAAGCCGCCGATCAGCACCGTGGAGCCGTCCTGGATGCCCGCCAGTGCCTCTGCTATCGAATCCGCAATCTTGTTGATCATGTGCCTGCCCGACTGGAAGTGAAAATCCGGGGCCTGCAGGAATGCCGCCCCGGCAATTTGTTCGTATAAAGAACAAATGTTCGCATAAAGAATTTTAGAATGGATCGCCATGGAAGACACCCCCTCTGATCTCAGTGTTAACCCGAAGCCGGGCGACAGCTATGTGCAGTCGTTCGCCCGCGGGCTGGAGGTGATCCGCTCCTTCAGCGCGGCCGCGCCGCAGCAGACGCTGAGCGAAGTGGCCGCCGCCACCGGCCTGACGCGGGCCGGCGCGCGCCGCATCCTGCTCACGCTGCAGACGCTGGGTTACGTGGAAAGCGACGGCCGGCTGTTCTGCCTCACGCCGCGCATCCTCGACCTGGGTTTCGCCTACCTGTCGTCCATGCCGATCTGGGACCTGGCCGAACCGGTGATGGAGGGGCTGGTGGACCGGGTGCACGAGTCGTGCTCGGCCGCGGTGCTGGACGGCCACCAGATCGTCTACGTGCTGCGCGTGCACACCCACAAGATCATGAGCACCAACCTGGGCGTGGGCTCGCGCCTGCCGGCGTTCTGGACGTCGCTGGGCCGCGTGCTGCTGGCGGCCCTCCCCGAGGACGACATGCGCGCCCGGCTGGCGCAGGTGCCGCGGCGCGCCTTCACGCCCCACACGGCGCTGGACGACGAGACCCTGCTGGCGCGCATCGCCGAGGCGCGCCAGCAGGGCTGGTGCCTGGTCAACCAGGAGCTGGAAGAGGGTTTGATCTCCATCGCCGCGCCGCTGAAGAACCGCGCCGGCCACACGGTGGCGGCGCTCAACATCAGCGGCCAGGCCAACCGCACCAGCGCGCAGGTGATGCAGGAGCAGCTGCTGCCCGCGCTGCTGGAAGCCTCGCAGGCGATCTCGCGCACGCTGGGCACGCGTCGGCGTTAGCCGGCGCACTGGACGCGCGTCGGCGTTAGCAGGCGCACCGGACGCGCTTGGGCAGTCGCGCCTGCGGTCTCGTCAGCCGCCGATGGGCAGCACCCGGTCGCCCGCCGCGGCGCGGCAGCCGTCCGCGATGGGCGTCCAGCCGCTGCGCACCACCACCTGCCGGCCGTCGTGGCAGAACTCTGTGCGCTGGGCCTCGGGCAGCCGCTGGCGCACGAAGGCTTCCAGGCTGGCGGGCAGGCTCACGCGCAGGCGCATCGCGTAACGGTCGTCCTCCGGGTGGTCGCGCAGGTGGATCAGCGGCACGAAGCCGGCGGCGAACATCAGCCCGTGGGAGTCGACGTTGACGGGCGCGGGCGCATAGCCGGCGGCGCGCAGCCAGCGCTGCGCGCGGGCACGCAGGTCGTCGCCTTCCGGCAGGCCGCCCCAGGCGGTGGCCAGCAGCTCGGCCACCCACTGGTTGCAGTTCTGGTAGTCCAGCCCGAAGGCGTAGGCGTTGGCGCTGTAGCGGGCCGCCAGCAGCCGCAGCGCCCGGGGCGCGTCCAGCAGCGCGGCCCGCGCCTGCTCGCCGGCCTCGCCCGTCAGCGGCACGATGGAGACGTAGCCCTGAGACGGGTCGTCCACGCCCGTGACGAAGCCGGCCAGGCCCTGGTCATAGAGGCGCGGGCGGCCCTCGTCGCAGGCGTAGTAGAGCTGGCGCGCCTGCCAGGCGCCCTGCTCGTCCCGCCAGGCCAGGGCGGCGTGCGAATAGCGGATGCCGAAGCGGGACAGGTCCAGCCCCGCGCGGCTGATGAGCACTACGGGCGCCGCCGTGCCGGCCAGCGCGGCGCGCACCACCCCGGTGAACTGCAGCAGGCGCGCCTGCTCGGGCGCGGTCAGCGGCTGGCTGCGGTCGCAAAAGACGGGGCCGCCGGCCAGGGCGGGCCCGGCCAGGGCCGCCCCCAGGGCCAGCACCAGGGGCGCGGCCCGGCGCCGGCGCCAGGCGCGCAGCATCACGAGGCGCGGTCCACCCGGCGCGGCGCGAGCTCGCGGTGCCAGTCGTCAGCCAGCACCAGGAAGAAGGCTTCCCGCGTGTCGGCGCGGGCGAACTCCATGCCCCAGTCGCGCGGGGCGGCGTGGATGGCGTCGCCCCGTGCCAGGCGCTGGGGCGCGAACACGGCGGCGGGCAGTTCCAGCACCAGGTGCTGGTCGGCGTCCGCCTCCAGGGTCAGCCGCACGAAGCCGGCGCGGCCGGGGGCTTCGGCCACGTCGGTGATGCGGTAGTCGGCGCCGGCGGTCTTTTTGTCGCCGCTCGAGCTGTTGCTCGAGCCCTTGAGCGAGTCGGATGCGCTGCCGCTCGAAGCCGAGCCGGCGCTGGAGGCCGACGAGGCGAAGCTGTCGGCCTGCGCTGCCAGCGGCAGGCACAGGGTGGCGCTCAGGCACAGGGCCAGGCGGGAGTGGGATGAAAGCGACATGGTTGGGCGGGTTTCTGGAATCGAGGCGATATTGTTGACGCAATGGCGGGCGGGCCGGCGCAGTCGCCCCGGCCGGCATGACCCGCGTGCTACGCTCATCGATCCATGTTCAACCCTTCCCAAGCCGACGTACGGCGCTTTTTCTGCGCGGTGCACGCCAAGGCCCAGGCCGGCGCGCCGATGGAAGCCATCGAGACCCTGGCCAGCCTCTGGATCGCCGAACACCCGGAATACCACGCCGACCTGGCCGACGTGAACGCCGCCCTGGCGCGCAATTACGACGAGACTCCGGGCCAGACCAACCCCTTCCTGCACCTGTCGATGCACCTGTCCATCAGCGAGCAGTGCAGCATCGACCAGCCCCGCGGCATCCGCCAGGCGGTGGAGCTGCTGGCCGCGCGGCTCGATTCGCTGCACGACGCCCACCACGCCGTGATGGACTGCCTGGGCGAGATGCTCTGGCAGAGCCAGCGCTCGGGCCGCCCGCCGGACGGCGAAGCCTACGTCGCGTGCGTGCAGCGCCGCGCAACCCGCGACTGAGCGCCGGGAAGGCATGAACCTGCTGACGGCACCCCGGCTGGTCACCGCGTCATTTCGCTATTATTTTGATAGCTAGACCTGCTCATGGATCAAGCGCCAGAGGCTGAAATGACTCGAATTTCCCGTCCATCCCCCCCGGCCGCGGCGCCCGCACGCCGGGGCGACTGCCGCCACTGAATGCCGCGCCGCTGGCAGCCTTCCCTGCGCGCAGCCATCGCCGTGCCGCTGGCGCTGCTGTTCGGCGTCACGGTGGCGGTGCTGGCGTTCAGCCAGCACCGGCAGATCAACGACCTCATCGACCAGGAAGGCGCCCGGCTGCTCACGGCCATCACCGCGTCCTCGCAGATCCGGCTGTCGGCCTACCTGGAGACGCCCTACCAGGTGCAGCGCACACTGGCCGACACCATCAGCCGCCAGCGGCTCTACCAGCCCGGCGACACGCGCGCCGTCGCCGCCTACCTGCGCAGCGTGTTCCCGGGCCGCTACGCCGAGTTCGCGCAGATCGGCCTGCTGGGCTTCGGCGGCGTGGACGACACCTACGCGGCCATGCGGCGCGACGATGGTTTCCGGCTCATCGTGCAGGACCGCTCCACCGGCGGGACGATGCACATCCATGCCGGCACCGAGCCGACCACCCCGGTGGTCAGCGCGCTGGCGGGCTTTCAGCCCACGCGCCGGCCGTGGTATGCCGCCGCCCTGCAGGCCGGCGACACGGCCTGGTCGCCCGTCTACACCACGGCCAGCGAACGCGGCGACGTCATCATCTCGGCGGCCACGCCGGTGGTGGTCGACGGCCAGACGGTGGGCGTGGTGGGCGCCGACGTGCGGCTGGACTCGCTGCAGCGCTTCCTGCACGCCGAGCCGCTGCGCGGCCACGGCACGATCTTCATCGCCGAGCCGGACGGCACGCTGGTCGCGCAGAGCGACCCGGCCTCCATCGTGGGCGAGCGCAGCGGCGGCTCGCAGCTGTCGCCCCGCAGCCGCCTTCGTGCCGAGCAGAGCGCCGACCCGCTGGTGCGGGCGGCCGCCACGCACCTGGGCCCTGTCGGGGCGGAGGGCCATAGCTTCCGGCTGGTGCAGGACGGGGCGCTCTACTTCGGCCGCGTGTCCACCTTCACCGCCGCGCCGGCGCTCGACTGGCGCATCGTCGTGCTGCTGCCCGAGGCCGACCTGCTGGGCAATACCCGCGAGCGCCTCGGGCACTGGACGCTCGCCGCCGTGCTGGGCGCACTGATCGCCCTGCTGGCCGCGCTCTGGGCGGTGCAGCGGGTTTCGCGCCCCATCCTGCAGACCGCGCAGGCCGCCGACCGGCTGGCGCAGGGCGACTGGCCGGCCGCCGCCGATTTGCTGGCCCGCCCGCACGAGGGCCTGCGCGAGACCGCCGTGCTCTCGCGGGCCTTCCAGCGCATGGCGGCGCAACTGCGGCAGTCGTTCGAGCAGCTGCAGGACCAGTTGCGCACCGACCCGCTGACCGGCGTGCTGACCCGCAGCGGCTTGCTCGAGCGGGCCGACTGGCCGGGCGAGCGGGCCGCCGCGCTGACGCTGGTGGGGCTGGACGCGTTTCGCGCCGTCAACCACGGCGTGGGCTTCGGCACGGCCAACCAGCTGCTGCACGCCGTGGCCGCGCGCCTGCGCGCACGCCTGCCCGAACCCTTGCTGATCGCGCGGGTGTCGGGTGACGAATTCGCGGTGCTGCACCTGGGCGTGGAGGGCCTCTCGCAAGAGGCCATCGGCAAGGCGGTGCAGAAGCTCTTCGCCACGCCGTTCTCGGCCGGCGACGACGAACTGCTGCTGAGCGCCTCGGTGGGAGTGGTCGGCGGCACGTTGCGCAGCGCCGATCTGCCCGAATGGCTGCGCCAGGCGAGCGTGGCCCTGGGCGAGGCCAAGCAGGCCGGGCGCGACCAGTGCGTGGTCTTCGACGCGCCGATGATGGAGCAGTCGCTGGAGCGCGGCCGCCTGGTGACCGAGCTGCGCCAGGCGCTGGACAAGCAGCAGTTCGTGCTCCACTACCAGCCGGTGGTCGACCTGGCGAGCGGCCGCGTCACCGGCGCAGAGGCCCTGGTGCGATGGAACCACCCGGCGCGCGGGTTGGTGTCGCCCGCGACCTTCATCCCCGCTGCCGAGGAATCCGGCCTCATCCTGCCGCTGGGCGAATGGGTGCTGCGCCAGGCCACGCAGGCGGTGGCCGGGCGCCTGGGCGCGCTGCCGACAGATTTCAACCTGCATGTGAACGTGTCGGCGCGCCAGCTCATCCAGTCGGACTTCACCACCCGGTTGCGGCAGGCGCTGCGCACCAGCGGCCTGCCGCCCGGGCAGCTGACGCTGGAGCTGACCGAATCGCAACGCATCAGCGACAGCGACCGCGGCACCCGCGACCGTCTCACCGCCCTGCGCGCCCTGGGCGTGAAGATCGCCATCGACGACTTCGGCACCGGCTACTCGTCGCTCACCTACCTGACCGACCTGCCGTTCGACTGCCTGAAGGTGGACCAGCGCTTCGTGCGCTCGCTGCTGCAGACGCCCCGCGACGCGGCCATCGTGGAGTCGGTGCTGAGCCTGGCGCGGGGGCTGGGCGTCACGGTGGTGGCGGAAGGCGTGGAAACCCAGGCCCAGGCCCGGCGGCTGCGCGCGCTGCACTGCGACGCCGCGCAGGGCTTTTGCTTCGGACACCCGGCGCCGCTGGAGGAGCTGGACCTGTCGGTGCGGCCGACGGGGCCCGCCGGCGAGATCGGCGACACACCATGAAAAAGGCCCGGATGACGCCCGGGCCTGAAAGAACGAGGGAAACGCCGCGAATGCTCAGCGGAAGGGCGACTGCCGCACCACCTGCAGATCGCCATCGAGCGAGCCGATGTAGCCGGCCATCGCCTTCAATTCGGCATTCGTGAACTGCTTGGCGACGCCCGCCATGATGGCGTTGGAGCGGCCCAGGTTGGGATTCTTCTCGGCCTTGTACGACTTCAGCGCCACATACAGATAGTCGGCATGCTGGCCGGCGATCTTGGGGTAGGACGGGTCGATGGGCTTGGCGAAGTTGTCGCCGTGGCAGGACACGCAGGCGCCCTTTTGCAGCAGGGCGGCCACCTGCACGCTGGGCTCGCGGCGGGGCTTGGGCGGAACTTCCGGGGCGGCGCCCGGTGCGCGGTGCGCGGCGTAGTAGGCGGAGACGTCGGCGATGTCCTGCTCGGTGAGCGAATCGGCGATGCCGCGCATGGTGGGATGGCGGCGGTCGCCCTTCTTGTAGGCGTCGAGGGCGGAGGAGAGATAGCGCGCGCTCTGGCCGGAAATCATGGGCACGCGGTGGACCTCGGGAAAGCTCGCCTGGTAGCCCGGAATGCCGTGGCAGCCGATGCACATGGCGATCTTCTTCTCACCGGCCTGGGCGTCGCCCTTGATCTCTTGCGCGAACGCCGCACCGGTCGCACAAGCGACAAGCATGCCCCATACCGTGGTCCGTATTTTGTTCATTTTGCGCGCACAATCCCGTGGTGGTTGTCTCTCTAATGAGAAGAATTATAGGAGGGGGTCCGCCGCTTCCTTCATCAACGATTACCCTATTCACGGCCCATGAAATTCCAAGGTTCCGAGAGTTACGTCGCCACGCAAGACCTGAAACTGGCGGTCAATGCCGCCATCACCTTGCAGCGCCCCCTGCTGGTCAAGGGCGAGCCCGGCACGGGCAAGACGATGCTGGCCGAGGAAGTCGCGCGCGAGCTGGGCCTGCCGCTGCCGCAGTGGCACGTCAAGTCCACCACCAAGGCGCAGCAGGGCCTGTACGAGTACGACGCGGTCAGCAGGCTGCGCGACAGCCAGCTGGGCGACGCCGAGAGCAGCGAGCGCGTGAAGGACATCCGCAACTACATCGTGCAGGGCGTGCTGTGGCAGGCGTTCACGTCGGATGCGCCGGTGGCGCTGCTGATCGACGAGATCGACAAGGCCGATATCGAATTCCCGAACGACCTGCTGCGCGAAATCGACCGCATGGAGTTCTACTGCTATGAAACGCGGGAGCTGATTCGCGCCAAGCACCGGCCACTGGTGTTCATTACCTCGAACAATGAAAAGGAATTGCCCGACGCGTTTTTGCGCCGCTGCTTTTTCCACTACATCAAGTTCCCCGAAGCCGACACCATGCGGCAGATCGTGGCGGTGCATTTCCCCACGCTCAAGGGCGATCTGCTGTCTGCCGCGATGAAGACGTTCTACGACGTGCGCGGCCTGCCCGGCCTGAAGAAAAAGCCTTCGACCAGCGAGCTGATCGACTGGCTGAAACTGCTGGTGGCGGAAGACATTCCGCTCGAAGCCCTGCAAAGCGCCGACCAGAAGGTGTCCGTGCCCCCGCTGGTGGGCGCGCTGCTGAAGAACGAGCAGGACGTGAGCCTCTTCGAAAAGCTGGTGTTCATGAACCAGCGCAACCGCTGATGCGCGCCGAGCGCACGCCACCGGAGCCGGACGAATGAGCGAAGCACGCCGCCTGCTGGTCGAAGGCATTTCCGACGCGGTGGGTTTCACCGGCGGCGCGCTGGCCGGCTACTGGCTGGGGCGGCTGCTGGGGCTGGACCTGTTCGCGCCGGGCTACGGCGCGGCCAGCCTGCTGGCGATCGCGCTGGTGGGCCTGGGCGGCGGCCTGGGCCTGCATGCGGCGCGCCGCTGGCGCCGGCGGCGCAGCGAGCCCCGCTAGGCGGCCGGCACCGGCTCCCTTTCCTTTCGACCCTTCAAACAGAACGCCATGGCCTTCGTAGAACCCGTCACCTTGCAGGATCGCGGCGTGCGCCTCGAACCGCTGGAGCTGTCCCATGAAGCCGGCCTGGCGGCCGCCGCGGCCGACGGCCAGCTCTGGCAGCTGCGCATCACCTCCGTGCCCGAACCCGACCAGACGCGGGCCTACATCGAGGCGGCGCTGCAGGCGCGCCGCGACGGCCACCGCTTCGCCTTCGCGGTGATCGAGGAGGCCAGCGGCGCCGTCATCGGCACCACCAGCTACCACGACATCGTGCCGGCCGTGCGGCGCGTGGAGATCGGCTGGACCTGGTATGCCAAGCGCGTGCAGCGCACCCACGTCAACACCACCGCCAAGCTGCTGCTGCTGACGCATGCCTTCGACACGCTGGGCTGCCACGTGGTGGGCTGGCGCACCGACAACTTCAACTTCGCGTCGCAGCGCGCCATCGAGCGGCTGGGCGCCAGGAAGGACGGCGTGCTGCGCGGCCACGCCCTGCGCCGCGACGGCACCATCCGCGACACGGTGATGTACAGCATGCGCTCGGGCGAATGGCCGGAGGCGCGGGCCCAGTTGCTATACCTTTTGAAGCAGAAAGCCCAGGCGGAATGAGCGCCGGCGGCCGTCTAGACCCTGCAACCCACTGAAAGCGCGGCATGCTGATCGACTTCTTCTACACCTTGCGCGCCGGCCAGCTGCCTGTGTCGGTGAAGGAGTATCTGTCGCTGCTGGAAGCCCTCCAGGCCGGCGTGGTCGGCCCGAGGTCGGACGATGGCTGGAGCATCGACGACTTCTACCACCTGGCCCGCACGGTGCTGGTGAAGGACGAGAAGCACTTCGACAAGTTCGACCGGGCCTTCGGCGCCTATTTCAAGGGCGTGGAGATGGTGGCCGACTTCCGCAAGGAGATCCCGGCCGACTGGCTGCGCCAGCTGCTGGAGCGCGAGCTGACGCCCGAGCAGAAGGCCGCCATCGAGAAGATGGGCTGGGACGAGCTGATGGAGACGCTGAAAAAGCGCCTGGAAGAGCAGAAGGAACGCCACGAGGGCGGCAGCAAGTGGATCGGCACCGGCGGCACCAGCCCGTTCGGCCACGGCGGCTACAACCCGCAGGGCGTACGCATCGGCGGCGCCGGCAAGAACAAGAGCGCGGTGAAGGTGTGGGACCAGCGCGCCTACCGCGACTACGACGACACGCAGGAGCTGGGCACGCGCAACATCAAGATGGCGCTGCGCCGCCTGCGCAGGTTCGCCCGCGAGGGCAACGAGCTGGAGCTGGACCTGGACGGCACCATCCGCAGCACGGCGGCCAACGCCGGCTACCTCGACATCAGGATGGTGCCCGAGCGGCACAACCATGTGAAGCTGCTGCTGCTGATGGACGTGGGCGGCACCATGGACGAGCACGTGCAGCGGGTGGAGGAGCTGTTCTCGGCCGTCAAGAGTGAGTTCAAGCACCTGGAGTTCTACTACTTCCACAACTGCGTCTATGACTTCATGTGGAAGAACAACCGCCGGCGCTTCGCGGAGAAATTCCCCACCTGGGACATCATCCGCAAGTACAACAAGGACTACAAGCTCATCTTCGTGGGCGACGCGACGATGAGCCCCTACGAGATCCTGCAGCCCGGCGGCAGCGTGGAATACAACAACGAAGAAGCCGGCGCCGAATGGCTCACGCGGCTGCTGCACGCCTTCCCGCACCATGCCTGGATCAACCCCGAGCCGCAGGGCGTCTGGCAGTACCGCCAGAGCATCGGTGTGATCCAGCAGATCATGGGCCACCGCATGTACCCGCTGTCGCTCAAGGGCTTGGAGGAGACGATGCGGCTTTTGTCAAAATAGTCCTACGGACGGCCGGGGCGCATGAGGGCGCGCAGCCATCCGCTGCTCTGACATCCTCGCGCCACCACTTCCGGGCCCTGTTTCTTGAAAGCTTTTCCCCGCACCGCGCCTTTCCTGTCCTGCCAAGCCCCCTGGTCCGCTCTGCTGCTGTGCAGCGTGCTGGCACTCCAGGGCTGCAGCCTGTTGCCCGGCGCCAAGAAGGGCGATGCCGACGCTGACGCCGAAGATGCAGTGCAGACCATCGGCGACAAGAACGCGCCCGATGCCTTCGCGCTGCAGGTGCAGGCGCCGAACGACATCCGCGAGATGCTGGAGCGGCACATGGAGCTGCAGCGCTTTCGCAAGCTGCCCGACCTGCAAGCGGCCGAGCTGTCGCGCCTGCTGGGCGCGGCCGACGCCAATGCGCGCGACCTGCTGGGAACGATGGGCTATTTCAGCCCCACGCTCACCATCGAGATGCGCGAAGTCTCCGAACCCGGCCGCCCGCCGCGCCTGGTCCTGGTCACCGTGGAGCCCGGCCCCCGCACGGTGGTGCGGAAGGCCGACGTGGCCTTCACGGGCGACGAGGCCGAGGCGCGGGGCTTTGCCGACCGCCGCGCCAGCATCCAGCGCGACTGGTCGCTGCAGCCCGGCCAGCCGTTCACACAGTCTGCCTGGGACAGCGCCAAGTCGCAGGGTCTGCGCCAGCTGCAGACGCGCCGCTACCCCACGGCGCGCATCGACAGCAGCCGCGCCGAGATCGACGCCGACAAGAACGAAGCCCAGCTCGCCGTCACCTACGCGCCGGGGCCGCCCTACCGCTTCGGGGCGCTGCGCGTATCGGGCAGCGAGCGCTACGACCCCGATGGCGCGCGCCGCATCGCCCGCCTGCCCGAGGGCGAGGAGTACAGCGAGACCGCGCTGCTCGACGCCCAGCAGCGCCTGGCCAGCAGCGGCTATTACGACGCGGTGTTCCTGTCGGTTGACACCGACGGCACCGACCCGCAGGCCGCCCCGGTGGTCGCGCAGGTGCGCGAGGCGCCGCTCAAGAAGGTGGTGTTCGGCGTGGGCCTGTCGACCGACAGCGGCCCGCGCCTGAGCCTGGACCACATCCACAACCGCATGCCCGGCCTGGGGTGGCGGGCGGTGAGCAAACTGTCGGTGGACCGCAAGAACAAGCTCGCCTCCACCGAATGGACGGCGCTGCCCGAGGAGAACGGCTGGCGCTGGTTCACCGGCGCGCAGCTGCAGCGCGAAACCACGGGCAGCTACGAGGTCAACAGCGGCCGCGTGCGCGGCGGGCGCACCAAGAACGGCGACCACATCGACCGCAGCTACTTCCTGCAGTACGACATGGCCAAGAGCCAGGGCGAGGCCGCGCCGCCGTCCAGCTCGTCCATCACCGCCAACTATGCGTGGACGGGCCGCTACTTCAACAACAACACCGCCCCCACCAGCGGCTGGGGCGTGGCCTCCGAGATCGGCGTGGGCACCACGCTGACGCCCGAGCGCGACCCCTTCGTGCGCGCCCTGCTGCGCTGGCAGGGCTACGTGCCGCTGGGGCCGGTGGACCTGGGCGAAGGCATCCGCCGCGACAGCCGGCTGGCGCTGCGTGCCGAGGGCGGCGCGGTGCTGGCGCGCGAGGGCGCCAACATTCCCGTCACCCAGCTCTTCCTGACCGGGGGCGACACCACGGTGCGCGGCTACGGCTATCGCAAGATCGGCGCGCGCACGGACAACGACACGCTCTACGGCGGCCGCTACCTCGCGGTGGGCAGCGCCGAGTGGCAGCGCCCCATCGTGCTGCGCGGCAACCGCACCGATTTCGAGAGCGCCGTGTTCATCGATGCCGGCGCCGTGGCCGACAAGGCCGGCGACCTGGAGCCCCGCGTGGGCGTGGGCGCGGGCCTGCGCTGGCGCAGCCCGGTGGGCCCGCTGCAGGCCGACGTGGCCTACGGCGTGAAGTCGCAGGAGGTGCGGCTGCACCTGCGGCTGGGCTTCAGTTTCTAATTCCTGGAAGGCGTGCGCGCCGCTTCTTCGCATGGCCACTCCACAGACACCCCGCAATCCCTATGCCGCTGCCGCGGCGCCCCCGCCCCGGCCCCGCCGCCGCAACCGCTGGCTCATCGCCGCCTGGAGCCTGCTCGGCCTGCTGGCGCTGGTCGCCGCGCTGCTGGGTGCGGCCTGGTGGTGGGCGGGCGGCGACTCGTCGCTGGCCGCCACGCTGAACCGCGTCGCCCGCTACCTGCCCGCCGGCCAGACCCTGGAGAGCCGCGACGTCACCGGCTCGGTGCGCGGCGGCGGCCGCATCGGCTGGCTGCGCTGGAGCAGCCCTGGCATGACCGTGGAAGTGAACGACGCCGACATCGGCTGGCGCCTGGCGCCGCTGCTGCAGCGCAAGGTGCAGCTGGGCCAGGTGCATGCCGCACGGGTGCTCATCACCCCCCGGCCGACCGACCAGCCCGCCGAGCCCGTGCAGCCGCTGCAGCGCCTGGCGCTGCCGGTGCAGGTGGACCTGCCCTTCCGGCTGGACGAGGTGGTGTGGGCGCCACCCGGCGCGGACCCGGTCACGATTCACCAGCTGCAGGGCCGCTATGGCTATGACGGCGCGCGCCACGAGCTGGTGGTCGACAACGTCGAGTTCGCCCAGGGCCGCTACGTGGCCCGCGGCACGCTGGGCGCCGAAGCCCCCATGCCGCTGGATCTGACCCTGGACGGCAGCGTGCGCACCGCCCCGCCCGGCGGCGGCCCCGAGCTGCAGGCGAACGCGCACGCCACGGTCAAGGGCACGCTCGCCACCGAGGCGGCGCGCCTGCAGGTAGCGGCGCAACTGCGCGGGGCGGTGGCGGATACGCCTGGCGCGGCTGCGAGCGCGCCGGCACCGCAAGCCACGGCCAGCGCGCCACCCGACAGGACGGTTGCCCGCGACCAGGGCGCCCGCAAGCCCGCCGCCGCGTCGCAGGCCGCCCAGAAGGCCCCGCCGGCCGAACCCATGGAGGCCGACGTGCAGGCGCAGATCGCCCCCTGGGCACCCCAGCCCCTGGTACAGGCGCAAGCGGCGCTGCGCGCGCTCGACCTGGCCGCGCTGTGGCCCCAGGCACCCGTCACCCGCCTGAGCGGCGACGTGCGCGTGGAGCCTTCGGCCACCACTGCGGCAGCGGGCCCGGCGGCAGGCTCCACCGGCGCGGCGCCCGCTCCGGCGGCATCGGCCGCCCAGACTCCAGCGAACACCCCTGCGGCCGCGCCCGCCACCACCGGCTGGAGCATCGCCGCCCAGCTGCAGAACGCCCTGCCCGGCCCCTGGGACCGGCAGCGCCTGCCGGTCAGCGCCCTCGACGCCCGGGCGGCCTTCGACGGCACGCGCTGGACGGTCCCGCAGGCCACGGTCGCCGTCGGCACGGGCAGCCTGCAGGCCGAGGGCGCGTTCACGCCCGCCACCGGCGCGCTGGAAGGCCAGGCGCGCCTTCGCAACCTGCGCCCCGACGCCCTCCACAGCCGGCTGGACGCCACTCCGCTCAGCGGCACCGCCAGCGCCGAGGGCGAGCAGAACGGCGTGATCCGCTTCACGGCCGACATTCGCGGGGCTGCCGCTGGTACTGCGGCGACGGCCAGGAACGCCACGCGCACGGCCCCCTTGCGCATCGACCGCCTGGCCGCCGAAGGCACCTGGCGCGCCGACCGGCTCGACCTGGCGCGGCTGCAGCTCGATGCGCTGCAGGCGCAGGTGAGCGCCCGCCAGGTGCGGGTGAACCTGGCCGAGCCCTCCGCCCAGGGCCAGCTGCAGGCCACGCTGCCCGGCGCCAGCGCGCAGCTGAACGGCGCCATGGCGCCGCGCACCGGCGCCGGCACGCTGGATCTGCGCGTGGCCGACGCGCAGCGCCTTCAGCGCTGGCTGAGCACCGTGCCCGGCGCCGCCGGCCTGCTGCAGGGCGCCGTGCTGGAAGGCAGCGCCACCCTGGCCGCGCGCTGGAACGGCGGCTGGCAGACCCTGCAGCGCCAGCTGCAGGTGGCCGGCCTCATCGGCGGCCCGGCCGTGGCCGCGGGCAGCCAGACCTTTCACGTGCAGGCACAGCTTGCCGTGCCCCGGCTGAAAGCCGACCTGCCGCCCCGCCCGGGCACGAACACCGGCCCGCAGACGCTGCAACTCACCGACCTGCAGGCCACGCTGGCGGGCTCGGTGCCGCAGCTCAACCTGTCGCTGGACGGCCAGTTGCGCCGGGGCGAACAGCGCGCCAGCGTGCGCGTGCGCGCCGATGGCGGCAACGCCGGCGCGCCCGGCCAGTGGCGCGCCCAGATCGCCGAGCTGCGCGTGGTCGCATCCCCCGCCGGCCAGCCCGGCCTGTGGACGGTGCAGCTGGCCCAGCCGCTCGGCGTGACGGCGCGGCAGGCACCCACGCTGCTGGTGGAAACCTCCGCCAGCCAGGCCACCGTGACCGGCCCGGTGCCGGGCGACGTGCGCCTGCGCTGGGAACCGGTGCGCTACGAACAGACCGCGCAGGGCGCCATGCGGCTGCGCACGCAGGGCGCGCTGCAGGGCCTGCCCACCAGTTGGGCCGATGCCTTCGCGCAGGGCGGCCAGCCGCTGCTGCAGCGCCTGGGCCTGGCCGGCAACCTGGTGCTGAACGGCGACTGGAACATCGACATGGGCGAGACCCTGCGCGCCAGCGCCAGCGTGCGCCGGGCCAGCGGCGACCTGCGCGTGCTGGCTGGCGACGGCATGCCCACCACCACCGTGGTGCGCAGCAGCGGCCAGGGCACCGGCAGCGGCGCACCGCAAGCTGCCGAAGGGCCGGGAACGGCCGCCGGCATCCGCCAGGCCGAGGTGCGGCTGGACGCCGAGGGCGAGACGGTGCGCGCCCGCGTGGCGTGGGACAGCGAACGCGCCGGCCGCCTGCAGGCCGACGGCAACACCCGCCTGGCCCGTGGTGCCGACGGCGGCTGGCTCTGGGCCGAAGACGCGCCGCTGGCCGCCACCGTGAAGGCGCAGATGCCGGACGTGGGCGTGTGGTCCGCGCTGGCGCCGCCGGGCTGGCGCGTGAAGGGCACGCTGCAGGCCGATGTGGCGCTGTCGGGCACCCGCGCCGCGCCGCGCTGGAGCGGCACGCTCGGCGCCGACCAGCTGGCCGTGCGCTCGCTGCTCGACGGGGTCGACCTGCAGGACGGCCGCCTGCGCGCCACGCTGCGCGGCGACCGGCTGGAGATCACCGAATTCCGCGTGAACGGCGGCAGCGGCAGCAACGCGCGCATCGCGGGCTTCAGCGGCAACCGCACGAACGCGCCGCGCTCCGGCGGCACGCTGACGGGCACGGGCAGCGTGTCGTGGGCCGGCGTGGGCGCCGCAGGCGGTGCGTCGGGTGGTGGCTCGGGCATCGCCATGGACTTCAACGCCCAGGCCGACGCGCTGCAGGTGCTGGTGCGTGCCGATCGCCAGGTCAGCGTGTCGGGCACGCTGCAGGCGCGGCTGCAGGGCGGCCAGTTCATCTTGCGCGGCAAGCTCACCACCGACCGCGCCACCATCATCCTGCCCGAAGCCGGCGCGCCGACGCTGGGCTCCGACGTGGTCGTGCGCTCGGCCGCCAAGGACCGCGAGGCGATGCAGCAGGCGCAGAAGGCCGCCACCGCTTCGGCCAAGGTCGAAGCCGCCCGGCCGCCGGACATCGCCGTCACACTCAACCTGGGCAACGACTTCGCGCTGCAGGGCTACGGCATCACCACGCGCCTGACGGGCGAGCTGGAGATCCGCAGCGCCGGCTCGGCCACCGCGCCGCCGCGCGTGACGGGCGAGATCCGCACCGACCAGGGCCGCTACCGCGCCTGGGGGCAGTCGCTGGACGTCGAGAACGGACTGGTGCGCTTCAACGGCCCGTACGACAACCCGGCGCTGGACATCCTGGCCATTCGCCCGAACATCGGCGTGCGCGCCGGCGTGCAGGTCACCGGCTCGGCCAAGGCGCCCCGCGTGCAGCTCTACTCCGACCCCGACCTGCCCGACGCCGAGAAGCTGTCGTGGGTGGTGCTGGGCCGCAGTGCCGCCGCCGGCGGCGCCGAGGCCGCGCTGCTGCAGCAGGCGGCTCTGGCGCTGCTGAGCGGCAACGGCGACGGCGGCTCGGGCAACTTCGCCCGCCGCGTGGGCCTGGACGAGATCGGCTTCCGCGGCCCCGGCAGCGGCGAAGACGCCAGCGCCGCCGCGCTGACGTTCGGCAAACGCCTGTCCAAGGACCTGTACGTGACCTACGAGCGCAGCCTGTCGGGCGCCCTGGGCACGCTCTACATCTTCTACGACCTGTCGCAGCGCCTGACGCTGCGCGGCCAGACCGGCGCGCAGAGCGCGGTGGACCTGATCTACACACTGCGCTACGACTGACGGGGGCGCTGCCCGTGGGTGGGGTGCTCGATGCGCCCGCCCACGAGTCGCGTTCCAGGCAAAAGAGCTCCCAGCGCTTGATACACAAGCGCCTCATGCTATATTTTTCATAGCATTGAAGACTGAGGGTCACGCATCGCCTCTCGGCCCGGAGGCCCCGGGCAGCGCCCGTACAATGCCGGGCTGTCTCCTCATAGTTCAATGGATAGAACGAGTGCCTCCTAAGCGCTAGATGCAGGTTCGATTCCTGCTGAGGGGACCATGGACACCCTTCGGATACGTCAGTCGGACACGTCATTCAGGCACCCGCATGCGCACACCCTCCAGGCCCCCACGTCCATCGCCTGCCGCCCCCGCCCGCGCGGCCCCCGGTGCGGCAATGCAGTCCGCCGACCGGGCGCTGGTGCTGCAGGGGGGAGGCGCCCTGGGTGCCTACCAGGCCGGCGTGTACGAGGCGATGCACGAGTCCGACCCCAGGCTCGACTGGGTGGCGGGTGTGTCGATCGGCGCGATCAACGCAGCGCTCATTGCCGGCAACGCCCCCGAACATCGGGTGGCCCGGCTGCGCGAGTTCTGGAACCTCGTCTCATCCGGCTTCGGCCAGCAGGTGCCGGGCGGCCTGGGCGACCGGGCGCTGCTCAACCAGTGGAGCGCCGCGTCGGCCGTGCTGTTCGGCATTCCGGGCTTCTTCCAGCCGCGCCGGGACCCTGCCCTGCTGCTGGGCGGTGCTGCGCCGGTGACAAGCTACTACGACACCGCTCCGCTCAAGTCCACGCTGGAGCGGCTGGTCGACTTCGACCGCATCAACCGCCGCGAGGTGCGCCTGAGCGTGGGCGCGGTCAATGTGCGCACCGGCAACTCGGTGTACTTCGACAACACGGTGCAGGCCATCGGGCCGGAGCACATCATGGCCAGCGGGGCGCTGCCGCCGGGCTTTGCGGCGGTGCACATCGACGGCGAGGATTATTGGGACGGCGGCGTGGTGTCGAACACGCCGCTGCAGTACGTGCTGGACGTGCACCCCCGCACGCGGCCCCTGGTGGTGCTGCAGGTCGACCTGTTCAGCGCCCGGGGCCCGCTGCCTCGCACGCTGTCGGAGGTGGCGCAGCGGCAAAAGGACATCATGTATTCCAGCCGCACGCGCATGAACACCGATGCGATGTCAGCCAACGTCAACCTGCAGCAGGCGCTGGCCGACCTGATGGCCAAGCTGCCCCCGGCGCTGCAGGGCGACCCCAGCGTGGCGGCGCTGCAGGCGCAGCTCACGCACCAGCCGATCGACATCGTGCACCTGATCTACCGCAACCGGCCCTATGAGCAGGACTCCAAGGACTACGAGTTCTCTCGCGCCACGGTGCTCGACCACTGGGAGGCCGGCACGCGCGACATGCGCTGCACGCTGGCGCACCCCGAATGGCTGCGCAGCCAGGCGCACAACGGCGTGACGACCTTCGACATGAGCGATGCGCACGCGGCGCGCGTGCGCCGCCCTGGGATGGATCTGGGCGACCCCGCTCCGGCCGACTGACGCCGCCTGGCCAGCGCGGGGAGGGGTACGTGTAGGACGCCGCCGCTGATGCCGCCGCTTTAAGCCCGGGCTAAGTCGGCACGCGAAGACTGGCGCCATCGCTTGAGTTCCACCACCCCGGAGTGCCGCCATGAAGATCCAGGACGTTCGCCGCAACGCCTTCGCCATGCCCCTGACCAGCCCGGCGTTCCCGCCAGGGCCCTACCGCTTCATGCGGCGCGAGTTCCTGGTCATCACCTACCGCACCGATCTGGACGCATTGCGCGCCGTGGTGCCGGAGCCGCTGGAGGTGACCGAGCCGCTCGTGAAGTACGAATTCATCCGCATGCCCGATTCCACCGGCTTTGGCGACTACACCGAATCCGGGCAGGTGATCCCGGTGCAATTGCGCACCGAGCGCACCGAGCGCGGCGTGGAGGCGGGCGCCTACGTGCATTCGATGTACCTGAACGACCACCCGCCCATCGCCGGTGGCCGGGAGCTGTGGGGCTTCCCGAAGAAGCTCGCCCAGCCCTCCTTCAGCTACGAGACCGACGTGATCGTCGGCACGCTCGACTACGGTCGCGTGCGGGTGGCCAGCGCCACCATGGGCTTCAAGCACCGGCCGCTCGACCCGGGCCCAGTGCTCGCCGGCATCGCGCAGCCCAATTTTCTGCTCAAGATCATTCCGCACGTCGATGGCACGCCGCGCATCTGCGAGCTGGTGCGCTACCACATGGTGGACGTCACACTGCACGGCGCATGGACCGCACCGGGCTCGCTGGAGCTGCACCCGCACGCGCTGGCGCCGGTGGCCGACCTGCCGGTGCGCAAGATCGAATCGGCCGTGCATTACATCGCCGACATGACACTGGCGCTCGGCACCGTCGAGCACGACTATCTCGCCTGAGCCACGCACTCGCTCACCGTCCCACTTCCCTCAACCCTTCAAGGAGAAACGCATGCAACTCAAGGACAAGGTCGCCTTCATCACCGGCTCGGCCAGCGGCATCGGCAAGGAGATCGCCACCCTCTTCGCGCAGGAAGGCGCCAAGGTCGTCATCGCCGACCTGAACAAGGACGCGGCCACGGCCACGGCTGAAGAACTGAAGTCGAAGGGCGCGCAGGCCATGGGCGTGGCCGTCGACGTGACCGACGAAGCCCAGGTGGACGCTGCCGTGCAAGAGGCCGCGCAGGCCTTCGGCGGGATCGACATCCTGGTCAGCAACGCCGGCATCCAGATCGTGCACCCGGTGGAGGAGTTCAGCTTCGCCGACTGGAAGAAGATGCTGGCGATCCACCTGGACGGCGCCTTCCTCACCACGCGCGCCTGCCTGAAGCACATGTATGCCCAGGGCCGGGGCGGTAGCGTGATCTACATGGGTTCTGTGCACTCGAAGGAAGCCTCCAAGCTCAAGGCGCCCTACGTGACGGCCAAGCATGGCCTGATCGGCCTGTGCAAGACGGTGGCCAAGGAAGGCGCGGCCCACGGCGTGCGCGCCAACGTGATCTGCCCCGGCTTCGTGCGCACGCCGCTGGTGGAAAAGCAGATTCCCGAGCAGGCGAAGACGCTGGGCATTACCGAAGAGGAAGTGGTGAAGAACGTGATGCTGAAGGAAACGGTGGACGGCGAATTCACCACCACACACGACGTGGCGCTGGCCGCGCTGATGTTCGCCGGCTTCCCGACCAACGCGCTGACCGGCCAATCGCTGGTGGTGAGCCACGGCTGGTTCATGCAGTAGGGGTCAGGCCGGGGGGGCAGGCGCCGCTTCGCGGACTCCTGCAGCGCGCCAGAGCAGCGGGCGGGTGGACGGCGCCCTGGCATCGCCGTCGCCGGCGCCTGCGCACGCCGCAAGACCACGGCCCATCGGGCGGGCGTCCCACAGCGGGCCCGGATAGGCGTTCCTACAGTGCTTGGGAGCCCGATCGGCGAGCTGGCCTCGCCCCTCGATCCCCAGCCCGTACGTGCACTGCACCCCCTCCAGGACCACCCATGAGCGATAACGACCAAGGCAAGCCGAACCCCATCCTCAACGCCGTCTCCAACGCCGTCGCCGCCATTCGCGCGGACGACGACCAGCTGGCGCTGGCCAAGGCGCATGAAGCGCTGGAACCCAAGGCCATCGAAAAGCTGGAGGTGGCCGAGGCCCGCCGCCAGCCCACCGTGGCCGACGCGGTGAACCATCTGCTGCGGGAACAGGGCCGCCCCACCGACCCGACGCAGCTGGTGCCCGGCGTGACGACGCGGGAGATCATGGTGGACGGCGCCGCCGGCTCGCTGCCCGCCACGGCGTACATTCCCGAAGGCGGTGCCGTCGGCCCCTTGCCCGTGGTGCTGTACTTCCACGGCGGCGGCTGGGTCATCGCCGACCGCAAGGTGTACGACGGCGGCGCGCGCGGGCTGGCCAAGGAGGCGCACGCCATCGTCGTCTCGGTGGACTACCGCCAGGCACCGGAACACCGCTTCCCCGCCGCATGGGACGACGCCCTGGCCGCCTACCGCTGGCTCACCACCCATGCCGACACCCTGGGCGGCGACCCTAACCGCCTGGCTCTGGCCGGCGAAAGCGCCGGCGGCAATCTGGCCGTGGCCACGGCGGTCGCCGCGCGCGACGCGGGCCTGCCCGCGCCGCGCCACGTGGTCAGCGTCTACCCCGTCGCGCAGACCAGCCTGAACACCGAGTCGTACCTGGAAAACGCCATTGCCAAGCCGCTGAACCGCGCCATGGTGAAGTGGTTCGTGGACCACCTGGTGCGTTCGGAAGACGACCTGAAGGACACGCGCCTGTGCCTGATCGACGCGAACCTGAAGGGTCTGCCGCCCGTCACGATCATCAACGCGCGCATCGATCCGCTGCGCAGCGATGGGGCGAAGCTGGAGGATGCGCTGCAGGAGGCCGGCGTGCCGGTGGAGCGGCGCGACTACGAAGGCGTGGCGCACGAATTCTTCGGGGCGGCTGCGGTGCTGGAGAAGGCACGGGAGGCGCAGGGGTGGGCGGGTGAACGGCTGCGGGAGGCTTTGCGGGTCTGACCGGCGGGGCGGCCGGCCGGTCCGCGCTGCCTTTCGGTGGCTAACCAGCCCGGGTGCGGGTGGCCGTCTTGAACGCCCTGGGTCTCCGGGGCGTTTTCTTTTAGGGTCTTTTCGGGTGCTGGCGCTTGGTAGTCAAGCGGGTGGTGCTATCAATTTTGATTTTTTGGTGAGGATCTTTGCTTCGGGTGCGGGGGTGACTGCTGACCATTTGGGCTGAGCTTGCCGGTGCCTTGTCGATGCCGGGGCGGTGCTGGCAGGCGCTGAGCGATTGCTTCCCGAGGCCGGGATTTCGCCCCGGCGGGCGAGTAACTTTCTTTCGTCTTGCCGAAAGAAAGTCACCAAAGAAAGGGCGACCCTGCTGTGCGTGTCCCCTTCGCTGCGCTACGGGGCAACCTGCGATGCTCGCGCGTGGAGGGCTGCCGCAGAACTCACTGCGCTGCTTCGCAGCTC
>Ga0308171_1001240_pt1 | contig 36672 bp, 34 predicted proteins | sample PhyGR1_FD_202135 | JGI IMG/M metagenome (GOLD analysis project Ga0308171, IMG submission 202135) | Phyllosphere microbial communities from UC Gill Tract Community Farm, Albany, California, United States - DLSLSG.R1 | ecosystem: Host-associated > Plants > Phyllosphere > Unclassified | place: USA...
CTGCGCCGTCATGGCCGGGGTGGTGCTGACCAACTGGGGCATGCCGCTGCCGCTGGGCATCGCTGCGGCGATCTTCTTCGGGGCGCTCTCGGGCTGGGTTTCCGGCATGGTGATCGCCAAGCTCAAGGTGCCGCCCTTCATCGCCACGCTGGGCATGATGATGCTGTTGAAGGGCCTGTCGCTGGTGATCTCCGGCACGCGCCCGATCTACTTCAACGATACCGAGGGTTTCTCGGCCATCGCCCAGGATTCGCTGATTGGTGACCTGATTCCCTCGCTGCCGATTCCCAATGCGGTGCTGATCCTGTTCATCGTCGCCATCGGTGCCTCCGTCATCCTCAACAAGACGGTGTTCGGCCGCTATACCTTTGCCCTGGGCAGCAATGAGGAAGCACTGCGCCTGTCGGGCGTGAAGGTGGATTTCTGGAAGGTCGCGGTCTATACCTTCTCGGGGGCCATCTGCGGCATCGCCGGTCTGATCATCGCCTCCCGCCTGAATTCGGCGCAGCCTGCGCTGGGCCAGGGTTACGAGCTGGATGCGATTGCTGCCGTGGTGATCGGCGGCACCTCGCTTTCGGGCGGAACCGGCACCATCCTGGGGACCATCATCGGCGCGTTCATCATGAGCGTGCTGGTCAATGGCCTGCGCATCATGTCGGTGGCGCAGGAGTGGCAGACTGTGGTGACCGGCATCATCATCATCCTGGCGGTGTATCTTGACATCTTGCGCCGTCGCCGCCGCGCCTGACATGATTTCTTCGTAGCAATGCAAGCCCCGCCGGAAGCGCCATTTCCGGCACTCCATCATCGATAACAAAAGGAGACGTACCGTGTTCAAGAACAAGTTACTGGCCGCTGCCCTGGGTCTGGCCTTCGCTGTCGGCACTTCGGCTGCGCACGCGCAGGAAGTGTATGTGCCGCTCATTTCCAAGGGCTTCCAGCACCAGTTCTGGCAGGCCGTGAAAGCCGGTGCCGACCAGGCCGGCAAGGACCTGAAGGTGAAGGTGACCTTCGAAGGTCCGGAAACCGAAGCCATGGTCGACAAGCAGATCGACATGCTCTCCGCCGCCCTGGCCAAGAAGCCGCAAGCCATCGGCTTTGCCGCGCTGGACAGCAAGGCGGCGATTCCGCTGCTGAAGAAGGCGCAAGCCGCCAAGATTCCGGTGGTCGCCTTTGACTCGGGCGTGGACAGCGATATTCCCGTCACCACCGCCACCACCGACAACCGTGCCGCTGCGGCACTGGCGGCCGACAAGATGGCCGAGCTGATCGGCAAGGAAGGCGAAGTCGCCGTGGTGGCCCACGACCAGACCAGCCGTACCGGCGTGGATCGCCGCGATGGCTTTCTGGAGCGCATCAAGGCCAACTATCCCAAGATCAAGGTGGTCAGCGTGCAATACGGCGCGGGCGACCAGCTGAAGTCGACCGAGGTCACCAAATCCATCCTGCAGGCCTATCCCAAGATCAAGGGCATCTTCGGTACCAACGAAGGCTCGGCCATCGGCGTGGTCAATGGTGTCAAGGAGATGAAGCGCAAGATCATCATCATCGGCTATGACTCCGGCAAGCAGCAGAAGGATGCGATCCGCGACGGCGTGATGGCCGGTGCCATCACCCAGAACCCGGTGGGTATCGGCTACAAGACCGTGGAAGCGGCGGTCAAGGCAATCAAGGGCGAGAAGCTGCCCAAGGTCATCGATACCGGCTTCTACTGGTACGACAAGAGCAACATCGACGACCCCAAGATCAAGGAAGTGCTGTACGACTGATCCGGTCTGGTGTTCTGCGGTTTCCCCGGAGTGATCCGGGGAAATCCTTAAGTTTCTGCTTTCCCGTTTCTAAGTTTTCATCCAGAAAAAACTAAGAGATACGGAGACGCTTCATTCTCCTCCTCCCTCCCGAGACCGCGCCATGAAACCCCTTCGCATCGACGCCCATCAGCATTTCTGGCGCTATCGCGCCGACGACTATCCCTGGATCGGCAAGGGCATGGAGCTGCTGGCCTGTGATCGTCTGCCAGGGCAGCTGCATCCGGTGCTGGACGCCGAAGGGCTGCACGCCTCCATTGCGGTACAGGCCCGCGTGGGACGTGAAGAAACCGGTTTCCTGCTGGACCTGGCGCGCGCTGATCGCCGCATCGCCGGCGTGGTGGGCTGGGAGGATCTGTCCTCGCCGCACCTGGCTGCCAACGTGGCGCAATGGGGACGGGACAAGCTGGTCGGCTTCCGTCATCAGATCCAGGATGAAGCCGACGTCACGGCCTTCGTCGAGGCCCCCGCCTTCAATGCCGGCATCAAGTGGCTGCAGCAGCAGGGCCTGGTGTATGACGTGCTGATCCATGCCCGGCAGATGGCCGAGGTGCAGGCCTTCTGCGCACGTCATGACCGCCACTGGCTGGTGCTGGATCACCTGGGCAAGCCGGCCCTCGTGGATTTCGGGCGAAGTGAAGCTTCCTTCAATGGATGGAAGCGCCAGCTGCGCGCACTGGCCGCCATGCCGCATGTGGCCTGCAAGTTGTCGGGGCTGGTCACCGAGGCGGATTGGCTGCGCGGATTGCGACAGAAGGATTACGACAATATCGCCCTGTGCCTGGATACGGCGCTGGAAGCCTTCGGGCCGCAGCGCCTGATGTTTGGCTCGGACTGGCCGGTGTGTCTGCTGGCTGCGTCCTATGCGACGGTGGCGGGCGTGGTCCGCGAGTGGGCGGCCACGCGCCTGTCGGCAGCGGAACAAGAGCAGCTATGGGGCGGGACCGCAGCGCGCTGCTACGGTTTGTAATACAGCAGAGCAGAAGAGGGCGGGTACCGCTGCTGGCCGCGGCGTGCCTGCCCTTTACTTCGTGAAGCCGTTGAAGGCCACGTGCAGCATGTATTTCACGATCTCGTCGGTACTCATCTTGCTGAACTTCTGCAGGTAATCCACGGCCGGGTCACAGGTGCGGGCGTAGTAGCTGTACAACACCACATCACTGGGCAGGGCGGCATCGATCTCGCCGTTTTTCTGCGCCTCCTTCACCAGCTTTTCCAGTTGCCCGTTCAGCTTGAGCACGCGCATGACGTATTTCACGTTGCGCATGAGCATCTCGCGCACGTGCGCGCTGGTCGAGGGCAGGAAGGGCAGGCCGCCCTCCAGGCGCACCCGCAGCGCCCATTCCAGCATCGCTTCGAGCTTGCCGCGCGGGCTGGGAATCGGCTCCAGCTGCGCCAGCTGGTCGATTGCCCCGTCGACGAGACGGATCATGGTCTCGCCGATCAGCTCTTCCTTGGACTTGAAATGCTTGTACAGGCTGGGCTTGGAGATGCCCACTGCACCGGCCACGTCGTCCATGGTCATCAGGTCATAGCCCTTGCTGCCCAGTACGGACGTGGCGGCATCCAGGATGGCGTTCTCCCGTAATTTGTAGGCTTGGTCCTTGAAGCTCAGTTTGCCGAAAATACTCATTGGTAGATTAAGTTACTAATTAGTAGATTTTATTTTTCTTTGGTAGTAATCTTAGCACCTAAATCAAGGATGAGAAGCAAATAAGCGGCGCAAGCGGCCAAAAAGGCCCACGGCAAGCGCCGCCCCGGTCACCAAAGCAGCACGGGCCAGCAGGGCAGGGAAACATTCCCATGGACTGGCAACGGCAGAACTTCAATAACAAAGACATAGGCGGGCAAGTTTTCATGAATCCAAACGCAGCAGCCATCGAGCAGGGCACAGGACAGCGCATCGCCGTCATCGGGGCCGGTATTTCCGGCCTGGCGAGCGCCTACCTGCTGGCGCGCAAGCATCAGGTCGTGCTGTTCGAGTCCGCCCCGACGCTGGGCGGCCATGCCAATACCGTGGAGATCGCGCCGGAGGGCGTCCCCTTCCCGGTCGATACCGGGTTCCTGGTCTTCAATGACTGGACCTATCCCAACCTGATTGCGCTGTTCGAGGAACTGAAGGTCGAGACCTACGATACCGACATGTCCTTCGGCGTCTCGATGGATGAAGGCAGTTTCGAATGGGCCGGCACCAATCTGGATACCGTCTTCGCCCAGCGCAAGCGCCTGCTGCAGCCGTCCTTCCTGGGCATGTTGCGCGACATCCTGCGCTTCAATCGTAGCGCGCACGCCAACCTGGCCGCCTGCGAAGGGCGTCCGGTGACCTTGCGGAAGTTGCTGGAAGAGGGCGGCTATGGCGTCCTGTTCGGCGATGCCTATCTGATCCCGATGGCGGCGGCGATCTGGTCCAGCTCGCCTTCGGACATTCTCGATTTCCCGGCGGCGACTTTCCTGCGCTTCTGCATCAATCACGGCCTGCTGCAGGTCAACAACCGTCCGCGCTGGCGCACCGTGCGCGGCGGTTCGCGCGAATACGTGCGCCGCATCGCCGCCACCCTGGACGATGTGCGCCTGGGGAGCCGCCTCACCAGCGTCACCCGCAACGAGCAGGGCGTGCTGGTGCGCAGTGGCGGTGCCGAGCCGCGCGAGGAACAGTTCGACGCCGTGGTCTTCGCCACCCACGCACCGCAGACCCTGGCGCTGCTGCAGGACGCCACCATTGAAGAACATCAGGTGCTGTCGGCCGTGCGTTATCAGGCCAATACCGCCTGGCTGCACAGCGACGTCTCGCTCATGCCGCAGCTGGACAAGGTCTGGTCGGCCTGGAATTACCTTGGTTCGCGCCACAGCGATGGCAGCCGCGCGGTGTGCGTGAGCTACTGGCTCAACCGCCTGCAGGACCTGCCCTGCAAGACCGACATCGTGCTCACCCTGAATCCGCCCCAGCCGCCCAACCCGGCGACGGTGATGGGCCGTTTCGATTACGAGCATCCGGTCTTCGACCAGCCCGCCATCGATGCCCAGCGCCGCCTGCCGGAGATTCAGGGCAAGCACCGCGCGTGGTTCGCCGGTGCGTGGACCGGTTACGGCTTCCATGAAGATGGCCTGAAATCCGCCTTGCGCGTGATCCGGGACTTCGGCGTGACGCCGGATTGGGCTGCGCTATGAACACTTCGCAGACCTCCCGTACCGACGCGCCCGCGCTGTTGTTGAGCGGGCAGGTGATGCATCAGCGTTTGCGTCCGGTGCTGCACAAGTTCGTCTATCCGGTGTTCTGCGTGCGCCTCGATCTGGCGCGCCTCAACGAAGCGGGCAATGCCTGGTTCGGCGTGGATCGCCGCCGCCTGATGTGCGTGCGCACGCGCGACTATGGTCCGCGCGATGGCAGCGATCTGGCCGGCTGGGTGCGCGGTCATCTGCAACAGGCCGGGCTGCCGCACGATGGCGCGATCTGGCTGCAGACCTTTCCGCGCCTGTTCGGCTTCGTCTTCAATCCGGTCAGCTTTTTCCTGTGCCATGACCATGAAGGTCAGCTGCGGGCGGTGCTGGCCGAGGTCAACAACACCTTTGGTGAGACCCAGCACTACCTGCTCTCGGCACCCGGACAGGGCGTCATCGACGAGCACACGCGGCTGGTCTGCAACAAGCTCATGCATGTGTCGCCCTTCTGCGAGGTGAGCGGTTTTTACCGATTCCGCTTTCGCGACCAGGCACGGCATGAGGACGCGGGCGGAAATACCGCCTTCGTCGGCATCGACTATTACGACCACGGCCATCCGTCGGAAGTGGCGCAGGGTTTGCAGCCCCTGATGCGCACCTCGGTCGGCGGCCATCTGCATCCCCTGACCGCGGCCACGGCCTTCGGCGCGCTGTGTGCGCAGCCGTTCCTGACGCTGGGCGTGGTCGCCCGTATCCACTGGCAGGCCTTGCTGTTGTGGCGCAAGCGCGTGCCCTGGTTCAGCAAGCCCGAGCGCGTCGCAGCCGCAGGTACTTCTTCTGGAAAGGAAACCCTATCGTGAATCGTATCCCCGCATTGCAGACTACCGGCCGCCGCGCCGGCCCGATTTCGGCCCGCCTGTTCCTGGCGATGCTGGAACGTCTCAGCCACGGCCACCTGGAACTGATCACACCCCATGGCACCACGCTGACCTTCGGCGATCTGCGCCAGCCGCCCAGCGCGCAACTGCGCATCCTCGACTGGCGTGCCTGCGGTGCCATCCTGCGCGCCGGTGACATCGGTTTCGGCGAAGCCTACGGCAATGGCTGGGTGGAAACGCCCGACCTGGCCGCGCTGCTGCGCCTGGCCATGCGCAACCGGGCGATGCTTGCCAGCGCGGTCGAAGGCGGACGCCTGGCCTCGCTGTGGTACCGCCTGCGCCACCTGCTGCGCTCCAACACGCGCAGCGGCAGCCGTCGCAACATCCATGCGCATTACGACCTGGGCAATGATTTCTACCGCCTGTGGCTGGACCCGACCATGACCTATTCGTCGGCCATCTTCACCGAGCCCTGCCAGAGCCTGGCCTCGGCGCAGGCCGCCAAGTATCAGCGCATCGTTGACCAGCTTGGCTTGCAGGCGGGCGATCGCGTGCTGGAAATCGGCTGCGGCTGGGGCGGCTTTGCCGAACATGCGGCGCGCTTGGGCATCCGTGTGCATGGTGTGACGATTTCACCGTCGCAGCTGGCTTTTGGCCAGGAGCGTATGCGCCACCAGCAGCTCGATCATCTGGCGCATCTGGAACTGTGCGACTACCGCGATCTGGATGGGAAATACGATGCCATCGTGTCCATCGAAATGTTCGAAGCCGTCGGCGAGCGTTTCTGGCAGACGTATTTCGATACCGTGTCGGCCCGCCTGAAACCCGGTGGCCGTGCGCTGATCCAGTCGATCACCATCGATGAAGCGGTGTTCGAACGCTATCGCGACAGCGCCGACTTCATCCGCGAATTCATCTTCCCTGGCGGCATGCTGCCCAGCCATGAGCGCTTCTCGCGCTGCGCGCTGCGCGCCGGCCTGACCACGCGTGACCGCTTCCATTTCGGCCGTGATTACGCGGAGACCCTGCGCCGCTGGAACGACGCCTTCCAGGCCCAGCGCGAGACCATTGCCGCGCAAGGTTTCGATGAGCGCTTCCGCCGGCTGTGGCAGCTGTATTACGTGTTCTGCGAAGTGGGCTTCGATGAAGGCCAGACCGATGTGGTGCAGTTCCTCTTGCAAAAGGAGTGAGTCATGAATGCCAAGCTAATGCGCACGGGCCTGCCCGCGCGCCTGTGGAAGGGGATCGCGCTGGCGCTGCTGGCGCTGGTGCTCGGTGGCTGCGCCTCGCAGCAGATATCGGACTACGCCGGCAAGACCCCGGTGTTCGATCCGGCGGTGTTCTTCAAGGGCCGCACTGAGGCCTGGGGCATGTTCCAGAAGCGCGGTGGCGAAGTGGCGCGGCGTTTCCATGTGGTCGTGACCGGTACCGTGGACGGCAACACGCTGACGCTGGACGAGCGTTTCCGCTATGACGACGGCGAGACCCAGACCCGCGTCTGGACCCTGGTGCGCCAGCCCGACAACAGCTGGCGCGGTCGTGCCGGTGACGTCATCGGCGAGGCCATCGGCCACACCGCCGGCAATGCCTTGCATTGGAATTACACGCTGCTGCTGCCGGTCAATGACAAGCAATACGAAGTCCAGATGGATGACTGGATGTACCAGATGGACGAACGCACCCTCATCAACCGCACCAGCATGAGCAAGTTTGGTGTGGAAGTGGGCCAGGTCACGTTGTTCTTCCGCAAGGAGGGTGTATGAATACCCAGTCCAAGCCGCTGTCCAAAGAGGCTGCCGGGGTTGCTGCCGAGCGCGCACCGATCTCGCGTCCCGCCGTGTTGTTCGGGCCCATGAACCAGCCGGTCAGTGACCTGCGCGGCCTGCGCATCTGGCTGGTCGGTGCCTCCAGCGGCATTGGTGCCGAACTGGCGCGCCAGGCGCTGCAGGCAGGTGCCCGCGTGGCCTTGTCGGCGCGCCGTGCGGACGTATTGCAGGAGGTCGCGGCAGCCCACAAGAATGCCTTCATCGCGCCGCTGGATGTGCTTTGCCACGATGCCTGGCGCGACCAGCATGCGCGCATCGTTGAGGCCTTCGGCGGTGTTGACCTGCTGGTGTTCTGTGCGGCCAAGTATCGCCCGGAGCGCACATGGGAGGTTCAGGAAGAGGAAGCCGAGCACACCTTGCGCACCAACGTCGCCAGTGTGTATTCGGCGCTGGGTGCGGCGCTGCCCGACATGCTGGCACGTGGCAGCGGCGGCATTGCGCTGGTGGCCAGCGTGGCCGGCTATGTGGGGCTGCCGGGCGCGACCGTATATGGTCCCGGCAAGGCGGCGCTGATCAATCTTGCGGAAATTCTTTATAGCGATTTGCGGCCCAAGGGATTGAACGTGTATCTGGTCAATCCGGGCTTCGTGAAGACCGACCTGACCGACAAGAATGATTTCCCCATGCCGGCCATCCAGACGCCGCAGCAGGCGGCCACTGCCATCTGGCGCGGGATCTCCGAAGGCCGCTTCGAGATCCACTTCCCACGGCGCTTCACGGCCTGGCTGAAGATACTGCGCCTGCTGCCGTTCCGGCTGCGCTTCATGCTGTTCCAGCGCTTCATGCTGAGCTGACCATGCAGCATCTTGACCGCTTGCTGGACTGGTATGGCGCGCTGGATCGCAGCAGCCTGGAACGGATTGGGGAATTTTATTCGCCGGAGGCTCTGTTCAAGGATCCCTTCAACGACATCAAGGGGCTGCGATCCATCCGCGCCATCTTTGCGCACATGTTCGAGACCACGGAGGATCCGCGCTTCGTGATCCTGGAACGCATGGGGCAGGGTGAGCAGGCCTTTGCCACCTGGCGTTTCGAGTTTCGGCTGAAGGGCCGCTTCTACACGGTGCTGGGGGCGACGCATTTCCGCTTCGATGCAGCGGGCCTGGTCACCGAGCATCGCGATTACTGGGATGCGGCTGAAGAGCTGTGGCAGAAATTGCCGGTCATTGGCGGGCCGGTCAAGTGGTTGCGCGGAAAGTTCAGGGCCACGGCCTACTGATCCGGCGTACTTAGTCCGTCGTGCTTGGCGTCCAGAACGCCTGCTTCACCGCCGGCAAGGCCAGCAGACGTTCCACCAGCGCATCGAGTTCATCGCCATCCACGGAGGTCGCCGCCAGGGTGGCTTCGATTTCCACTTCATCGTCCGTAAAGGGCCGCACATCCAGTCCATGCGTAGGATGGCGGCTCTGTTCCAGCATGTCGGTGACGGCCATGAGCACGCGCTTCTGGTGCGCGCTTTCCACGATCAGGTGGATGGTGTTGGTCACTTCCACCGAAGGCACATCCAGCGGCTTGCGGTTGATGGTGTTGACCACCGGGCGCAGCAGGGTGTTGGCGGCCAGCACGAAGAGGGTGGCCAGGATCGCTTCCAGGATCAGGTCGGCACCCGCCGCCGCCCCCACTGCCGCCGAGCCCCACAAAGTGGCTGCAGTATTGATGCCGCGCACATTGCCTTCCTCGCGCATGATTGCGCCCGCGCCCAGGAAGCCCACCCCCGAGACCACATAAGCCACGACATGCACCGCCCCTTCGTGACCGCCCATGCGATTGGCCATGTCGACGAAGACCGCCGCGCCCAGGGCCACCAGCACATTGGTGCGCAGGCCGGCAGTGCGTTGCCGGTACTGGCGTTCCAGCCCGATCAGGCCACCCAGGATGAAGGCGGCGGTGAGGCTGATGGAGGTATCGAGCAGGGATTCGAGATTGATGTTGGCGATGATTTGCATGGGACTTCCGGTACGTTCATGAGGCCGCACGAGGGCCGGGCTGCGCAATGGTGCGCGATGATGCCCCAGAAATGCAACAGGGACATGACAAATTCCGCAATGTGCCCTTCATAAGAATGACCTCCGGGAGGGAAGCAAGGCCTCTCACGGGAACAGCTCCGGCTTTTAGCAGAATTGGCTACGGCTTCTCATGCTAAAGGAAGTAATGCTGCGAAGTTTTACCGGCTAGCAGCGAATTCGTGTCGATCAGAGGGCGAGTCAGAATTTCGTCGAAAGTGATTCATCCGCACCACGAGGCTGGTCTAGCCACTTTGTGACATGGTAAGTCTGACGTTGCATAGCTATAATGCAACCGGTTCTAATTTCATTCATCTCCGACTAACCGCGCCCATGAGAACTCAGTTTCACTCTGTCGGCTCCGACTCCCTGGGCCGTTATTACACGAACGCGGTGGTGAGCCAAGCTTTGGTCGCAGATATCCCTTCTCACGCTCCGACTACCGTGTTGGACTTGGGATGTGGAACAGGTTCTCTTTCTTTTGCTGCTTCCCGCAGGTGGGCACACACGAATATTGTCACCGTTGACATAGACCGCACTATTGCAGCGGTGCTTCCCGAGAAACTGCGTGAATCTGGTTTTGCGGGAGAGCATCATCACATGATGTATGACGCGCTGTCACCTAAGCTCACTGACTCCTTAATACGTGAACAGGCGCAACCTGACATAGCCGTTTGTAACCCTCCCTTCCTGATCCCGAAATGGAAGAAGGGCTATGGTGCCATTCTTGAGGATGTTGGTCTGACTTCCTGTTTGCCAGCTATTGCGACGATTGATGCTGCTTTAGTATTTCTTGCACAAAATCTCCGTCTTCTTCAGCCTGGCGGGATCCTAGGAATCATTGTGCCCGACTCGATCGTTAGTGCTGACAAGTACAGGAATTTTCGCAGCGAACTTCTCAGCAGATATCAAGTTCGCAGTGCTATTCGACTTTGCCGCGGTTCGTTCGGGGGGACCGATGCTTTAGCCCATATTCTGGTGATCAAGAATTCCGCGCCGGATGGATCACCGATTGTGCTGTCGTCGCTTGATGAGTCTGGTGCCAAGAGCCCCTCTCTTTTTGTCGAACACTCCCAAGCAGCGCATCGTTTGGACTACCAATTCCACTTTGCAGAGGCAAGAGTTGAGAAGCAGAGCGGACGTCTTGCCGATGTTGTATTGGACTTGCGACGTGGATCGCTCAACAGTGCTGAGGCCAAGAGGGCGAACCATTTCGTATTGCACACAACGAACTTGGATTCGGACAACCACGGACAATGGCTCGACTTCAGCGCTAAGTACTTTTGCTTTCCAACGAGCAATAATGGCAGGATAGTGCATGCAGTTGCTGGCGACATCGTTGTCGCGCGCGTGGGGCGCACCGCTCATGACAAGGTGATTGGAATTAGCGCGGGCAGCGTTGCGCTCACCGACTGCTTGTATCGACTGAGGGTCATTCCTTCAAAGCGGGATGCAGTCCTGCGAGTACTAAGTTCGCCAGAGGGACGAGCTTGGCTTGAGCTTCATGCATACGGAGTCGCAGCACGTCAGCTTACGAAGAGTGATCTTCTAAATCTTCCATTACACACACTATGACGGCAATATCGCTGGAAAATGCTCCCCTGCTGAGTGCGTCTGAAGAGACGGAAGTTACGCAACTCTACGAAGAGCGTGCGGAGCACCTTGGTCAGAGCATCATTGAGGGAGCAACTACACTTACATCAGACACTGAAGAATGGATAAGTGCGCTGACTGGTGCTGGTTCCAAGTTACTGGTAGGGCCGCGGGGATGTGGTAAAACGCACCTTATGCGTTTTGCGTTTCTGAAGTGCCTGAACAAAAAAGAGCTACCCTTTGCCGTCTACACCAACCTGAATCGCTACTATCGTCTGGAGCCGATGCTGCGCCGTCGTCCCGATGCGATGGCTATGTTTTACTACTGGGCATTGTCTAACATCTTCGTTGGAATTTCCCAAGCGGCAAAGCAGTTTGCACTTACGGCGAGTGTGAATGATGGGTTAATTTCAAACCTTCTGGAGTTCGACAGCGCTGATGTAGCGCAGATCATTGCTACGTTGGAGCAGGGGCGTCCTCTATCCCCCGAGCAGGACAGCGTAGCCGCACGCCTGTCGATTGACAAATTGAAGGCGATTTTGGTTTCTCTTGCAGAAGTACTCGGTCGCAAGCGCATTGTTCTTTTTCTTGACGATGCAGCTCTGACGCTCACTCCTGAATATCTGACCCATTTCTTCGACATCTATCGGGCGTTGAAGGCGACACGCATTGCGCTCAAGGCTTCTGTCTATCCGGGAACAACAGAATACGGTCCAAGCTTTCACGCTGCGCACGAGGCTGAGTCGATCATAGTTTGGAAAAGCGTTACCGACGCAAATTATCTCGACTTCATGCTCGATATCGGTAACAAGCGTTTTCCTGATCTGCTTGCTATTCCGGAAGAGACGAGAGCACTGCTTGCCTTTGCGGCGTTTGGTGTGCCGCGTGCATTCATGACTCTCGTCCGCGCCTATTTAAAGAATGTCTCCAAATTGGCCACGCCTCAGGCGGCATTCAACCGGACCATCGAGGAATTTGTTAATGAGCGGAAATCGGAGTATCTGACGCTCAAAGACAAAATGCCGCAATTCTCTTCAATCGTGGAAGCTGGTTTGCGTGTGTTTGAACGTGCTTCTGACGATATCACCCATGCGAACCAAGCTCTGATTGATGGCTCAACCAAACAGTTGCTACTTGGTATCGACCCCGGCTCTGTGAGTGGACAGCCGTATGTAGAGAGGATGTTAAGGTTGCTCGAAGAGGTCGGGCTAATTTATAAGTTGGATCGCGTCTCTCATGGAGACAGAGAGTACTTGCGTTATGTCGTCCACCTCGGGGCATTGCAATTCCGTCGAGCCTTTAGTCGCAGAGGGGCATTCTCTCCGCGCTTCTCTATCGACATGCTGCAACGTCCGGATGAGAAGCATCCGGTACGTCGTTCAGTATCTACACTGCTCGACGCAAACACGGTTGCCGCTTTAGGACTGAACTTGCCTAATTGTCGGACCTGCGATGCCAAAAGGGTTGAGGGAGCGAAGTACTGTTTCAATTGCGGTGAAAAGCTAACGGACGAGTCTACGTACGACCGCATGATGCTGACTCCTTTAATTGACGTGCCGGGTCTTACGAAATGGCAGAAGGAAAAGCTGGGTGCGTGGGGCTCTGTACCTCGAACTGTTGGGGAATTTATCGCGTTGCAAGACCCCGGTACCACGTTGCGGGCTATTCCGCATGTAGGTAAGAAACGGGCGCGTACTATCATCGATGCCGTCGAGGCGTTTTTGGACGAATACCTTTCATAATCGATATGACGACAGTTGTGGCTCCTGATGCCATTCTTTCGGAGATTACTCCATTCGCCGCGCCTCTCGGATCTCGCTTGGATACAGCCTCGTGGTTCGATGCTGCTCATGCTCCTCAATCGCTTTCGCCAATCGATGAGTTTAGGTCCAACTTAGCTGAAATCAATACCTTGTATCTTCGAGCCTCTCAGCGTGGTGATTACAACTCTACGCTGGGTGGTCTTGCTTACCTTGGGATGGTCTCTGCTGTCGAAGGTTATTTTCGATCCCTTCTTAGACATCTGATCCTGACGGACGAAATGTGTGCCGAGAATGCTGCGAGTAAAACGGTAAGTTACGCGGCAGCTGTTCACCATCGACCAGAGTTGCTTCCTGAGGCACTGCTCGAAGGGGTGTCCCTGGCATCCACAAAGAATGTTAAGGCAGAGCTTAATTCGCTTTGTAATATTGCTCAGCTTTCAGCATCGCTTGATCCCCTTTTCCAGAGTTTCGAAGATATCTGCCAGATTCGTCATTGTGGGATCCATCGCTTCGGTAAGCTTGGTAGTCAGCAAGCTGTAAAGCTCGGTCTTGAGAAACATAAGCCGTTGTTGGAAAAACCCTTGAAACTTAGCGTAGCGCACTTGCAGGATATTGCAGAGGCGTTGGAAGCTCTTGTCCGTGGAGTCAATTCTCACTGCTTCTTCGATATGCTCAAACGGAGTCATGAAAACAGTCCTGCGGGAAAGAACAAGACAAAGTACTACACCACGTCATGGAATCGTGATTGGGTGGCGGATAGAGCGCGTTTCGAGAGATTTCACTGGATATTCGCCTCGACGCATGCGAGTAATCCATCGAGGACGGCGAAGGAAATGTATGAAGCTTTCATGGCATTTATTGCCGCCAAAGAAGCGGGGCATTAACCATTCCGTATTTGTTTGCGGCTTCCGAAACTACGCTTGGACGAGCTTGCATATTTATTTTTTTGACAATATCTCGTCAGGCTTTTCTGGAAGTAGCTAATTTATTTACTCTTGCCACAAGCGTGGTTCCTGCAGAGGCATGGCGTCTCTGTCGGCAAGATCATTTATCCACAAGGAGTTTCCATGAGCAGCAAAGTAGCCCTGATCACCGCCGCCGGCAGCGGCATGGGTGCCGCCGCCGCGCGCCGCCTGGCGGCCGATGGCTTCCAGGTCGGCATCCTGTCTTCCTCCGGCCGTGGCGAGGCGCTGGCCGCCGAGCTGGGCGGCATCGGCGTGACCGGCTCGAACCAGTCAGTGGACGACCTGCAAAAACTGGTCGACCAGGCCGTGGCCCGCTGGGGCCGCGTGGATGTGCTGGTCAACAGCGCCGGCCATGGTCCGCGCGCTCCCATCCTCGACATCACCGATGAAGACTGGCATCGCGGCATGGATACCTACCTGCTCAACGTCATCCGTCCCACGCGCCTGGTGACGCCGCTGATGCAGGCACAGGGCGGCGGGGCCATCATCAACATCTCGTCGGCCTGGGCCTTCGAACCCTCCGACATGTTCCCGACCTCGGCCGTATTTCGTGCCGGGCTGGCCGCGTTCACCAAGCTCTTCGCCGACAAGTACGCCCCCGAAAACATCCGCATCAACAACGTCCTGCCGGGCTGGATCGATAGCCTGCCACAACGTGAGGAACGCCGCGCCGGCGTGCCCATGCAGCGCTATGGCACCAGCGAGGAAGTGGCCGCGACCATCGCCTTCCTGGCTTCCTCCGGTGCCGGCTACATCACCGGCCAGAACATCAAGGTCGATGGCGGACTGATGCGTTCCGTGTAATACAGCCATCCCGACCGACACGACGGCTCTGCTTTGCAGGGCCGTTTTGCTGCGCGGCATCGTATTTCATTCTCCACCCCTTCTTGCGCAAAAAAGTATCAGTCCTTCCTCGCTGGTGATGTAGAAGCCGCAGCCAGAGGGGCACTAAGATGCAGCACATGATGAAAACTGACAACAGCGATTTGTCAGTTTCAATAAGGAAAATGCTCTCGATTGAGAGGAGACACGATGCAGCCCGACCTGGAACTGGTCCATATCCGCAAGGGCGAATCCTTTGCGGCATGGATGCACGGCTACCCCTTCCGTACCGTGCGCTGGCACTACCATCCGGAGTACGAGATCCACCTCGTGGTGGCGACCTCGGGACGTTTCTACGTCGGTGACCACATCGGCGACTTCGCGCCGGGCCAGCTGGTGATGACCGGTCCCAATCTTCCGCAGAACTGGATTTCCGACATCGGCCGCGATGAGGTGGTCCCCGTGCGCTCGCTGGTGATCCAGTTTCCCGAGCAACTGGTGGATCAATGCGCCGCCAGCATCCCCGAGATGGAAGCCATCATGCCGCTGCTCGAACGCAGCCATCGCGGCCTGCTGTTCGATGCCGCCACCAGCGACACGGTGCGTCCGCTGATGCAGCGCCTGATCGACCAGCGCGGCTTGAAGCGCCTCGCCCTGTTCTGGGAAATCCTCGACGTGCTGGCCAATTCGCCCGAGCCGGAAGTGCTGGCCAGTCTCTCCTACAAGCTGGACCTGTCAGGCGTGAACAGCAGCGGGCTCAACCGTGCCATCGCCTATCTGCGCGAACACCTCACCGATGACATCGGCGAACAGGACCTGGCCGACATGGTGGGGCAGAACCTGAGCACCTTCTCGCGCGCCTTCAAGCGCCACACCGGGACCACGCTGGTGCGCTACAAGAACCAGTTGCGCGTGGATCTGGCCTGTCTCGCGCTGCTCAACAATCCGGAAGCACGCATCACCGACATCTGCTACGAGACCGGGTTTTCCAATCTCTCCAATTTCAACCGCCACTTCCAGAAGATCAAGGGCATGTCGCCTTCGGAGTTTCGCAATACCTTTGCCAGCAACGGCATCTTTGCCGCGACCGGATAGCGCCGGACGCACGCCGTAAATCATTTAAATCATTTCCTTGTCAGGGAAAAACGCATTCAGGAAAGCCCCCGCTTTCCGGAACAGGACAGGTGTTGCCTGTCACTTCGCAACGAGCATGCCGGGCCATCCCGTCATCAAGCACACGACCAACAACAATGGAGACTGCAATGAAGAAAGCACTGACCGCACTGGCCCTGTCCACTGCCACGCTGGTGACGTTCACCGCACCGGCGAGCGCCCAGGAACTGTCCAAGCTCAAGATCGGCATGAGCTTCCAGGAAATGAACAATCCGTATTTCGTCTCGATGAAAAAGGCCCTCGATGATGCGGCCAAGTCCTTCGGTGCCAAGGTCATCGTCACCGATGCTGCCCACAATGTGGCCAAGCAGATCGCCGACATCGAAGACATGCTGCAGCAGAACATCGACATCCTGCTCATCAACCCGACCGACTCCGCCGGCGTGGAAGCGGCAGTCAAAGCCGCCAAGGCGCGCAACGTGATCGTGGTGGCGGTCGATGCCAATGCCTCCGGTCCGGTGGACATGTTCGTCGGTTCCAAGAACAAGGATGCGGGCTACCAGTCCTGCCGCGCATTGGCCGATGCCATCGGTGGCAAGGGCGAAGTGGCGATCCTCGACGGCATTCCCGTGGTGCCGATCCTGCAGCGCGTGGAAGGCTGCAAGCAGGCCCTCGGCGAATACAAGGACATCAAGCTGGTGGCCACCCAGAATGGCCGCCAGGACCGCTCGGTGGCGCTGGGCGTGGTGGAGAACATGATCCAGTCGCGCCCCAACCTGAAGGGCATCTTCTCCGTCAATGACGGCGGTGCGATGGGCGCACTGGCCGCCATCCAGGGCAGCGGCAAGGACATCAAGCTGACCTCGGTGGACGGCGCGCCCGAAGCCGTCAAGGCGATTGCCGATGGCGGGCCCTTCATCGAGACCACCGCGCAATTCCCGCGTGACCAGGTGCGCGTGGGACTGGCCATGGCGCTGGCCAAGAAGTGGGGCGCACGCGTGGTGCCCAAGGAAGTGCCCATCGACGTCATGCCGGTGACCAAGAAGAACGCGGCCGGCTTCAGCTGGTAAGCCGCTGGCGCGGCGGCCTTCGTCCGTCGCGCCTTCCTTTCCCTTGATGGAGGCAGCCATGCTCCAACTGACTGGTATCAAGAAGAACTTCGGCCCGGTGACGGTGCTGCGCGGCGTCGACCTGCAGGTGCGCGCCGGCGAAGTGCATGCCCTGCTGGGCGAGAACGGCGCGGGCAAGTCCACGCTGATGAAGATCCTGTGCGGCATCGTCACACCCGATGCGGGCGAGATCCGCATCGATGGACAGGCCTGCCGTTTTGCCAGCTATCACGAGGCCATCGCCGCCGGTGTCGGCGTGGTGTTTCAGGAATTCTCGCTGATCCCTTATCTGGATGCGGTGGACAACATGTTCCTGGCACGCGAGTTGCGCAGTTCGTTCGGCCTGTTGCAGCGTGCGGCGATGAAGCGCCGCGCGGCGCAGATCATCGCGCAACTGGGCGTGGAAATTCCGCTGGAGGTGCCGGTGTGCAAGCTCTCGGTGGCGCAGCAGCAGTTCGTCGAGATCGCCAAAGCGCTGGCGCTTGATGCCCGCATCCTGGTGCTGGACGAACCGACCGCGACCCTTACGCCCGGCGAGGTCGAGCACCTGTTCAAGGTGATGCGCGGCCTGCGCGAGCAGGGCGTGGCGATCATCTTCATCTCGCACCATCTGGAAGAAATCTTCGAGATCTGCGACCGCATCAGCGTGCTGCGCGATGGTGCGTACATCGGCACTTGTGCGGTGAGTGAAGTGGACCAGGCGCGTCTGGTGGAGATGATGGTGGGGCGGCGCATCGAGAACTGCTTCCCGCCCAAGCCGGCCGCCGCGCCCGAGGGCGAGGTGGTGCTGGAAGTGCAGGCCTTGCAGCTCAAGCGCAATGGCCCGGTGTCGCGTTTCCAGTTGCGGCGCGGCGAGATCCTGGGCTTTGCCGGCCTGGTCGGCTCGGGCCGCACCGAGACCGTACTGGCCATGCTGGGCGCGCATCCGGCGGCGCAATGCAAGCTGTCCATGCACGGTGTGCCGTTGCGCTTTGCCGATCCGGCACAAGCCCTGCAAGCAGGCATCGGCCTGCTGCCGGAAAGCCGCAAGGAGCAGGGACTCATTACCAGCTTCCCCATCCTGCACAACATTTCGCTGAACAATTACGGCAAGTATCGCGCGGGCGGCCTGTTCCTGGATCGCCGCCGCGAAGCCGAAGCGACCCGCATCGCCATGCAGCGCGTGCGCGTGAAGGCGCCGGATGCGCATGCGCGGGTCGATACGCTGTCCGGCGGCAACCAGCAGAAGGTGGTGATTGCGCGCTGGATCAATCACAACATGCAGGTGCTCATTTTCGATGAACCCACACGCGGCATTGATGTAGGTGCCAAGGCCGAGATTTATCAGCTCATGCGTGAATTCACCGCGCAGGGCTATTCCATCATCATGATTTCTTCCGAGTTGCCGGAGGTGGTCGGCATGTCCGACCGGGTCTGCGTCTTCAAGGGCGGCGGCATCGTGGCCACCGTCGAAGGCGATGCCGTGACCGCCGAAGAAATCATGACCCATGCCACCACCGGGAGACTCCACCATGCAGCATGAAGCCAATACCCTGGGCAGCGCCCCCGTGCGCGCCACATCGCAGGCGCGCTGGCGCGCCCTGATTCATTCACCGCTGGCACTGCCACTGGCCGGGCTGGTCGTGGTCTCGCTCCTGATGGGGCTGGCCTCGGACAATTTCTTCACCGTCTCCAACTGGCTCAACGTGCTGCGCCAGGTGTCCATCGTCGGCATCCTCGCCGTGGGCATGACCTTCGTCATTCTCACCGGCGGCATCGATCTCTCGGTCGGTGCGGCCATGGCGCTGGCCGGCACTTTGTCGGCGGGGCTGATCGTCAACAGCGGCCTGCCCGCACCGGTCGCGCTGCTGGCCGGCATCGCACTGGCCGTAGGCATCGGCCTGCTCAACGGCGCACTGGTGGCCTGGGGCCGCATGCCGGCCATCATCGTCACGCTGGCCACCATGGGCGTGGCGCGCGGGGTCGGGCTGATCTACTCGGGCGGCTATCCGATCTCCGGTCTGCCGGGCTGGATCTCGTGGTTCGGCGTGGGCCGCATCGGCATGATCCCGGTGCCGGTGATCCTGATGCTGGTGGTCTATGCACTGGCCTGGGTGCTGCTGCAGCGTACGCCCTTCGGCCGTCATGTCTATGCCATCGGCGGCAATGAGATGGCGGCGCGTTTGTCGGGCGTGAAGACCACGCGCATCAAGCTGGCGGTGTATGCGATTTCCGGTTTCACCTCGGGCCTGGCCGCGATCATTTTGACGGGCCGCCTGATGTCGGGCCAGCCCAATGCGGGCGTGGGCTTCGAGCTGGATGCGATTGCCGCCGTCGTGCTGGGCGGCACTGCCATTGCCGGTGGACGCGGGCTGGTGGTGGGCACGCTCATCGGTGCGGTGCTGCTGGGCATCCTCAACAATGGCCTGAACCTGATGGGCATCAATCCCTATCTGCAGGACATCATTCGCGGCGTGATCATCCTGCTGGCCATCTATATCGCCCGGGAATGGCGCTGAGCATTTCCATTCCTTTTTTTCATACTTGATTTCATTCACAAGGAGACAGAACATGCCCCAATCTCTCGCAGGCAAGATCGCCGTCATCACCGGTGCCGCCTCCGGCATCGGCCTGGCCACCACCGAAAAACTGCTGGCCAATGGCGTGACCGTGGTGATGGTGGACTGGAATGCCAAAGCGCTGGATGAACTGGCCGCCCGCCTCGGTCCGCATGCCATCCCGCAGGTCACCAACCTGCTGGACGCCGACAGCTGCGCGGCGATGGTTCCGGAGATCCTGGCCAAGGTCGACCACATCGACATCCTCTACTGCAATGCCGGCACCTACATCGGCGGCGAGCTGGTCGATACCACGCCCGAGGCCATCGACAAGATGCTCAATCTCAACGTCAATGCGGTGATGAAGAACGTGCATGCCGTGGCACCGCACATGATCGCGCGCAAGACCGGCGACATCATCGTCACCTGCTCAGTGGCCGGGCATTTCCCGACTTACTGGGAGCCGGTCTATGCCGGTTCCAAATGGGCTATCACCTGCTTCGTGCAGACCATGCGACGCCAGATGATTCCCCATGGCGTGCGCGTCGGACAGGTCTCGCCCGGCCCGGTGATCTCGGCGCTGCTGGCCGACTGGCCGGAAGAGAACCTGCGCAAGGCCAAGGAATCGGGCAGCCTGATCGAGCCCTCGGAGGTGGCCGATGCGATCGAGTACATGCTGACCCGCAACCGCAATGTGACCATCCGCGATATGCTCGTGCTCCCCACCAATTTCGATCGCGTGTGAGTGAGCAACGCGGCAGGTGGCCCTTTTCCAAACCAGCGAGGAAAGATGGAGACCTATCTGATCGGCATCGATGTCGGCACCGGCTCGGCCCGGGCCGGCGTATTTGATCGCAGCGGCAAGCTGTGTGGCAGCGCGAAACATGACATTGATCTCTTCCGCGACGAGCGCCGCGCGCGCGTCGAACAATCCAGTGCCCAGATCTGGGATGCGGTATGCCATGCGGTGCGCGGCGCCGTCGCCAAGGCCGGCATCGATCCGGCCAGCGTGACCGGCATCGGCGTGGATGCCACTTGTTCGCTGGTTGTGCAAGGCGCACCGGCCGGCGTGGGCGATGCCGGCCATCCCGAGCGCGACGTGATCGTGTGGATGGATCACCGTGCGCTGGAGCAGGCGCAGCGCATCAATGCGGGCGGGCATGCGGTGCTGTCTTATGTGGGCGGCGTGATTTCGCCGGAGATGGAAACGCCCAAGCTGCTGTGGTTGAAGGAGCAGCTGCCGGAGGTGTATCACGGGGCGGCGCATTTCTTCGATCTCACCGATTTCCTCACATGGAAGGCGACGGGTTCGCTGCAGCGCTCGTCCTGCACCGTGACCTGCAAGTGGACGTATCTTGCCCATGAAGGGCGCTGGGATGCGGATTACTTCCGCCGCATCGGCCTGGGCGATCTGGCCGAGGAAGGGTTTGCGCGCATTGGCCAGGAAGTGGTGTGGCCCGGCACCGCATTGAATGGCGGCTTGTCGCCCGAGGCTGCGCAGCAATTGCAGTTGCGGCCCGGCATCGCGGTGGCGGCCGGTCTGATCGATGCGCATGCGGGTGGCGTCGGCACGGTCGCCGCGCGCGGTGGTGCGGAGGATGCAGCGGCTTGCATGGCCTATGTGTTCGGTACCTCGTCCTGCACCATGACCAGCAATGCCGAGGCAGTCTTCGTGCCCGGTGTGTGGGGCCCGTATTACAACGCCATGGCCCCCGGCATGTGGCTCAACGAAGGCGGACAGTCGGCAGCGGGTGCGGCCATCGATCATCTGCTGACGCTGCATCCGGCTACGCCGCAAGCGCGCGAGCTGGCCGCCGCTGACGGGATGGAATTGCCGCAGTGGCTGGCCGCACGCGCGCTGGCCTCGGTGGCGCAGCCGGCGCAGGCAGTCTGGCTGGCCGGACAGATCAACGTGGTGCCGGAATTCCTCGGCAACCGTTCACCGCTGGCCGATCCGCAGGCCCGTGCGGTGCTGCTGGGGCTGGGCATGGAGCACGACATCGACAGCCTGGTGGCGCTCTATGTCGCCGGCTTGTGCAGCCTGGGGTATGGCCTGCGCCAGATCATCGAAGCGCAGGCGGCATGCGGTGTGCGCATCGCCAGCATTTCGGTCTCGGGCGGCGCGGGTACGCATCCGCTGACGCGCCAGCTGCTGGCCGATGCCACCGGCCTGCCGGTGGAAATCACCGCCTGTCCTGAGCCGGTGCTGCTGGGATCGGCCATGCTGGCGGCGGTTGCTGCGGGCACGCATGCCGACCTGCAGAGCGCCATGGCGGCCATGTCCAGCGTGGCCGGGCGCAATGCGCCGACAGGGGAGGCCATCGGCCGCCTGCACGAGGCGCGGTACCAGGCCTTTCTCAAGAGCCAGCAACTGGCGCGCGAGGTACGCGACAGCCTGGCCCCGCTGCTGGCGGCGCAGTCCGCGCCGGCCACAGCGGCTCACTGAATGGAGACAAGCAGATGGAATTTTCAGGAACATCGGTCATCATCACCGGGGCCGGCAAAGGCATAGGCCGCGCCTGCGCACGCTTGATGGCGCAGCGCGGTGCCGAGGTGATCGCCTTGTCGCGCACCGCCAGCGACCTGGCCAGCCTGCGCGAAGAAATCGGCTCACGCTCGGTGCAGGTCGACCTGGCCGATCCGGCCGCCGCCCGGCGGGCCATGGAGCAGGCAGGTACTGCGGACTTCCTCATCAACAGCGCCGGCATCAACGTTTTGCAATCCAGTACCGAGATGACCGATGCAGGCTATGAAGCCGTGCTGGGGGTGAACCTGCGCGCGGCCCTCATCACCTGCCAGTCCTTCGCCCGTGCGCGTATCGCGGCCGGTGGCGGCGGGGCCATCGTCAACATCACTTCCATTGCGGGCCATCGCGGCTTTGCCGAGCATCTGTGCTATGCCGCCTCCAAGGCCGGTCTGGAAGGTGCGACGCGGGTGCTGGCCAAGGAGCTGGGGGCGCATGGCATTCGCGTCAATGCGGTCGCTCCCACCATCACCCTGACCGAACTGGCCGAGGCAGCCTGGAGCGATCCGGCCAAGTCGGCCCCGATGATGGTGCGCCATCCCTTGCAGCGCTTCGCCTCCGCCGAGGACGTGGCGCGCAGCATCGCCATGCTGCTGTCGGCGGATGCAGCCATGCTGACCGGGGCAGTGGTGCCGGTGGATGGCGGCTTCCTGGCGGTCTAGCGGTGCCTGCCATTGCGTGCTTCAGACGCGACAAGGGCGACCCGAAGGCCGCCCTGTCGAAGCTGCTGCGGCCGTCGCCGCGCAAACTTGAAGAAACTTGACGGGATCAGCGACCGATCTGGTGCCCGATCACACCGCCCACGGCGGCACCACCAGCCGTACCGATGCCGCTGCCACCGGTGAGGATGGCACCGCCGACGGCACCCACGGTGGCACCAATGGCAGTGTTCTTGTCGCGGGTGCTCATGTTGCTGCAGCCGGTCATGGCGGTCAGCGCGATGGCAGTGACGGAAATGGCAGCGATCTTGTGAAGTGTTTTCATGATTTTTTCCTGATCGTAAATAAAGACTTGTTCCCGAAGTTTTTTGAATGAGGGTCCGGCTCGCGCATGCTGCCTGAGGGCGGCGTGCTTGCGGGAGCGGGTATGGCAATAGACCAGCTCGATCTCGAAAAGATTCGAGTTGCAACACGTTCTCTTACAGTTGTTACATACTCTGGCCTGCGCCGTACCAGCCCTTGGGAAGAGGGTGAGAGGGCGTGTAATTTTTACAATAATCGGACCAGAGAACCTCATGACTTTGACTTCAAGCCTGCGCCGGGCCGCCCGCCTGTTGCTCACCTCCGCCGCGCTGCTGCTGGCGGCCGTTCCGCTGCACGCCGCCGAACCGCCCAAGCCGGTCGAAGGCAGCTGGGTGGCACCGCGCTTCCAGTTCCATACCGGCCAGACCCTGGACAACCTGCGCCTGCACTACGTCACCCTGGGCGAGCGCAGCAACCCGGCGGTGCTGGTGCTGCACGGCACCTACCAGAGCGCCGGTGCGATGCTGTCCAAGGACTTCGGCGGCCAGCTCTTTGGCCCTGGCCAGCCGCTGGATGCCAGCAAGTACTTCATCATCATTCCGGACGGCATCGGCGTGGGCAAATCCACCAAGCCTTCTGACGGCCTGCGCGCGGCCTTCCCGCAATACAACTATGACGACATGGTGCTGGCGCAATACCGCATGCTGACCGAAGGCATGGGCATTTCGCACCTGCGCCTGATCATCGGCAATTCCATGGGCGGCATGCAGACCTGGATCTGGGGCGGCACCTATCCCGGCTTTGCCGATGGCCTGGTGCCGATGGCCTCGCAGCCGACCGAAATGGCCAGCCGCAACTGGATGATGCGGCGCATGCTGGTGGAGTCGATCAAGCAGGACCCGGCCTGGAACAACGGCAACTACACCACCCAGCCGCCGTCGCTGCGCCTGGCCAACAACATGTTCGTCTTCGCCACCAATGGCGGCACGCTGGCCTACCAGGCCATCGCCGGTACGCATGCCCAGGCCGACAAGCTGGTCGACGAGCGCCTGGCCGCACCGGTGACGGCGGATGCCAATGACTTCATCTACCAGTGGGGTTCCTCGGCCGACTACAACGCCGCGCCGGGTCTGTCGAAGATCAAGGTGCCGGTGCTGGCCATCAATTCCGCCGACGATGAACGCAACCCGCCCGAGACCGGCATCATGCAGGCCGCGCTGAAGGAAGTGCCGGGCGCACAGCTGCTGCTGATCCCGGCCAGCGCCGAGACGCGTGGCCATGGCACCACCGGCATGGCGCGCTTCTACGTGCGCGAGCTGACGCAGTTCATCCAGGGCCTGCCCGCCCGCTGACTCCGGAGCCAGTGATGCACAAGCGCAACGGGCGTGCCGGCCTGGTGCTGGCCGTGCTGCTGCTGGCCGCCGGGGTGCGGCCGGCGCAGGCCGGCACCGGCTACTACCTGGTCAGCGTCTATTCCGACCCCGGCCAGTGGACGCTGGATTACAAGTACTGGAACGCCAAGGCCAGCGTCGGCCCGCCGATCGGCTCGCCCGAGCTGGGGATCGCTTATGGCGTCAATTCGCGCTGGTACACCGAGCTGTATGGCGTGACCCAGCAGGATGCCGTGCAGGGCACGCAGATGCTGAGCATGAACTGGCAGAACGATGTCCTGCTCACGCAAGGGGAATATCCCTTCGACCTGGCCATCCACACCGATGTCGGCCAGTATCGCAACAGCCAGCGCGACGGCTATTCACTGGAGTGGGGGCCGGCGCTGCAAACCGAATGGTGGCGCACGCAGTTCAACGCCAACCTGTTCCTGCAGCGGGACTACCGCAGCCAGCGCGACGGGCCGACACAACTGGTCTATCAATGGCAGGTACGCCAGCACTGGCGGCCCTGGTTCAACTTCGGGCTGCAGGGCTTCGGCGAGCTGGGACGATGGGATCACTGGGCCACGCGCGATCAGCAGTCGCATCGCGCCGGACCGGCGCTGTTCGGCACGCTGCGCATGGGGCATCAGTTCGTGAAATACGAGGCCGCCTACCTGTTCGGCAGCAATGCCACCCTCAGTGCGCGTACCTTCACCATGCGGCTGCAAGTGGGCTTCTGACAGGCGCTCTGCGCCTTATCCTGCGGTGTAAAGTTCATATCCGCTCTTTCCCCGGTGCTTGACGTGATACATGGCGGCATCGGCCTGCTCCAGCAGGCGTGACAGGTCTTGCCCGTGGCTGGGATAAAGGCTGATGCCGATGCTGGCGCCCAGGACGAATTGCTGGTGCCCGACCTCGATGGGGGCCGCCAGTTTGGCCAGCAGCTTCTTGGCGATTTCCGGGGCCTGGTCCTGGCGTTCCAGCTGGGTGGCGATCACGGTGAATTCATCCCCGCCCAGGCGTGCGCAGATGTCGGTGCTGCGCACCGCTTCCTTGAGCCGCTGCGCCACGCACATGAGCACCTTGTCGCCGACCGCATGGCCAGCCTGGTCGTTGACGGGTTTGAAGTTGTCCAGATCGATGTAATACACCGCCACCAGATGATGCGGACGGGTGGCCAGCAGCAGCGCCTGGTCGAACAGGTTGTTCATGAAATGCTTGTTGTAGAGGCCGGTGAGCGGATCCTTGAAGGCCATTTTGAGGGCCTTGGCCTCGGCTTGGATCAGGCGGCGGTGGAACAGCGCCAGAATGGCCGTGAGCAGGCACGTGTACTGCAGCGCCACGAGCGCCGTGCCCAGCAGGAAGCCGTAGCGCAGCCAGGGCGGATAGAAGTGTCCGATCAGCCCGCCGCTGGCCCAGTGCAGCGTCAGCGCAATACAGGCCGTGGCCATGCAGCGGCGGATCAGCGGCGGGCAGTCGAGTTTGTCGTGCAGGATCATCCACGACAGGCTGCCCAGCGCGAACACGTTGAAGAGGGCGTAGCTGGTGCTCTTGATGAGCGGCAGCGCCAGCTGGTTGTCGGACCACAGCATCCACAGCCCGGCGGCGACTGCCGCCACGCCCACGGCGCGCACCAGCAGCGTTCTCTGCTGCAGATCGAAGAAGCGCACGAAGCCCATCACCAGCAGCACCTTTTCCAGGATCAGGAAACTGCCATACACCGGATTGGCCAGCGCCAGTTCACCCAGGGGCGTGAGATACAGCACCGCCAGCCGGCCCAGCAGGGCACAGCTGATGGCGGCGGCAAACCAGTTGGCACCGGGCGGCGTGCGCGGGATGCGCGCGGCCAGCAGGAACAGCGCGATGAAGACGCAATACACTCCGGCCCCGAAGGCGTGCACGATCTGATAATGCATAGCGTCCCCTTGCGCTTTGCTATCCGCCTGCCCCGGCAGGCTAGTCCCCTCTGGCGATCATAGCCAAGCGGAATGGGCGCGTACAGGGGGAAATGAAGGCTTCTTCACACATCCCTTCCGGCAACATTTCCGATGCGCAAAGGCAGTCCGGAAACGCAAGCCCCGTGCGGCATTCAGCCCAGGCGAGCTGCGCTGGGCGGATGGCCGATGATGCGCTTGAATGCGCGGCTGAACGATGCTTCCGAATCGTAGCCCAGCCGGTTGGCCACCACCGCCACCCGCAAGCCGTCGCGGGCGATCCAGTGGCGCGCCTGGAACATCTTGACGCGGGCTACGTACTTGGCCGGGGTCTCGCCCACCGTGGCCGAAAACTTCTCGATGAAGCTGGAGCGCGAGGCCCCCATCAAGGCCGCCAGTTCATTGACCGACCAGTCGCGTTCGGGATGCTGGTGCACCGCCGCCAGCACCCGTCCGACCAGCGGGCAGCGCACTGCGGCGATCCAGCCGCTGGCATCGCTGCAGGCACATTCCACCCAGCCACGGATGATGCTGGCGGCCAGCACGTCAGCCAGGCGCGCCAGGATGCCGCAGCCACCGATGCGGTTGAGCGCCACTTCGCGCTCCATCGCATCGAGCAGCGCCAGCACCGCCGGATCGCGCTGGGCCAGGTCGCAGGCGCGCATGGCCTCGGGCATCATCATCAAGAGCGGGTGCAGCGGGTCCAGGTTGAAGCGCAGCGTACCCGAGAACACCACGTGCGTCGGCGGCGCGGGGGCAGCGCCGGATTGGGCATGCGCACTGTCATCGACCAGGAACAGATTGTCCGCCACCGCCTTGCGGGCCAGCTTGCCGATCTCCACCGTCGGCAGGGCGCGCGCACTGGCCAGCGCATGTGCCGAGCCGCGCGGCAGCAGTACGGCATCGCCCGCATTGAGCTGCAGCCAGTCGTCCTGGCCGACCTGCATCCAGCAACTGCCCTGGGCGATGAAGTGGAAGGTTGCCTCGCGCCGCGCCGGGAAGGCCACCGCCCAGGGCTCGTGCAGCACGTAGCGCGCGTACTCGACGCCATCGAGCCGCAGGCCCAGCAGGATCTCGGTCAGCGGATCGACGCCATCGGCGGGACGGTCCTTGGGGGCGCACTCAGTGATTTCCGGGAGATTTGGACGAATAGTCATATCTTTGCGAAATATCGGCATGGAAAGTCCAGACATTTAACCATAGACTGCGCTACCCAGTCATAAAACGTCACAAGAAAGGTTTTCCCATGTCCAACCCCGGCATCATCGAGGCCCCGCTGACCGAGACGGCGGCCCCGGCCAGCGCCTCTGCGGCCCCTGCCCACAAGGCAGCGCAAGAGCTCCCGGCCAACTGGAGCGGCATTGCCAGCCTGGCGCTGGGCGTCTTCAGCCTGGTCACCGCTGAATTCCTCCCCGCCAGCCTGCTGACGGCCATCGCCACCGACCTGCACGTCTCCGACGGCGCTGCCGGCCAGGCCGTCACGGCCACCGCCATCGTCGGTGCCGTGGCCGCGCCCAGCATCCCGCTGCTGACCCGCAACATCGACCGCAAGCGCGTGGTGCTGATGCTGACCCTGCTGCTGCTGGTCTCCAACCTCATGGCCGTGCTGGCCCCCAATCTGCCGATCCTGCTGGTGGCACGCGTGCTGCTGGGCGTGGCGCTGGGCGGCTTCTGGTCGATGGCGGCGGCGCTGGCCATGCGCCTGGTGCCGGATCATCTCTTCGCCCGGGCCATGTCGCTGATCCTCACCGGGGTCTCGGTGGCGACCGTGTGCGCAGCGCCCATCGGTGCTTACATGGGCAACCTGTGGGGCTGGCGCAGCGCCTTCATTGCCGCCGGCGTGGTCAGCCTGGTGGCCTTCGCCATCCAGTGGATCGCGATTCCGCGCCTGCCGCCCAAGGACCATCCCAGCCTCAAGGTGCTGGCTGAACTGCTGGGCCGCAAGGATGTGCGGGTGGCGCTGATGGCGGTGCTGCTGGTGGTGTCCGGGCACTTCGCCGGCTTTACCTACATCCGCCCGTTGATGGAGCAGATCACCCACATGTCGGTGGCGACCATCTCGGCGGTGCTGCTGGGCTATGGCGTAGGCGGCTTCTTCGGCAACTTTGCCGGGGGCTTCATCGCCGAGCGCAGCGAACGCTATGCCATCGTCAGCGGCGGCACGCTCATCGCGCTGCTGGCGGCTTCCCTGTGGGTGGCGGGCAGCTCGCCGGTGGTGGCGGCCATCGCCATCACGCTGTGGGGCTTTGCCTTCGGGGCTTTCCCGGTGGGCTTCCAGACCTGGATCGTGCGCGCCGCGCCGGACCATGCGGAAGGCGCGGGCGGCCTGATGGTGGCGGCGTTCCAGGTGGCCATTGCCAGCGGCGCGATCGGTGGCGGCGTACTGGTCGATCACGTGGGTGCGCTGGGCGGCCCCATCTTCGCGGTGATCGCCATCAGCCTGGGCACCTTGCTTACGCTGCGCTACGGTCCGCGTGGCGGCGGTGCGCCGGTGGCGGGCAATGCGCATTTCTGAACGAATGCGCCGGGTCCCGTGCTGACCCGATGTGAGCGCCTGACGGCTTCCGGCTTTTCACCGGAAGCCGTTTTCATTTCCGCTGCATTATTCCTGCCTGTGCAATAAAGAAGTGCCGATGGCACGGATTCTCTTCATCCGCGCTTGGCTCCACACTGGCATCACGGTCAAGGAACACTCCATGACCGACCCAACCCACCAGGAGCCCTCCCATGAAGATCCATCATTTCTCCCTCTCCGGCCACGCTCATCGCGCCGTCCTGTTCGCTTCGCTGCTGGGCCTGGAGGCCGAGCTGATTCACGTGGACCTGGCCGCTGGCGCCCACAAGCAGCCGGCCTTCCTCGCCTTGAACCCTTTCGGCCAGGTGCCGGTGCTGGAAGATGGGGATGTCGTCATCGCCGACTCCAACGCCATCCTGGTCTACCTGGCAAAGAAGGCGGGTCGCACCGACTGGCTGCCCGAGGATGCCCAGGGTGCCGCCAACGTGCAGCGCTGGCTGTCGGTGGCCGCTGGCGAACTTGCGTATGGGCCGGCGGCTGCGCGCCTGATCACGGTCTTTGGTACGCGCTTGAACGCGGAAGAAGTGATCCAGCGCGCCCACCTGCTGCTGGGTCGCATGGAACAGCATCTGGCAAACCGCGCATGGCTGGCCGCCGATCACCCGACCATCGCCGATGTGGCTGTCTACAGCTATCTGGTGGCGGCACCCGAAGGCAATGTCGACCTGAGCGGCTACCCGTCGGTGCTGCGCCTGCTGCAAGGGATCGAGGCCCTGCCGGGCTTTGTGCCCTTCCCGAGGACGGCGGCGGGTCTGCGCGCGGCGCAGGCCTGAGTTTTCCAATAGTCAGGTCATCCCGCGCCGCGTGTTTGCAGTTTCTTTTCGAGAGGTCCGCCATGAGTGCATCCCCCAAGTCCCCCGTCTGGCATGCCGGCGAGAAGCAGCTGCAAGCGCAACTCGGCGTGGCCGACAAGATGGAATCCGTAGGCCAGCGCGTGATACGCGACTTCATGCCCGAGCAGCACCGCGATTTCTACGGCCAGCTGCCCTTCATCGTAGTGGGCAGCGTCGATCCCTCGGGGGATGCGTGGGCGACTTTCCTTGAAGGCCGTCCGGGTTTTCTGGCTTCGCCCTCGCCGACCCGGCTTGACATGCATGCCCGTCCCGCAGCGGAGGATCCGGCGGCGGCCGGGATGTCGGCAGGCGCGCCGGTCGGCCTGCTCGGCATCGAGATGCACACGCGCCGCCGCAATCGCATGAATGGTGTGCTTGCACCGCTGACCGACGGATGGCGCGTGCAGGTGGACCAGAGCTTCGGCAATTGCCCGCGCTACATCCAGCTGCGCGACTATTCCTTTGCCCGTGAGCCTGCCGAAGCGCACACCGGGCAGGCCGAGACGCTGTCCACGCTGGACGCACCGGCCCTGGCCCTGATCGCCGGCGCCGATGCCTTCTTCGTGGCTACCTATGCCGACCAGGAAGGGCTGCGCCAGGTGGATGTCTCCCATCGTGGCGGCAAGCCGGGTTTCGTCCGGGTCGATGAGGCGGGCGTGCTGACCGTGCCGGACTTCAACGGCAACCTGTTCTTTTCGACCCTGGGCAACATCGTGCTCAACGGCCATGCGGGTTTGCTCTTTGTGGACTATGCCTCGGGCGATGTCTTGCAGATGACCGGGCAGGCCGAGGTGATCCTCGACTCCCCCGAGATCGCCGCCTTCGAGGGCGCCGAGCGCCTGTGGACCTTCCGCCCGCAGCGCATCGTGCGCCGCCGTGCGGCACTGGCCTTGCGCTGGGCGTTCCAGGCGCAAGCCTTTTCGCCCTATGCGCTGATGACGGGGGACTGGCAGCAAGCCGCCGAGCGTGTACGCGCCCAAGCCCTGGCGGGCCAGTGGCGCAGCCTGAAGGTGGCGCGCATCGTGCAGGAGAGCGAGACCATCCGCTCCTTCCATCTGGTGGCCGACGATGGCGCCGGGCTGCTGCCGGCGTTGCCCGGCCAGCACCTGCCGATCCGGGTGCGTACCGAGGCCGGTGCCGCGCCGTTGATCCGCACCTATACCCTGTCGTCGGCACCGCATGAGGGGCATTACCGCATCAGCGTCAAGCGCGAGGGCGTGGTATCACAGTACCTGCATGCGCAGCTGCGCGAGGGCGACCGCATCGAGGCGCGCGCCCCGGCGGGAGACTTCACGCTCGATACCGCCACGGACAGACCGGTGGTGCTGCTGGCCGGTGGCGTCGGCATTACACCGATGATGGCCATGCTGCGCCATATCGTTCAGGAAAGAGTGCGTCGCCAGCGCATGCGCCCGGCCATCTTGTTTTATGCCGCACGCACGCTGGGCGAGCGCGCCTTCGACGCCGAGCTGGCCGAGCTGGTGGCGGCCTCGCGCGGTGCGGTGAGACTGGTTCGCGTGCTCAGCGACACCACCGGCGCGCGTGAGGGCGACGCGTTCGATGCCGCCGGCCGTATCGACATGAACCTGCTCTCGCGCAGCCTGCCGTTTGGCGATTACGAGTTTTACCTGTGCGGTCCGGGCGGCTTCATGCAGGGGCTCTACGATGGCTTGCGCGGCTTCGGCATCAGCGACGAGCGTATCCATGCCGAAGCCTTTGGTCCGGCCTCGCTCACCCGCACTGGCAACACCGTCGCCGCGGCGGTGCCGCTGGCACCGGTGGCCGAAACGGCCGTCCCGGTGATCTTCATGGAAAGCCTCAAGGAAGCCCGCTGGACGCCGGATTCCGGCAGCTTGCTGGAGCTGGCCGAAGCGCGCGGCCTGTCGCCGGAGTTCAGTTGCCGCGAAGGCCACTGCGGGAGTTGCCGCACCCGCTTGCTGGCCGGGGAAGTGACTTACCTGAAGCCACCGCAGGCCAGCGTGGGCGAAGGCGAGGTGCTGCTGTGCTGTGCGCGCCCGGCCAAGCCGTCCGGAACCGATGCACCGCGCCTGGAACTGGCGCTGTGAGGGCGATATGAAGGCCTTGGCAAGTCCTCCGTCCTGATGCCCCTGAAGAGGGCATAATGCGACCTTCTCCGACAGGCAGGGAAGGAAGGCACATGGACCGATGGCTGGCAATGCGAATCTTCGTGCAAGTGGCCGAGACTGCCAGTTTTGCCAAGGCGGCGCGGCAGATGCAGTTGAGTGCACCGGTGGTCACCCGCACCGTGGCGGGGCTGGAAGAACTGGTCGGTGCGCGGCTGCTGGTACGCACCACGCGTTCGGTCAAGACCACTGAAGCCGGGGCGCGCTATCTGGAAGACTGCCGTCGCATCCTCGCTGAAATCGCCGAAGCCGAAGCGGCTGCGGCCGGCCATTACGACCAGCCCTCGGGCACGCTGTCGGTGACGGCGGCCTTGCTGTTCGGGCAGTTGCATGTGCTGCCCATCGTTACCGAATATCTCGATCTTTATCCGGGCATGCGGGCGCGCACTTTCTTCGTGGACCGCCCGGTCAACATCGTGGAAGAGGGCATGGATGTGGCGGTGCGCATCGGCCATCTGCCTGATTCGGGATTCACGGCCATCCAGGTCGGTTCGGTCAGCCGCGTGATCTGTGCCTCGCCCGACTATCTGCGCCAGCATGGCACGCCGGCTGCGCCCGCCGATCTCAAGCAGCATCGCATCGTCACGTCCACCAGCGCCTGGGCTTCGCCGGAGTGGCGCTTTGCCGACGGCCAGCGCGTGGTGGTCGACGCGGCGCTGCAGACCAATACCAATGAAGCCGCCATCAGCACCGCCCGCCAGGGCTGGGGATTGACGCGCGTGCTGGCCTATCAGGTGGCGGCCGACTTGCAGGCCGGGCGCCTGCAGCGGGTCATGCGCGAGTTCGAAGAGCCGCCGCTGCCGATCCACGTGCTCTATCCGGAAGGGCGGCGCTCACCGGCCAAGGTGCGCGCCTTCATTGACCTGGCGGTGAGCCGCCTGCGGGCGCACCCTGCGTTCCACTGAGCGCTCCCGGGTTCATCCGTAATACGCAGGGTCGCGTACCGAAATACGCAGGGGGCGGTCCAGCTGTCGCGTCCACGCTGCGTAGGTCTGGTCGGCGACCAGGCGCAGGGCAGCGATGCGTTCGGGCAGATGATCGAGGATCTGTGCCTGGCTTTGCGCAGCCGGGCCGTGTGCGCACAGCAGTTCGTCGCGTCCGGCCGCACACCAGTTGCGCACACTCTCTTCGGTCACTTCCAGATGGCCCTGGAAACCCCATTGCTTGCCGCGCATGAATCCCTTGTTGAGGCAATGGCTGCCATACATGGTGCGCACCGCGCCGGTGGGGATTTCGAAGGTGTCGTAATGCCAGTTGAAGATGGTGACCTGGCGTGCCAGTCCCATGCGCTGCTGTGCCGGTGGCGTGACCCAGACCGGGCTCCAGCCGATGTTGGCGCAGAGGTTGCGGCTGACCTGCGCCCCCATGCTCCGGGCCAGCAGCTGGGCACCGAAGCAGTGGCCCAGCACCGGCACGTCGCGGGCCAGGGCATCTTGCAGGAGGGCGTGTTCGGCATGGATCCAGGGCAGGTCTTCATTGACGCTGCGGTCGCAGCCCAGCGTGACGATGCCGGAAAACTGGCTGGCATCGCGCGGGGCGTTGCCTTCTGCGACGGGATGGAACAGGCGATAGGGCAGGGCGTGTTGTTCCAGATGATCCAGCAGGACCCCGGGGCCCTGGGTGCTTTCATGCTGGAGGATGGCGATCGGTCTCATAAACGAGGGACGGGCTTGGGCCGGTCCGTAGTGGAGGAGACGTCAATGTAGGATGGGGGACGTAAACGGCGGGTTGTATTTTTGAGTGGGGGCGTAAACATCCTGTAAAGCCATAGACGCGAACGGGGATGGGTCGGCCACACGGGAGCACTCATCGTGAAGAACGATGGTGTCGTTAAAATGACTTGTATGCGTAGTCATTTCGTTGCATGGTGTGAAAAGTTTTTGATCCAGGCCGTCGTCGTTTCATGAAGAGGTGATCCATGCAAGGCAACCAAGTATCCAAGACGGAATTCAAGGCCAAGGCGCTGGAATATTTCCGCCAGGTGGAAGCCTCCGGCGAAAGCGTAGTGGTGACCGACCACGGCAAGCCCACCGTGGAAGTCCGTCCGTTTCGGGACGCCGAGCGCACTCCACTGACCATCCTGGCGGGCTCGGTATTACGTTACGAAGACCCTACTGAGCCGCTCGATGTGGAGTGGGAGGCGGGCGAATGATCGTTCTCGATACGCATGCCAAAATTCGCGCCTACCCGCACGTCAAGACCATCTCGTGAAAAGGCCGCCACGATGGCGGCCTTTGAAGTGTGTGCCATGCAGCGGACGCTCTTAGATCCCCCCCATGCACAAATACTTCACGACCAGGTAGTCATCAATCCCGAAGTGCGACCCTTCGCGCCCCAGTCCCGACTGCTTGACGCCGCCGAACGGTGCGACTTCATTGGAGATCAGCCCGGTATTGATGCCCACCATGCCCGACTCCAGCCCTTCGGCCACACGCCAGATGCGGCCGATGTCGCGTGAATAGAAATAGCTGGCCAGCCCGAATTCGGTATCGTTGGCCAGGGCCACCGCTTCCTCATCAGTCTTGAAACGGAACAGCGGTGCCATCGGACCAAAGGTCTCTTCGCGGGCCACCTGCATGGCGGGTGTCACATCGGCCAGCACTGTCGGCTCGAAGAAGCTGTGGCCCAGCGCATGGCGCTTGCCGCCCAGCAGCACGCGGGCTCCCTTGCTGACCGCATCGGCAATATGCTGCTCCACCTTCTTGACGGCCTGCTCGTTGATCAGCGGACCTTGCGTCACGCCGTTCTCCATTCCATCGCCGACCTTCAGTTTCTTGACCGCTTCCACCAGCTTGGCAGCGAAGGCGTCATACACCCCATCCTGCACGTAGAGCCGGTTGGCGCACACGCAGGTCTGGCCGGCGTTGCGGTACTTGGAGGCAATCGCGCCTTCCACGGCGGCATCCAGGTCGGCATCGTCAAAGACGATGAAGGGCGCATTGCCGCCCAGTTCCAGCGAGAGCTTCTTGATGCTCGACGCACTCTGTTCCATCAGCAGCTTGCCCACGCCCGTGGAACCGGTGAAGCTGATCTTGCGCACGATGGGGTTGGAGGTCATCTCGCCGCCGATGTCCTTGGCGCTGCCGGTGACCACGCTGAACACCCCGGCCGGAATGCCCGCGCGTTCGGCCAGCACGGCCAGCGCCAGTGCCGAGAAGGGCGTGGCTTCAGCGGGTTTCAAGACCATCGGGCAACCGGCGGCCAGCGCCGGACCGGCCTTGCGGGTAATCATGGCAGCAGGGAAATTCCACGGCGTGATCGCAGCGCAGACGCCGATGGCTTCCTTGATGACCACGATGCGATTCGACGGCGAGGGCGACGGAATGGTATCGCCATAGGTGCGCTTGCCTTCCTCGGCAAACCATTCGATGAAGGAGGCGGCGTAGCCGATCTCGCCCTTGGCTTCGGCCAGAGGCTTGCCCTGCTCGGCCGTCATGATCAGCGCCAGGTCGTCGGCATTGGCCATCATCAGCTCATACCAGCGGCGCAGGATGACGCTGCGTTCCTTGGCGGTCTTCTTCTTCCAGGCCGGCCAGGCGGCGTTGGCGGCTTCGATGGCGCGGCGGGTCTCGGCTGCGCCCATCATGGGCACGCTGCCCAGCAGGCTGCCGTTGGCCGGGTTGTAAACCTCGTGCTTGCCACCTTGGTCAGCATCGCACCACTGGCCGTTGAGATAAGCCTGCTGGCGCAGCAGGGAAGGATCTTTGAGTTGTTGCAGCATGTCAGGTCTCCGTAAAAGTGGGGGGAGCAGGCTCAGAAGCGCGCGGCCGCCTTGTTGCGCCCGCGCAGCCATTCCAGGGCCAGCAGCAGGCAGGTCGAAAACAGAATCAGGATCGTCGCCAGGGCGGCGATGGTCGGGCTGATGTTGTCCTTGATGCCGGCAAACATCTGGCGCGGCAAGGTAGCTTGCTCAGGCCCGGCCACGAACAAGGTCAGAACCACTTCGTCGAAAGAAGTTGCAAAAGCGAACAAAGCCCCCGAGATCAACCCCGGCGCGATCACCGGCAAGGTGATGCGGAAGAATGTACGCAGCGGACTGGCCCCCAGGCTCAGGCTGGCCCGCACCAGGTTGTGATTGAAGCCCTGCAGCGTGGCCAGTACCGTCGTGACCACGAAAGGCGCACCCAGCGCGGCATGCGCCAGGATCAGGCCGAGGTAGCTGTCGGACAGGCCAATGCGGGCAAAGAACAGATACACCCCCACGCCGACCACCACCACCGGCACGATCATGGGCGAGATCAGGATCGCCATCAGGATGCCCTTGCCACGGAAGTCCGACTTGTTCAGGCCGACGGCGGCCAGCGTGCCCAGTACGGTCGCGATGACGGTAGCCGCCGGTGCCACGATGAAACTGTTCTTGGCGGCACGCACCCATTCGTCGGAGCTGAACAGGTTCTCGTACCAGCGCAGCGAGAAGCCCTTGATGGGATACATCAGGAAACTGCTGTCAGAAAAAGACAGCGGGATCATCACCAGGATGGGCGAGAGCAGGAACAGCAGCACCAGCAGGTTGAAGCCGCGCGAGGCAAAGAACCAGGCGCGTTCCACCAGCGAGGTGTAGGGCGGGAAGAGAGGCGGTTTGTTCATGGCGTACTCCTTGGATTCTTCAATGGCTCAGCTGATGCCCACATCGACCTTGGCAAAGCGGCGATAGACGCCATACAGCACCAGGGTCGCCGCCAGCAGCAGGGCACCCAGCGCGCAGGCCATGCCCCAGTTGATGGTGGTGTTGATGAAGTAGGCGATGAAGT
>Ga0308171_1001241_pt1 | contig 36665 bp, 37 predicted proteins | sample PhyGR1_FD_202135 | JGI IMG/M metagenome (GOLD analysis project Ga0308171, IMG submission 202135) | Phyllosphere microbial communities from UC Gill Tract Community Farm, Albany, California, United States - DLSLSG.R1 | ecosystem: Host-associated > Plants > Phyllosphere > Unclassified | place: USA...
TTCGGCCGGAACACCATTTGCAACGACGAACTTCCTCTTGTCAGCGTATGCAGCCAGTCGTGTGTGTAAAACCAGACCATTATGCACCGAAGCCCGGAGTGCAGTATAAGCCCTTTCTATTTGTGCTACCTGCTGTGGTTGAACGTTGATATCTCGCTCCGTGACATAAATTATATCTGGGGGCGGGCCAATGAACGGTACTTGGGATTCTGCTTGACTGCCCACATCCACCCCGGCCAAATAATACAGTGAGGGCATATCAAAATCTTCAGGGTCAAAGGTAAAATACTCAATACCTGTAAAAGCCTCGAGTATCTCAATCTTTCGCAACAGGTCTGCTTTCGATAGTTCGTCAGGGGAAGGCAAAGTGGAAACCACACTCGATTCGGACGCTCGCAGGCCCGCATGCCAAGAATACTGGAACTCAACGGCGTACGGGTCACGTGATAAGGAGGCGATCCGTTCTCTAAAGTTTTTCTCAGTGCTGGTTTCAGTCCAAGAGATCAACAGGTCATCAAGCAGTGCGAATTGAGCCAATCGCGTAGGCGCCTTGGCATAGGCCCCAAGCGCTGTTTTCAATTTACTACTTAGCATGGCGGATTCACGCAGACTTCTTAGCGAACCGGAGCCATTCATATCAGGAAGTCTTGCGGCAACAGCATCAAGTGCAATCGGACTTTGTGGGTCCTGAAAGAACGTATTCTTGACGAAATTGACACCCTCAATGTTTCTTTCGACGACCGCACCAGCACGCGTCGACTGATAACTACCAATACCCGAAATCACATTACCGTTATCCATATAGCTTAGAGCTTGATGAGCCAGGCTGATCGAGGTTATAGCGTGTTCGCTCAGACTTTTGAGCTCCACGCTTTGTGATAGGCCGTCCTGATTCAGATCCCGCCATACCTTGACACGTTCGAAATCGGCGTCATTGGCGTCGAAAACTGAATCCTTATTGGTATCGTAATCAGCAAGCGCTTCAAAACCACTACTGGCTTTCTGCCCTGAGGCAAGTATCATATCGACCCCAAACAATTCGCCGCCGTTATTGATGGTACCGTCATGGTTTTTATCAATGACCAAAAGGCCGTCGTCGCTGAGTACCCACCCCGATCCAGTTCTTATGCCATCCCCGTCATGGTCAAACATGATGCCGACATCCGCGGACACGGTTTCAACTCCATCACCATCAAGATCGAGGACAAGAGGATCGATAACCTGCCGCGCGCTGGTGAAATAAGCATAGACATCGAAGTCGATCGATTCCCGCGGAGCGAACACGTGGCTGAGCGTGCTCCAAACACTATCAAAACTGATCATGTGGCCCAACCACGCACTAGACTCTAATACACTATTACCCGTGTCATAGCTGTGGTACATCAAGCCCATCGTTTCAAAGGCAAGCTCCAGTTCTTTATCGGCATGCCCTGCTGACTCCAGCACCTTGTCCCAATACGCTTCGATTTCTGACGAATCATTAATGATTTTGAAAATACTGTCTAGCGTCCAGGCCTGGATAGGCAGGCCGTTAGCTTCGAAGACCTGGGTGTGAAACTGCAATACCTCTTCAGAATTTATCTCCCTATCTACGCGGCCATCATTACCACTCGCTATAGAATCAAGAACATCTAAATAACCGCGCGCCATATCCAAACGAATTTTATTCACATCGGACTCGGTAAGCGTTTTTCCACGACTTTTAGCGACAGACCTCATATAGGATAACGCTGCCTCACCAGACAGTGAGTTTCCTAACGCGACACCATCCGCAAGCCGCGCATAATTAAATCCATTCTCGGCGAGATAGCCATACATCTGGCTGACGCCCTGGTCCGCCAATACAGTTCTGGCGACATCCAACTGATCTCGCTCAATCTTCCTGACCATTTACCTCTCCCTGCCCTTGATGACACCAATTAATATTTTTGCCTCATCCAATATGGTTTCCCATTGTGAGAGCATATGGTAGCTGAAGCCGACTCTGAGTTCGGTGGCGGTACCCACCGATTTAGAATGTAGTAAACACCTCGTACGAAACTTGCTCGAATGAAACCTACAGATAATATATAGCGGGTCACCTTCATTGGCCGAGTTAGACCAATAGATTTCTGCCAGGCTTGTTTTGTAGACCGGATCAACACCGGAGTACTTCTGAAGACTAAACGCCTCTTCCGAACCGTAGGCTTGGCCCTGACCAGCCTTTAAATGCGGCATGTATCGTTGCAGTGTTCCGGTAAAGTCTAAGCTACTGGTTGCAGGGTTCAACCTCACCATATGTATCGAAACATGGCGCTTATCCGGATCATTATAGACATTGCGTCTGCCAGCGGATTCCATGCCCGGATAATAGACTTCCAGCACAATGGACTTGAATGACCCCGTACAGTCTTTTGTGCCGTGCTTGGGGCGGGACACCCACGAATCCCCCTCCAGCTCGGGAGGAAAGAAAGTGTATTTCATATCGATCACAACCGTGTCTTTACCCCAGAGGCCGCACCACACACCGGCAGCTCTTGCGGAATCCATGTCACCCAGCACAGCGACCACGACAAAACATATATAGACGAGAGTTTTCATGACGCATCCCAATCGCGCGTGGTGTAACATGCTGCAAAAGATAGCCCTTAGCTATTTACCGCAGGAGAGCTAGCCTGAAGCTTTACGTGCAACACCCTTTAACCCATTCGATAACAAGCATAGCGGAGCAAACAGCTGAGCGACCGCTGATAATATTATCGGAATATGTCAAGCATGAAGGCGCAGCGCTATCTGACGATCAGAATAATGTAGATCTGCACACTAAAAAAGTTACATCAACTCCAAACCCTAGAGCTTACATATCCACCACGCCATATATCCGAAAAAGCATGAATACCCATTCGTCCATACAACTGATTTACACTTATTGATAGATGCACGCATCTAATACCTCCACCTGTCAAACAGATAGACATCATTCCATTGGAGATCCGCAGACTCAAAGATCCCGATAAGTGGCAGCCGCGTACGCACCACCTTGCCAACTACTTAGGCAATAGCGAATTCACCGTTGTGGTGTCGTATTGGATAGGTATAGCCAGATATGACTCGCAGAAGACTATAGATGCGTACCACGCCACACCCACCACCACCTCACGCTCTGCCAAACAGAAGCTTCAAGCCTGCTCCGGCAAACACCATCGCCAAGGCGCCCTCGATCCAGCGGCGCGCCTTTTGATAGGCGCGCACCATCGGCGCTGTGGAAAACACCACCGCGTAGCCGCCGAAGATGGTCACGCTGAGCACGGCGCAACCGGCCAGGATGATGGCGACCGTCGAAGTGGTAGCCCCTGGCCCCAGACCGAGGGTCATCGTCGCGATCCAGCTCAGGATCGCCTTCGGGTTGGTGAGGTGCATCAACAGGCCACGCTGATAGAGCTTCCATCCGGATGCCTTGGACGCCGATGACAACTCGTTGGCAAAGCGTTCGTTGGAGGTCAGCGCCGAGCGGCAGGCCTTGCTGGCAAGAAAGAGCAGATAGGCGCCCCCTATCACCTTCAAGACGATGAGCGCCTCGGCGTATTGAACGATAACGGCGGAAACCCCTGTCGCGGCCATGGATCCCCAGAAGAACGAACCGCTGATGACACCCGCTGCCAGCATCAGCGCCGGCCGTCTGCCCTGGTGCATCGCCACGCTCATGATCCGCATGTTGCTGGGGCCGGGGCTGGCGGCGCCCATGATGTAGGTCACGAACACCAGCAGTAGAAGGTGAATATCGAATGACATTGAAGGACTCCATTCCAAGGCGGCAGGTTATCGGGTTGGATACCTTATAGTACCGTCACGCTTTGAAGTATCCCCAGCCGCCACTTTCAATACCGAGGAGCTCTTGCATGTTCACAGGTCTCAGCGCGTTCCCATTGACCCCGCTGCGCGATGGCAAGGTGGACGAAAACGCCTTCGTCGGCTTGATCGAAAACCTGGTGTCGGTCAAGGTCGATTCCATCGGCGCCTTGGGATCGACAGGCAGCTACGCCTATCTCAACCGCGAGGAGCGGCGCCTCGCCGCCCAACTGGCCGTCGCCGCGGCAGGTCACGTGCCTGTGATCGTCGGCATCGGCGCGGTCGCCACGCGGGACGTGCTGCTGCTGGCCGAAGATGCCCAGGCTGCCGGGGTGTCGGCGCTGCTGCTGCCGCCGGTGAGCTATCAGGCGCTTCGTGCGGATGAAGTGTTCGAACTCTATGAAACGGTCGCCCACCGGGTATCGCTGCCGTTGGTGGTCTACGACAACCCTGGTACCACGCATTTCCAATTCACCGACGAGCTTCACGGGCGCATCGCCGCCCTGCCCAACATCGCGTCGATCAAGATCCCGGCTGTCCTGGCCGACCCGGCACAGGCGTCAGCCAGGGTCGCGAGCCTGCGGGCGGTCATCCCCAGTCACGTCAGCATCGGCGTCAGTGGCGATGCGGCCGCAGTGAACGGCCTGAATGCAGGCTGTGAGTTGTGGTACTCCGTGATGGGCGGCCTGTTTCCGCGAACTGCACGGGCACTGGTCCAGGCAAGCCGATCCGAGCAGTCCGAGCGAGGCCTTGAGGAATCGGCCCGGCTCGAACCGTTGTGGGCCCTGTTTCGCGAGTACGGTAGCCTCAGAGTCATCGCAACGGCCGCCGAAGTCCTCGGCCATGCCGCAGCGAACTGCCTGCCGCTGCCGCTCAAGGGGCTCGACGGGCCATCGACCCAGCGAGTCGCACAGGTTTTGAAGACACTGCAGCTGGCCTGAGGCGCGTTATTGCCCTGTCTCGATGCCCAAGCTCAGGGCTGGGCGGTCGCTGGGCTCACGTCCGACGGTGCCTGCAGCCTGTAACCCATGCTGTGCACGGTATGCAGCAACGGCACCTCGAACGATTTGTCGATGGTTCGGCGCAGCATGTAGATGCCGGTTCGCAGGCTGTCCGAATCGGGCGTTTCCTCACCCCACAGCGCCAGTTCCAGCTCGCGGCGCTTCACGATGGCGGGGCTCTTGCGCATCAACAGCTCCAGCAGCACGAGGGTGGTGGGGTTGAGCTTGAGCAACCTGCCCGCCCGCCTCACCTCCAGTGAATCCAGATCGAAGCTCAGGTCATGGACTTCGAGCACGTTCTTCCTCATCCCGGCCGAGCGTCGACTCACCGTTTCGACGCGGGCGAACAGCTCGGACAGAGCGAACGGCTTGACGATGTAGTCGTCGGCGCCGACGCGAAATCCCGTCAGCCGGTCTTCCAGCTCGTCACGGGCAGTCAGCATCAGAATGGGCGTGTGCCGCCGGGAGACCGAACGCAGCTTGTGACAGACCTGGTTGCCGTCCATGCCGGGCAGCATCACATCAAGAATGATGGCGTCATAATTGCCGGTCATCGCCAGGTGAAGCCCGGTCACGCCATCCAGTGCGCCGGTCACTTCACACCCCTTGAGCACGAAGTATTCCGAGACGTTGGCGAGGATATCGGCATGATCTTCGATGACCAGTATGCGCATGGGACTCTCTTTTTATGTAAGGCACGAGTACGAAACACAACTACCCACTCAACGCTGGACCGGCATTTGTTTCGTGGCCACAAGCGCATTGCCGCTCACCCCTCTGCAGCCGGCAAACATGTCCAGCGCGCTGTTGTAGACCCGCGTCTGAACATTCAACAAGCCTAGCATCGAGTGAAAGAGATTGTCCTGACTCAGCGGATCGTTGCGTGTGCGCTGCAAACAATGAGTGTCGACGGTAAGCGCACGTTGGTAACTGTCGGAAAACCATACCAAGAGCGGGACGTGTTTCTGCTGGTCAGGTGCCAACATGTAGGGCGTGCCATGCAGGAACACGTTGTACTCGCCGAGAGACTCGCCGTGATCGGAGAGATAGATCATGGCGGTGGCCACACGGTCCTGGTTGTTGCGCAGGGTATCGATCAGCCGCGCCAGAACGTGATCGGTGTACAGCACGGTATTGTCGTAGGCATTGACGATACTTTCCCGGCTGCAGGCGTCCAGCGCGTTGCTCTTGCACACCGGAGTGAAGTGCTCGAAGGCTTGCGGATAGCGCTTGAAGTATTCAGGCCCGTGACTGCCCATCTGGTGCAGGACCAACACGGTATCGTTGGAAAGGTGATCGATGAAGGCCTGCAAACCCTGCAGCAGGATTTCGTCCCTGCACTCGCTGTCTGCGCACAGAGCCGGGTCCTTGCCGTGGCTGACATCCAGCTGGGTGACCCGGTCGCAGGTGCCCTTGCAGCCCGACTGGTTATCCCACCACACCACGTCCAGGCCGGCACGCTTGAGCACGTCCAGCAACCCTTCCTGATTTTTCGCGACGGCTGGCTTGTACTGCTTGCGGCCCATGTTGGAAAACATGCAGGGCACCGACACGGCGGTTTCGGTGCCGCAGGAGTGCACGTCGGTGAACGACACCAGGCCCTGCTCGGCGGCCAGTTGCGGTGTGGTATCGCGCCCATAGCCGAGGATGCCGAAGTTATCGGCCCGAGCACTTTCGCCCACCACCAGTACGGTCAGTGATTTGGTGGGGTGGTTGGCCACGTTCACCGCACGCACCGCATCCTCACCCAAGGGCACGAAAGGATGCTGGACGGTCGACACCTGCTCGCGGGCATAACCGATCGAGGCGCCTATGTAGTTGCTGGGCACCACCATCAGGCGCAACTCGTGGTGATTGCGCAACAGTGAGGACAGCCCCTGATAGTCCAGCAATGCAACGCCGGTGATGATGCCAGCACAGCCGGTGCCGATGAGCACTTTGTTGAGCAGCTCGCGATGGGGTTTGCGATACGCAATAGGTGTCTTCCACAACAGCACACACGGCAGCACGCCCAGCCCAAGGAGGTAGACCCACAGCAGGGGCGACAGCAGGCCTTCCACTTCGGTGACGTTGGTTTCGACCAGGTTGCGGAACATGCCCGCGTCGACCACGATTCCGTACTGCCCCATGAAGTAGGTCACACAGGCGCTGACCAGAAACAGCACCATCAACAGCGGTTTCAACAGTTTGGGAAAGGCCAGCATCGTCAACACGAAGTTGAAGACGCACAACAGCAACACCCCAAACGCCCAGGCCAGTTGCGTGCCTGCGCCTTCACCGCCCGTGATGGACGCCAGGTGTTGCCAAAGTGGTGAGTTGAAAGCAATCAAGAGAAACAGGCTTGCAGCCAGTGTGACTAATTCCGGACGAACAGGTTTTATCTTGAACATGCGAGTCTACTGTCAGGCAGATAGGCGGGCCGTGCGCAATGCGCCGGGTATCGACAGCGCGGACTGTAATCTCGAATAACTCAAACTTTCGTGAAAGATTTGCGAGGAAAAGCTTGCTGGAAAAAAACCCGAAGTGTCCATCTCCCGCGCATTGATCATCAGTCGCAGTCACCTGCTGAACGCTGCGTACCTAACGCATTTTTCACATCTTATTGACCCATCACTGAAGGCCGGAAATCTATCGTCGCCAGCACAGCACGCTGCAGGCAGGACCTCTGGCTGAGCAACGCTTGCGAGACTTCGTGCCTACCGCCCTCATTGATTGTCTACCCACCGATCGGAGCCGTTCATGGCTATCGAAATACCTTCCCGTGCGTCCCGGCCTTTTGACTTTCGTTTCGCCCTGGGTGTGCCACTCGCCCTCATGGCAGTGATGCTCTGGCTGTATCCGCCGGCACTGGACTTTGCGCTTGCACAACTGTTCTACGTACCCGGCAGCGGCTTCATCGGGCGGCAAAGTTACTGGCTGGAAAACATCCTGCACGACCGCGCCAAACAGGCCGTGATCGCCTTCGCCGTACTGGCGCTGGCCGGATTCATCGTCAGTCTGTGCAGCCCGAAGTGGCGGCAATGGCGCCGGCCTTTGGGCTACGTGGTGCTGTCGATGGCCCTGACGACTGCGGTGGTGATGCCACTCAAGGTGCTCACCGCAGTGCATTGTCCGTGGAGCTTGAAGGAGTTCGGCGGCCAGGAAACCTATACGCCCCTGCTCAGCCCACGCGCCGAGACCGAAAAACCCGGTTTGTGCTGGCCGGGCGGTCATGCCTCCAGCGGCTTCTCCCTGCTCGCGCTGTTCTTCTTCTGGCGCGACCGCCGCCCACGCACCGCGCGAGTCGCCCTCGCCGTGGCGCTGGGATTGGGCGCGATCTTTTCCCTGGGCCGCATGGCGCAGGGCGCCCATTTCCTCTCCCACAACATCTGGACCCTGCTGATCGATTGGATGATCTGCGTGCTGTGTTACCGCTGGATTCTCTATCGCCCTGCGGCGTCCCGGATCACTCGCAGCCAGGCCACGATGCTCACCGGAGATCGCTGAAATGAGTGCCAGACGCCAGCTGTTCAAACAGGCGAGCCTGCTGCTGGCTCTGGCAATGGCTGCCGCCCTGCTGAGCGCATGCCAGACGACACGCGAGCGGCTGTTGGCCGAAGGCTACCCCGCGCCGTTCGCCAACGGCTTCGAGGACGGCTGCAGCAGTGGCCGCAACGCGGCGCAGGCGCTGGGGGAATTTCGCAAGAACGTCCCCACCTACCTCGCGGATCGCCAGTACGCCACCGGCTGGGACGACGGCTTTCGCCAGTGTCAGGCCAGCGTCGCCAGCGATTTCCAGCGCCGCATCGGTACCGACAGCAAGGCCGACCGCGACTGGCGGCATGCCCGGGATCAAGACATGGGCAAAGCCTTGGGTCGTACGTCGCGTGACTGATTCGCGCGATTTGGCCTGCGCACATCAGTGCACTGTGAACCACCCGGGATGCAGCAGCGGAAAATGCGCCTTTAGCCAAGCCACGAATGCGTCGACCTGAGGCGCAAGATGAGTTCTGCTTGGATAGAGTACCGAAACCAGACGTGGCTGAGGGCGATGTGCCCGGAGCACCTCAACCAGTTCTCCACTGGCCAGGAAAGTGTCGACGGTAATGCCCGGCGCTTGAATGATGCCGAAGCCTGCAACACCACATTGAACGTAGGCGTTGGACTCATTCACGCTGATACCGCCACGGGGTGTGTGAGGATGATCCTCGCCCTCCACCGAGAAGTGCCAGGGCAGCGGCCTGTTGCTTTGGCCCGAAAGGAAGCTGACACAGCGGTGATCACGCAGATCGTTCAAGGTCACGGGCAGTGCAGCGGCCTGAAGGTAACCGGGGGACGCACAGGTCACCATCACAGCACTGCCAAGCTCTCGGGCCACCAGACTGGAATCCGGTAGCTCGCCGATTCTCAGGACGCAGTCGACCCCTTCAGCGACAAGATCCACCCTGCGGTCCGTTACACCCAACGCAAGCTCGAGTTCGGGAAACGCCTCGGTAAACCGCTTGAGGCTGTCCATGAAGCTGGGCTGAGAGAATGCCGTGGGAATATCGATCCGAAGCCGTCCACGCAAGGTCGGCCCATTGCGGTCGAACATGGAGGTCGCTTCCGCGACGTTTGCCAGAATCTCTTTCACTCGCTCGTAAAAGCGCTCACCTTCGGCCGTCAGTTTCACCTTGCGCGTGGTGCGCTGAAAAAGACGAACACCTAACGATGCCTCCAGATCCTGAATAGTGCGGGTGACGTGCGCACGCCCCGCCTGCATCGCCTCGGCGACTTTGGTGAAACTCTGCAATTCCGCCAGCTTGGCGAATACCTGCAGTGCCTGCAGCAGCTCCATGGAGCCTCCCCGACATGCACCAGACTTTAATGATTGTTGCCTCAGAGGATAACAATCCTGTGAGCGTTCGCACATTTATCCCAACTCGGCAACACGGAACAATGTCCTCAGTGCAAAGGAAGAACATCTCTTCCATGACCCTCGAACTGCTGGAGACAGAACATGAAAGCGTGGCTTCTGAAAGAGTTTGGCCTGGATAACCTGGTGCAAGGCGAAACAGACACTCCCGTCCCCAAGGCGGGTGAGCTGCTGGTCAAAGTGGGCGCGGTGTCCCTCAACTTCCGTGACAAGGCCATCGTCGATGGGATCTACGAACCTCACAAAGTGCCCAAGCCGCTGATCCCGGTGAGCGACGCAGCAGGGACAGTCGTGGCCGTCGGTGAGGGGGTCAGCCGTTTCGTCGTGGGTGATCGAGTCAACTCACACCTCTACTCGCGCTGGCTGGACGGCATGCCAGGGCCTGATGAGCCCGAGTACTGCTTCGGCTCGCCGTTGCCCGGTGGTCTGGCGCAATACATGATCATCCACGAAGACAGTGCAGTGCGTGCGCCCGACAATATGTCGGATGAGGAAGCCGCAACCCTGCCGATCGCCGCACTGACAGCCTGGTATGCGCTGGTCGACTATGGCCAGATCCAGCCCGGCGAAACCGTTCTGGTTCAGGGAACCGGTGGGGTCTCAATATTTGCAGCGCAGATCGCCACCGCGCTGGGCGCGAAGGTCATCGTCACGTCCAGCCGTGATGACAATCTGGAAGCGGTCAAGAAGCTGGGTGCCGTGGCCGGTGTCAACTATCGCAAGACCCCCGAGTGGGCTGAGGAAGTGCTGAAGCTCACCGACGGCAAGGGCGTGGATCTTTTGCTGGATGTGGCCGGCGGTGACGGTATCAACCAGTCTATCGCTGCGACCAAGGCAGGTGGACGTATCGCACAGATCGGCTTTCTGACAGGCCAGACTTCTGCCGTGAATCTCATGCCGATGATATTCCGGCAAACCACGATTCGCGGTATAGCCGTTGCGCCACGCTCTTCATTCGATCGAATGAACGCATTCCTGAACGAGCACGAGATCCGCCCGGTCATCGACCATGTCTACTCGTTCGATGAAGCACGCGAAGCCTATGAACACCTGGCCAGAGGCGCCTTCGGCAAGGTGGTGATCAAAATCGCGTAAGGTCGCGATACAGGGATGATGCCTGGCGCTACCCAGCCGTCACTTCGCGACCATCGTTCGGATGCTCCGCATCGACGATCAGCGTTGCGCGGGCCAGACGAATACGCGGCGCCACATGGTAGGCGCCGTCGTCGTTGTGGCGCAGGTAGAGGCGTTCACAGCGCCGACAGTGCCAGACTGAGCTCTGATTGTAGGGATAGAAGCGCGGGGCGATCGGCGCATCGTTCGACCAATAGCTGGTACCGGCTGGGTGGTATTCGTCAATGATGGATTCATCGGGCCAATACCGGGCCAATGTCCCAAGTTGCACGAAGTCATCCTCGTGATAGCCCACCGGCCAGGCCGCCCAACCCTGCAGATCCCGTTGCAGGCAGCGACAGTCCCGTTTTATGGCAGATGCCCGGGTAGCCAGATCCTTGAAGGCCGCAGTATCGATGTATCGTTCCATCATCACCCGTCGCGCTCCTGAACATCCATGGAAGTGACAGCCGCTTCAATAACAAGCGGCATACCGATTGGCGTGCACGGCGATTGCCACGGTTTGCGTGACCTCCGTACCCACCCGCCAGCAGTCCTTCCATTCTGCGAGATCCCCAATTCTGCAACAAGCCGAAAGATATGCTGTGTCGTTGGGCTCGCCGCAAGGCAGCAACTGCGTTAAAAATGGCGTGAATGGCTGAACGTGGTGTCTATGTAGCGTGAAGAACATTGCTCTGTTTTCAGACGCCGCTTGCCAATACCCATACGGAACGCTCATCGATGCACGAGAACACCCACTGGCCGCTGACACTCTACTTCGACGGTGACTGCCCCCTGTGCGCTCACGAGATCAAGGTCCTGAGCGCTCGCGCCTCGCCCGATCGCCTGCGTTTCGTCGACATCAGCGATCCGGCGTTCGATGCCCCATCCCTGGGGTTTACCCGTGCGCATATGGAGTCGCTGCTGCATGCCCGCTTCGCCGACGGAACATGGGTCACCGGCCTGGACGCCACACTCTGGAGCTGGCGAGCCGCAGGCTTGGGCATCTGGGCGGCACCGTTGTCGTGGCGCTGGGCGCGGCCGCTGTTGAACGTGGGCTATCGCCTGTTCTGCCGCTGGCGCCCGCACCTGGCATGGCTGCCCCACCCCGACGGCAGCGCGCGCTGCCGTGGTGACAGCTGTGCACTTCCCGATACGGATCGTACGGCGCGCAAGCGGCCGCCTTCTGAGCCTCGATGAGCGCCGGGGCGGAACACGCGACTTCCATTACTCATGCAGGTTGTCCATGAACACATTCGAAATCCACCCCTTCATCGCTCGCTGGCACTCGCTGGGCCTGCCACGATCAACCCCATGGCAACTGGCTCAGGATTGCGAAAACCAGGTTCTGACGTTGCTCGATCGTCTCGGCGAGGATTATCGGCGTCACGGAAACTGCGCCATTCACGAAAGCGCGGTGGTGGAAGAAGGCGCAGTACTCAAAGGCGCCATCATCATCGGTGAAGGAGCCTTCGTCGCTGCGGGTGCGTACCTGCGTGGCGGCGTCTACCTGGGCAGACAGTGCATCGTGGGCCCCAGCTGCGAGCTCAAGAGCACCTTCATGCTGGACGGCAGCAAGCTGGCCCATTTCAATTTCGTCGGCGACTCGGTGATCGGCGAAAGAGTGAACATCGAGGCCGGTGCGATCATCGCCAATTACCGCAATGAGCTGGACGGGGCGAACATCCGCATTCGCCACGGCGATGCCGTCATCGAGACGGGCGTGAACAAGTTCGGTGCCCTGGTAGGCGACGGCTGCAAGATCGGCGCGAATGCGGTGATCGCACCCGGTGCGCTGCTACAGCCCGACACCCGAATTCCACGTCTGGGCTTGGTCGATCAATTCGCTCATGGTTGATCAGGGCGATGGATGGGGTGCAGGCAAGGGACACAGCCATTGCCAAGAAAAATCGTAGAAACATTTTGAAACATGCGGCGCATCTCCTTACTCCAACGTCTTTCCCTCAAAGACTAATCCATGAAGACGCCCCGTCCTGCCGCACGTTTGGAACCGCTCGAGCAACTGCGTAACTTGAAGATGGCGCGATCCGCCCATGCCTATGTGCGGGGCAGCACGGTGCAGTTCTATGACTGGCTGCAGTCGCAGTCGGGTCGACGATTGCCCAGTGGTCCGCCGGTGTGGATCTGCGGCGACTGCCATGCCGGCAACCTCGGCCCGACCGGGGATTCGAAGGGCCGCATCGATATCCATATCCGCGACCTGGACCAGACCGTCATCGGCAACCCGGTGCACGATCTGGTGCGGCTTGGTTTGTCGCTGGCGACCGCCGCACGCGGCTCGGACCTGCCGGGCGTCGCCACGGCGCGCATGCTGGAAGAAATGATGGTGGGTTATGAACAGGCCTTCGAGAACAACCACGACGAAGAACCGCAACGCCCCGCTCAGGTGAAGGCCGGCATGCGCAGCGCCGTGCAGCGTACCTGGAAGCACCTGGCTCAGGAACGCATCGAGGACATGCGCCCGACGATTCCATTGGGCAAGCATTTCTGGGCCTTGTCCAAGACCGAGCGCAGCGCCATCAAGACGCTGTGCGCCACCGATGAGATTCATGCCTTGGTCACGTCGTTGAAAGGGCGATCGGGCAGCGACAGTGTCGAACTGCTGGACTCGGCGTACTGGGTCAAGGGTTGCAGCTCCTTGGGGCTCAAGCGCTACGCCGTGCTGCTGGGCGTGGGCGACGATGACGATCAGGAGTTGTGCCTGCTCGACATCAAGGAAGCCGTGGCGGCCGCAGCGCCGCGCACCGTTCGCGCAGGCATGCCGCGGGACAACGGCAAGCGCGTGGTCGAAGGCGCCCGGCACCTGTCACCGGGTCTGGGCAATCGCATGCTGGCCACGCGCATGCTCGACCATGGCTTCTTCATTCGCGAACTGCTGCCTCAGGACATGAAGCTCGAGCTCGATCAGTTGAGCGAAACCGAAGCCATGCGTGCGGCGAGTTACCTGGCCAGCGTGGTCGGCACGGCCCATGCCCGGCAGATGGACCTTTCGACCAGAGCCGCCTGGATCCGCGAGCTGCAAACCAACCGCTCCAACACCCTGGATGCGCCTTCCTGGCTTTGGTCCAGCGTGGTGCATCTGGTAGGCAGCCACGAGCAAGGCTATCTGGAACACTGTCGCCGCTACGCGCTGCAGAATTGAACATCGGCGCTTGCGTCGAGGACTAAATTGAAACCTTGCGCAGCCCCTCACTCAGGAACCCCGTGTATGCATATTCTTCACATTGCCAGCTCTCCCCGCGGGGAGCGCTCTGCCTCCCTGAAACTGGCCGATCGCTATCTCGAAACGGCTGCTTCGGTTGAGCCCGACACGACCGTCGACGTACTGGATGTCTGGACCACCGACCTGTTGCCGTTCGACGGCCCCGCGTTGAAAGCCAAATACGCGGACCTGGAGGGTGTGGAAATGACCGCCGAGCAGGCGGCTGTCTGGAAGCAGATACATGCCTTGGGCGAGCGTTTTCACCGCGCGGATGTGATCGTGTTCAGTGTGCCGATGTGGAACTTCGGTGTGCCCTACCGCCTCAAGCACCTGATCGATTCGGTGTCGCAGCGTGGCGTGCTGTTCGACTTCGACGACAAGGGCATGGTCGGCCTGCTCAAGGGCAAGAAAGTGGTGGTGCTGGCCACCCGCGGGGTGGCGCTTGGCGAGGATTACCCGACCGAAGACTTCGACCATCAGGTGGCCTTTCTGCGGACCTGGGCCCGCATGGTAGGGATTCCGGCCATCGATACCGTCGAATCGGAAGGCACCCTCGGCGATGCCGCAACCGCCGAGGCCAACTTCAACGCCGCCCTGGATGCAGCTGCGAAGCTGGCCACGACACTGACGTCTTCAAGCGGCCCATCGCACTAGACTTCGGTATGCCGATCCGCCGGTTGGCGCGGATCGGCACCGCTCACCTCTCCTCCCTACACCTTGAACCGCGAGACCACCGTGCGCAGCTCGGTCGCCAGCAAGGTGAGTTCTTCCGCCGTCACGGCGTTGTCTTCGATACCTTCCATGAGCGCCAGGCTGCCATTGCGGATCTGGGTCACATTGCGGTTGATGTCCTCCGACACCGCGTGTTGCTGCACCGCCGCGCTGGCTATCTGGGTGTTCATGCCGACGATCTGTTCGACGCCATCGCTGATGGCATCCAGGCTGGTCGAAGCGGCATCGGCCGACTGCAAACATTCCTGAGCACGCTGCTTGCCGGCCTTCATCTGTTCGACGGCCGCAGAAGTGGCCGATTGCAGTTCCTGAATGATTCGGCGGATTTCTTCGGTGGAGTTCTGCGTACGTGAAGCCAGGGTCCGCACCTCGTCGGCGACCACCGCAAAGCCACGCCCCTGCTCCCCGGCACGGGCGGCTTCGATGGCAGCGTTCAAGGCCAGCAGGTTGGTCTGGTCGGCGATGTTGCGGATCACCTCGATCACCCCGCCGATCTGCTGGCTGTGCTGGGCCAGTGCCGAGACCTTCTGCGCGCTGCGCTCCACCTCATCGGCCAGGGCCTCGATGGTGACTTTGGTTTCATGCATCTTCGCCAACCCGGCCTGGGAAGACTGACTGGCGTGTTCGGCAGCGTGGGCCGCCCCTTCGGTGTTCTGTGCCACGTCGGCCACGCTGGTGGTCATCTCGTTGATGGCCGTGGCGACCTGTTCGGTCTCGCTTTGCTGAGTGTTCATCGATTGCTTGGCCCGATCGATGGAAACGCCCATGCGCGCGGCGGCATCGGAAACCGACTGCGAGCTGCGCTCGACCTGAGTCAGCGAGCTGCCGAAGGCCTGCACCATGTGGTTCAGGCTGTTGCCCACGTCGGCCATTTCGTCCTTGCCACGCACCTGGACGCGTGCGCTCAAGTCACCTTGGCCGATGAGCCGGGTGGCCTGCAGCACATCCTCGATGCTGCGGCGCATGGCGCTGTAGATGCCGCAGAACACGTACACCAGCAGCAGGCCGACGACGGCGAACATGCCAAGAATGAACAGCCGCTCCGAGGTCTTTTCCTGAGCCCGCTGGGCCAGGCGGTTGAGCAGTTCTTCCTGCAGCGTGTCCTGCGCCTTGTACAGTTCGGCCACGACCGCGTTGCCTTTGGCGGGCACGTTCTGCACGTTGACCAGCGTGTCACTGGTGGAGGACGTGACCGCTTCCAGGTCCGCACGGAAGCCGGTCAGGCTCATGAACGCACTGTCGATAGGTGCCTGAATGCGATCGGCCAGGGCGGGCTCTCGGCGACGCAGCAGCTCCAGGCTTTGCTGAAGCTCCTTGTGGATGAGCAATTCGGTCTTGAGCATCGACTTGATCACGCCACGCGTCGCGGGGCTCAAAGGCTGCCCCTCACGCAGCCCGCTGGCCAACCCCCGCAGTTGCCCGACGATGTTGATCTGGCGGGGCAGACGCAGCGTGCTCAGGTCGATCATGAACAGCGATGCGTAATCCTCATCCAGCACCATGCCCGACGTGGCGGAGACGTAGTAGACGAAATTCAGGGTCTCGATCAGTTGGTCGTTCCATTGATCGAACATGCCCCCAGGATGGACGCCGGGCTTGGCCATCGACATCAAGCGCGTGGCCGAGGCATGCAGGCGTTCCACCCGATCGCCGGTCTGCAGAGCGTCGTTGAACTGGCGGTCAGTGGTGGCCAGTTTCGAGAAGGCGTCTTCGATCTTTGCCTGATTGGCCAGCACATCGGCCTGTGCGGTCTGATCGCCGCTGAGCAGGCGGTTGGTCAACGCGCGCTGCATCATGGACAGGCGCAGGATCGGCGTCACATCCAGCAGGTAGCGCTGGCCGGTCTGCTCCGAGCGTATGACCGCCAGGCTGTCATTGAGCTGAACGATGAAGCGGGTACCGAGCAGGAGCAGCGGGACCAGAACGATGATGGCGAGCACCGCGAATTTGGTCTTGAAGCGTAATCGGTTGGCGAGCGTTACGGCAGGAGCAAGGATGTTCATAGGGTTCTCACAGCCCGGAATGGACGGTTAGTGGTTAATCGTGAGTGAGAACGGTCCATTTCTCGGACGCCGGGGCTCTGTCCGACCCCTTGGCCGAGCACAGGTGTTCTGTGCTCAAACGTCCGTATCGGTTGGGTTTCGGATAACTTTACGGGGATTTGTACAAATATCTTTATTTGTACAGGTTTTGAACTTCATGACCCGAGTAATGTCGCGGCGACATCACTGCGGGGATCAAAAAAATAAAGATTGAATACTCACAGAAAATGTTATTTAAATAACATAAATAACAGCCGACGGTGGGTCCGTCGGCGCTGGCGAGGTCACAACAACAATGAGCAAGATCGCAGTCATCGGCAGCAACATGGTCGACCTGATCACCTACATCGAGCGCATGCCCGCCCAGGGCGAAACCCTCGAAGCACCGCGTTTCGCCATGGGTTGCGGCGGCAAGGGGGCCAACCAGGCCGCGGCGGCGGCCTTGCTGGGTGCCGACGTCCTGATGCTGAGCAAGGTCGGCGACGACGGCTTCGCCGATACCACCCTGGCCAATTTCCAACGGCTGGGCATCGACTCGCGCTTCGTCGAGCGGGTACCGGGCGTGTCCAGCGGCGTGGCGCCGATCTTCGTTCAGGAGAACTCCCACAACAGCATCCTGATCGTCAAAGGCGCCAATGCCCATCTGCATCCGGCCGACATCGATCGCGCCGAGGCGCAATTGCGTGATTGCGCCCTGATCGTGCTGCAACTGGAAATCGAACTGGCGAGCGTGTATCACGCCATCGAATTCGCCCGACGCCACGCCATTCCAGTGTTGCTCAACCCCGCCCCTGCCCTGGCCGGCCTGAGCAACGACCACCTGGCGCTGCTGGACTTCCTGATTCCCAACGAGAGCGAACTGGCGCTCATCAGCGGGCTGCCGGTGAACTCTGCCGACGAAGCGGCGCACGCCGCGCGAACCCTGGTGGCCAAGGGTGTACGCCACGTCATCGTCACCCTGGGTGAACAAGGCGCTCTGTACGTCGGCGCCGAAGGCGAGTGGCAGGTCCCGGGCGTCAAGGTCGAGGCGCGCGACACCAGTGGCGCGGGCGACGCCTTCATCGGCTGCTTCGCAAAGCACTGGAGCCAGGACGCCGATATCCGTCAGGCGATGCAACACGCGGTGGCCTACTCCGCCTGCTCGGTCACCGGCCTCGGCACGCAGTCTTCCTACCCGGATGCAGAAACGTTTGCACGCTTTCTGGATGCATCGGCTCGCTGACACCTCACCAGCACTCTCGCGGAGAACAATAATGAACAAACCTGCGCTGCAACAAACCCCGGACGGGTTCTACCTGAACCGCACGCCGTGGTTCGCCTTCATCCTGCTGTGTCTGATCTTCGCCCTGTGGGCCGCCGCGGCCGGCATGAACGACGTGCTGATCGCCCACTTCAAGAAGGCCTTCCTCCTCAGCGACTTCCAGTCGGCCTTCGTCCAGTCGGCGTTCTACCTGGGCTACTTCTTCGTTGCCATACCGGCAGCCCTGGTGGTGCGCCGTTTCAGCTACAAGACCACGATCCTGGTCGGCCTGATGCTGTACCTGTTCGGCTGCGCGCTGTTCTTCCCTGCCGCGTCCACCGCCAAGTACGGCATGTTTCTGATCGCCCTGTTCGTCATCGCCGCCGGCCTGTCGTTTCTCGAGACCGCCTGCAACACCTATTCGACCCTGATGGGTCCGCGGGAAACCGGCACACGACGCCTGAACATCTCCCAGACCTTTCACCCGTTCGGAGCCATGACCGGGGTGTACGTGGGCAGCTTCGTGATGTTCAAGGACACCGACGCCAGCCACGAGCAACTGGCGCAGATGAGTGCCAGCGAAGCGGCCGTGCAGCAGTTGCAGATGATCCAGTCGACCTTGCTGCCGTACAAATGGATGATCGCGGTGCTCATTCTGATGTTCATCCTGATCGCCATCACCCGCTTTCCCGCCTGCAAGGGCAACCGCACCGGCAGCGAACCCCGGGCCAGCCTGGGTGAAAGCCTGGGACGCCTGCGCCGCAACCCGCGCTTCTGTTTCGGCGTGCTGGCGCAGTTCCTCTACGTCGGCGCTCAGGTGGGCGTCTGGAGCTTCACCATTCGCCTGGCCATGCAGATGGGCGGCATGAACGAACGCAGCGCCTCATGGTTCCTGCTGATCACCTTTGCCGCCTACTTCGTCGGCAAGATGATCGCCAACGTGCTGATGCGCAAGATGCACCCCGCCAAGGTGCTGGCCCTGTACGGCGTGCTGTGCATCCTGCTGCTGGCCTACACCATCTTCGTACCCAACATCACCGCGGTGTACGCAGCCGTGGGTGTCAGCGTCTTTCTCGGTCCTTGCTGGCCGACCATCTACGGCCTGACCATCGACGGGCTCGGCGAAGATACGGGTGTCGGTGGTTCGCTGCTGGTGATGAGCATCGTCGGCGGTGGCGTGATCCCCATCTTCCAGGGCCTGCTCAGCGACGCCAACAACGGCAACATGCAGATCGCCTATACGGTGCCGCTGCTGTGCTTCGTGGCGATCGTGCTGTATGCGGTGCGCTGCATGCGCCAGCCACAACCGGCCCTGAGCGGCTCGGCCGCGGCGGTGGCGCAATGAGTGCCGAATGCCTGCGCCTGCCGCTGTACCCGCAACTGTGGGACAGCACCCGTCGAACCCTGCTCGAGTCGCGTCAGTTCACCGTACACGCCTGGACCTACCCCAGCGGAGTCAAGGCACTGTCGCTGGAGAACAGCCGCGGCAAGCTGGTGATACTGCCCTGGCAGGGTCAGATGATCTGGTCGGCCGAGTTCGATGGCCACGACCTGACCATGCGCAACATGTTCAGCCAGCCCCGCCCCAGCGACAGCATCATCGGCACCTATGGCTGCTTCATGTTCCACAGCGGCCTGCTGCGCAACGGTTGCCCCGGCCCGGAAGACACCCACGCGCTGCACGGCGAGATGCCCTGCGCGCCGATGGACGAGGCCTGGCTGGAAAGCGGTGAGGACGAGCATGGCGCCTACCTGCGCCTGGGCGGTACCTGCGAGTACGTGCAGGGTTTCGGCGACCACTACCGGGCCAGTCCCAGTGTCACCCTGCGCCCGGCCAGTGGCGTGTTCGAGATCGGCATGGAAGTGATCAACCTGGCGGGCAAGGCCATGGATCTGATGTACATGGCGCACATGAACTATGCCTATGTCGAAGGCGCGCGGCTGAGCCAGCCGCTGGGCTGCGAGCGCACCCGAGTGCGCGCCAGTGTGCCGGCCCACGTACGGCCGACGCCAGCCTGGAGCGACTACATGGCGCAGCTGAGCCAGGATCCGCAAGCCCTGGAAGTGCTCGACTCCCCTGCCCTGTACGACCCGGAAATCGTCTGCTTCTTCGATGAAGTCCGCAGCGATGCCGAGGGGCAGGCGCATTTCTTTCTGGAACACCCCGACGGCGCGGCCTTCTACACCGGCTACAGCCCGCGGCAGTTCGAGCATGCCGCGCGCTGGATCCTGCACAACGCGGATCAACAGGTCGCCGCGTTCGTCTTGCCCGCCACCTGCGAACCGGAGGGTTACCGCGCCGAACTGGCCAAGGGCAACGTGCGCAGCCTGGCACCCGGTGCGCGCGCCGAGTTCAGCGTGCGCACCGGTTTTCTCAGCGCCATGGAACGGCGAGCGTTGCCGACGTGAACTGTCTACACCACCAGTTGAGCACCGCCGGCCTGGATGGCCTCGCGGTACGCGCGGGGAATTTTCTTGTCGCTGACCACGCACTGGAAGTCGCTCAACGCGCCGAAATGCGCCGTGCGCACGGCGTCGAACTTGGAGTGATCGGCCAACAGCAGGCACTGCCGCGCCTGACGCATGACCTTCTGCTTGACCTCCACCTCGTGGAAATTGAAGCAGGTGACGCCGCACTCCAGGCTGACGCCGGCCGCGGAAACGAATGCCCAGGTGAGCCGTACGCTGTCGAGAATGCTGGCTTCGGCCTGGCTCTCGAACACCTGGTTCTTGCGGTGGAAAACGCCACCGCACAGGACGATGTTGCAACGGGTTTTCTGCTGCAGCTTGAGCAGCACGTTCAGCGAGTTGCACACCGCGGTGAACTCGAGATCGTCGGGAATGAAGTCGACCACGAAGGGCACCGTCGTACCGCAATCGAAGAACACCGTGTCGCCCGGCTGAATGAAGGCGGCCGCCAGCTTGCCGATCCGGCGCTTTTCCTCGACATGCCGGGTGTCCTGCTCGCTGACCCGGTAATCCCCAGGCTCAGGGTCGTCGTGGGCGCGCGTGATGTAGCCGCCCAGCAGCCGCAACTGTTCCGGATGCCGGCTCAGGTCGCGGCGCAGGGTCATTTCGGACACGTCGAGCAAGGCCGCCATTTCGCGCAGATGCACGGCTTTCTGGTCTTGCAGGACCTGTTGGATCTGTTTGACTCGGTTGGTTTTCTTGACGTCCACGGGCATCCAGGCAATCCGTTGGTGAGGTAGATACGGTTGATACCGCGAACAAAGTAACACCAATTGTTAATTTTATAACGTGCGGGCCAAGGCCCCGTGTTTCCACTGATGACAGGAATCGCTTCATGACTTCACTCGACCCCACCGCACTGGCGCAGACCATCGATCACACCTTGCTGGCGGCCGATGCCAGCCGCGAACAGATTGCCACGCTTTGCGCGGAGGCCCGTGAACACGGTTTCTACTCCGTGTGCGTGAATTCCAGCCAGGTGCCCGTCGCGGCCCGGCATCTGGCGGGATCCGCCGTCAAGGTCTGCGCCGTGGTGGGCTTTCCGCTGGGTGCCGGCCTGAGCGCTGCCAAGGCGGCGGAAACCGTGCTGACCATCGCCGCCGGCGCACAGGAAATCGACATGGTGCTGAACATCGGCTGGCTCAAGGAAGGGCTGTACACCGACGTCCGGGACGATATCGCTGCGGTGCTGCAGGCCTGCGGCGAGGTACCGCTGAAGGTCATCCTGGAAACCTGCCTGCTCGACGACGCGCAGAAGGTGCGTGGCTGCGAGATCTGCCGCGAATTGGGCGTGGCGTTCGTGAAAACCTCCACGGGTTTCAGCCGCAGCGGCGCCACGCTGGAAGACGTCGCCCTGATGCGCCGGGTGGTTGGCCCGGACATCGGCGTCAAGGCGTCGGGCGGCGTACGTGACGTGGCCACGGCCCAGGCGATGATCCAGGCCGGCGCCACCCGTCTGGGCACCAGCTCGGGAATCGCCATCGTCACCGGCGGCCAGGCGGGCAGCGGCTACTGAGCCCACGTGCGATTGAGGAATGTTTTTCACCAGTGTCGATCCAAAAGGTCGGAAACAGACGTCAGGCTGACCGTTAGACTGATGTCATCTCTTGAATCTTGGACAGACACCATGAATGTACGAAATCAGGACACTCGATCGCACGATCTGGCTGACCATGATGCGTTCAGCCGTACCTTCCAACCGGACCAGTTGAGCATCGGCTTCATTGCCCCGGCCTGCGGCTACCCCGACAGCCCGTTCCCCAGCCTGTCGGACCAGGCCGAGATCGTGCAGAGCCTGGATCGCAGCGACGCTGCGGCCCTGTGGCTGCGCGACGTGCCGTTCTACGACCCCTCGTTCGGCGACACCGGCCAGGTACTCGATCCGCTGGTGTACGCCGGCTGGCTGGCCGCCCTCACCCAGCGCATCGCGATCGGCACCGCCGGATTCGTCGCGCCCCTGCGTGAACCGGTGATCACCGCCAAGCAGATCACCACCGCCGACCAATTGCTGGGCGGACGCTTTCTGGCCGGCATGGCCTCCGGTGACCGGCCCACCGAATACCCGGCCTTCGGCGTCGACTTCGGCACCCGTGTCGAGCGCTATCGCGAAGCCGTGGCCTTGATCAAGACGTTGACCTCAGTGTCGTTCCCACGCCTGAAGACCGAGCACTTCGGCCATTTGCGCGGGGACATCGACCTGGTACCCAAGCCGGCAGCCTCGCGCGTCCCGCTCATCGCCATAGGTCGGGCCGGGCAGAGCCTGGAGTGGCTGGCCGAACACGTCGACGCCTGGATCTGGCACGGCGACGCCCAGCGCATGCCGGAAGTGGTGCCGCACTGGCGCGAAATGACCGCAGCGCGGGGCTTCGTGCCCTTCGGCTACGGTGCGATGTTCGATCTGGACAGCAACGCCGACGCCCCATTGCAGACCGGCCGAGTCCTGCGTGGCGGCCGCCATGCCCTCAAGCAGTTCTTGGCGCAGCAACGCGATGCCGGCATCAACCATGTCGCCCTGAACCTCAAGCCGACTCGACGTCCGGCATTGGAGGTGATTGCGGAGCTTCAGGAACATGTGCTTCCCGAGTTCGTTGTCGAGCCAGCTTCGTCATGAGGCCAAACGTCTGATGTCTCGCCTCGTTGCCAACTGGTGAATCGTGCTCATGAGTTCATGCGTCTTCATGCCATAGTCACTCACCCGCCAGAGCGCTAACGTCTTGGGCAAACCGCGATCGCCTGCCGCTGATCGCGATCGCACAGGATGCCCCATGAAACTGATCGCACCGACCTTCGCCACCCTCTGCTTCGCCGCAATGACCGACGCCAGCGCCGGTTCCGCCAAGCCGGACCCCAAGCCTGCCCCCCATGTGCAGCAGGTCACTCCACAGCTTTATGACTACACCACCAAACTGCTGTTTGGTGAGGTCTGGAAACGTACGGAGTTGGCCCGCCGTGATCGCAGCCTGATCACCATCTCCGCACTCATTGCCGGTGGGCAGAGCGCACAGCTGACCAGCCATCTGAACCTGGGACTCGATAATGGCCTGACGCCCCGCGAAATCGGCGCGATCATTACCCACCTTGCGTTCTACGCGGGTTGGCCGAACGCGATGTCGGCTACCACCGTGGCGGATCAGGTGTTCAGCACACGTGCCATCGACACCGCCACAATCGCCCCGCCCGCGGCCGAGTTGCTGGCCCTGGACGAAGCCAGCGAGAGCAAGCGCCGAGCCGCGGTGCAGTCGGCCACAGGGGAAGTGGCGCCCAAGCTGGGCGAATACACCAACGACGTTCTGTTCGCCGAACTCTGGCGCGATCCCGGCCTGTCCGCGCGGGACCGCAGTCTGGTCACCGTTGCCTCGCTCATCGCTCAGGGGCAGGCGGCGCAGCTGCCTTTCCACCTGAACCGCGCGATGGATAATGGCCTGAGCACCGCAGAAGCCTCGGAGGTGTTGACCCACCTGGCCTTCTACGTCGGCTGGCCCAAGGCGATGTCGGCGGTGCCGGTGTTCAAAGAGGTGTTCGCGTCACGAGGGTAAGCATTTTGGCTATAGAACAAAAGCTCACTGGCGCTAGGGACGGCGCAGGTTCGATGCAGCCCAATGCTCGGCGCTGATGACCGGCAATCCGTGGGAGGCGTTGAACGTGTTTGCCTTCTCCCAGGCCACGCCTCGGCCCATCGCGAAAACAGCCCGGTATTTACGCAAGGAATCGTCGGGGTTCTGCTTGAGGTCTGCGAGCAACTCTTCCACCCCACGCGCTCGGAGCTTGATCTTCCGTCCGCTCACGCGTTCGACCAAGTCGGCCAGATCGCTATAGGTCAGTGTATCGCCCGCAGTGTACACAACTTGATTGCTCAGGCGGGGGCTGTGCAGGACGATGGCCGCAGTCAGCGTGCCGATGTCCTCTGGCGTCGTGACCGTAACTCTCGTGTCGAAACTGCCCAGCGCGTTGACTTGGCCGCAGGCCATGTCAACGACACCGAAGGCTTCATCGAACAGGAAGCTGGTGAACATGCCAGTGGAGATGATGAGCCATTCGGTTTCGGACTGGGCACGCAACAGGTCGCGAACATCCAGCTGCTCGTCGAACAGGTCCTGCGGGCTACCCCGGCCGATCAGGTCATAGTCGACGCCGAACTGCCAAGGCACATAGCGTTTGGCCCCTGACATGAGCACCGCTTCGGTCAACTTGCGCTGAGTCCCCCGCCCCGCTGCGAATCCGACACAACTGATCACCGTATCGAAGCGCCCCATCACCGCAGCAAGCGCTTGCACCGGGGCGTCTGTGATGTCAGCGATCTCGATGCCGATGCCGAGCCTGCGAATGGCATCGATGTCCCGCTTTTGGTCCATGGACGGACTTGCCACGGTGGCCTGGCGCAGCATCACGGTGAGGCTTGACCATTCGCCAGATCGGGCGGCCAATGCCTGCAGCACAGCAAGCCCAAGCTCACCTGCACCCAATACCAGAATACGTTGTTTGACGTTTGAATCAGCCGCCTGCATGGTAAGCCTCCGCGTGGTTTGATCGACCTGAAGCTGGAGAGCTTGTCATGAACATCGATGGGCAAAAAGTAGGTACATCGGTGATACCGAGCGGTCTGGATGCTAGAGAAATCGTGCGGCTCTCCCAAGGCGCCTGTCACGCGTTGACCGAGGACGAGGACGGTCTCAAGCGCGACATACTCGGTCATTCCGGCAACCGCTGGTCACTGGGTGTCGTACATGCGCTGGGGGTGACCAGCCCTCTGCGCCATGCACAGCTGCGCCGCCAACTGCACGGCGTCAGCCAACGCATGCTCACGCGCACACTGCGTCAGCTCGAGCGCGATGGACTGATCACTCGTCACGATTTCGGCGAGAAGCCTCTGCGTGTCGAGTACGCTCTGACCGAACTTGGCATGGGGTTATTGGTGCAGATGATCCCGCTGTGGACATGGGTGATAGAACAGTCAGAAAGTTTCAGGAAAGCACGCGATCGTTACGAGGAGTCAGAGCGTTCGGATAGCGCTTTGGATGTTGATTGTTGAAGAGCAAAGAATGACTGTTCTACCTATCCGCCTTTGCCAGTAGCAGGCGCCACAATCATCTCCCGACCTCAACCGGCCGCTCCTGCACACACAACTGGTTCTTGCCACTGCGCTTGGCGCGGTAAAGCGCCTCGTCGGTAGCCTTGATCCAGTCGCGCTCGCTGGCGTATTGGTGGGAGTACGGCACCAGGCCGATACTCAGCGTCACCTCGATGGGCACGGTCGCATCGACCCAGTCGGAAAACTGCCTGCGGATGTCGTCCAACCGCTGAGTGGCCTCACCCAGACTCATATCGAACAACAGCAGACAGAATTCATCGCCGCCATAGCGCCCGGGCGCAGCCGATGCGCCCAGTCCCGAGCGCAGCAGATTGGCCAGGCGGCCGATGATCGCGTCACCCATCAGATGGCCGTGCTCGTCGTTGATGCGCTTGAAGTTGTCGATGTCTATCAACGCCACCATCGCGGTGACCTCACCTCGTCGGCATCGAGGAAAGATCTCTACCAGCTTTTCCATCCACGAAGCGTGGTGCAGCAGGCGGGTCATGCCATCCAGCTTGCTGATGAGCTTGAAGGCTTTCTTGTGCACCGCTAACTGCACTGAAACGTCGTAGCTGGCGCGGGCCACGATCAGCGGATAGATGATCAGCATGGGCAGGCAGGCCAGTTGCTGCAGCGCGCTGGTCGCCAACGACAACTCGAAGCTCCTCAGGCCCAGGGCCAGAAGCAGCCCCACCCCCTGCAACCCGACGGTGATCCGCAACAGGCGCCATCCGCCCGCTGCCATCGCGTTCATGGCGACCATGGACAGCAGCAGCACGGATGGCAGCAGGTTCAGCGCCATCAGCCCCGCCCAGCCGCCGGCGAACAGGCCATCCAGCGCGAGGCTGCGCAGTTCGACCGAGAACGGATCCGCGGCTCTGCGTGCGAGCAGGTAGGCAAGGGTCGGCCAGACCATGAGGTTGGTCAGCATTGCGGCCCACGCCCACATCGGCGTGTCGGGGTCGACCCCCAGTACCGTACCGATGAACGTTGCACTCAACAGGCAGCCAATGGAACGGGGCCCGTAGATGCGGCGTGCAAACGTTTCTCCCAACTCACGACGACTGAGTGGCATTCCAAGGCTCTCCGGCGCTGCAATCGATGTGCCCTATCAGAGCTTGGCAGTGCCGGTGATCCGCCAAGAACTTCAGGTCAGGCGGGGTGGCACTTTGGCATCGATTTTATCGCAAGCCGAGGATGCAGTCAGCAGCCATTCGGTAGACACAGACAGGTTGGCGACGAATGCCGGACCGCCCTTTCACTGCGCCTGGCCGTAGTCCTCGTCGGTGACCTGCTCCAACCACTCCACGACATTGCCGTCCAGGGCTTCGGCAATGGCAATGTGGCTCATGCCGGTATCCGGCGTTGCGCCGTGCCAGTGCTTGACCTTGGGAGGAATCCACACGGTGTCGCCGGGACGAATCGATTGCCGGACCTGACCCTCCTGCTGCACGTAGCCGGCGCCTGCGGTCACGATCAGCGTCTGCCCCAGTGGATGGGTGTGCCAGGCAGTGCGCGCCCCCGGATCGAAGGTCACGGTGGCACCGCCGATGCGTGCGCCGTCGCTGCCTTTGAACGGCGCATCGACGCGCACCTTCCCGGTAAAGTATTCAGCGGGTCCGACGGCGGACGGCTGGGAACCTGCAGGCGTAACGGTGATATTCATGGGCTGAGCTCCTTCACTTTCGAAAGCTGACAAGGACAATGAGAGCGCGGCGATCGCGAGTGTTTTCATCGAGCGTCCTTTTGGGGTTCGTGCAAGGGCTTCCAATCTACCGGCTACCTGCCCGTTCGATTAGTCGTCGCAAGCTGCATGCATAAGTGAACGGGGCTCATCAATGCGGCGGGGAGACGCCCATGATCTGCTCGCCTTTCTCGCGTTAATCGATAAGCGAGGTTGCAGCCTCCGGCCGCAACAGGTGGTTACGTCGTACCACCTTCAGCAAAGTGACAAGCGGCGCCGGCCGCATTACATTGACTGATATACACTGCTGATATCAACCTCAGGAGCTCCCCGATGAGCCGGATTTTAGCCGATCTCACCCCCAAGCAAATCGAAGACCTCAACCATCTGGCTTCGGCTCTCGATACGTCCCGTGCCGCACTGATCCGGGAGGCTGTGGCTACCTTCGTGGCTGCCAAACGCGAAGAGCTGAAGCACCCTGCGCCAGATGTTTTCGGGCTTTGGAAAGATCGAGACCTGGACAGCCTTGCTTATGAGCAGGCGCTACGCAACGAATGGTGAGGTCTCTGTTCGACACCAATATTCTGATCGATCACCTATGCGGCAGGCCCATGGCAGGCCAAGTGATTCAGGCCGCGCACAGACCCATGATCAGCTTGATTACGTATATGGAAGTGCTGGTAGGCGCAACCGACCCCAAGGAGGCCGAGACGCTACGTCAGTGGATGGAGCTATTCGAAGTCGTACCCGTCTCCCTCGATATCGCCCATGACGCTGTGACACTGCGCCGACAGCGCCGCATCAAGTTACCTGACGCGATCATTTGGGCCAGCGCGCGCTTGGCAGGGGCTACCCTGGTCACTCGTAACACCAAGGATTTTCCCGAGACAGAACTGGGCGTGCAGGTACCGTATCACCTGTAGCGTTTTCAGGAAGACAGCACCGAAGCCTCGCTGTGGCGCCGAGGTGACTCGGGACTGAGGCTCAAGACAGCAGTAGAGACTAACAACTGTTAGGCAGTCTATTGACGGCCGATATATGAGGGGCTATGTTGCGCCTACCTAACATACGTTAGGTGAGAACATTTTCTCCTCAGGACCCGCCCATGACCACCAGACCGCAGCTCTTCACCTCCCCTTCCGCTTTCCCCAATCCGCAACGGCTGCGGTTGTTCATGCACGAGAAAGGCATCGCCGATCAGTTCGACGAAGTCATCTACGACATGGCTCCGGGTGGGCAACAGCGCGGCTGGCGCCACCTGAACATGAACCCGTGGGGCGAAACGCCGACGCTGCAACTGGCCGATGGCAGCTACCTGGCCGAAACGGCGGCCATCGCGCGTTATCTGGACCAGACTTATCCAGGCCGCAAGATCATGGGCGACAGCGCGCTGGAACAGGGTCTGGACACCATGTGGGACAACCGCATCTGGGTGCACATCCTCTATCGCATCGTCACCGCGTTCCATGTATTGCACACCGGTCTGGGGTTCAAACTCGAACTGACCAGGAACGAAGCATGGGGCGAGCATTGCCGCAAAGAAGCGCTGGCCCATGCGGCCCTGGTAAACCGTCATCTGGCCGATGGCCGTGAATGGCTGCTGGGCGGCGCCGAGCCGACGTTCGCCGATATCACCCTGGCCACTGCCATCGCTTTCTCCAAGTTCCCGGTCAACGCCACCCCGCTCGACGAGCGTTTCGAACATCTGGACGCCTACTGGCAGCGCTGGCAGCAACGCCCGGCCTTCAAGGCGGCCTACGCGGATCGCAGCAGCGGCATCCCGGAGCTGGATTCGCCTGCTGCGTGAGGTGCCGCAAGGGGTATTGATAACCGCGACCGCCAACCCTTGGCGGTCACGGTGTGAGTCATGCCGGTCCCTTTTGTTTTAAGATGACCGGCTTCCCCGAGAACACGTCCGACGCACACAAGGCACGACAATGAGCATCAATGCCCGCGAGGCCATACTTCTGGCTGCCCGCAACATTGCCCAGTCACAGGGCTACAACGGCCTGAATTATCGCGACCTGGCGAGTGCCGTGGGTATCAAGCCAGCCAGCATCTATTACCACTTCCCCAGCAAGGCCGACCTGGGCATTGCCGTGGCTCGACGGTACTGGGAAGACGGCGCGGCGGCACTTGAAGTCATCTGCGAGCAAACCCCGAACCCTCTGCAGGCACTGCAACGCTTCCCGGAGATCTTTCGGCGCTCGCTCGAAGCAGATAACCGGCTGTGCCTGGGCAGCTTCGTGGGGGCCGAGACCGATAATCTTCCCCCTGCCATGGCCGAGGAGATTCAGGCGTTTGCCCAGGTCAACATCGCCTGGCTGAGCCGTCAGCTGGTCGCTGCACAGGTGTGCGACGCGGGCGACAGTGACGCGCGGGCGCGGGCTATTTTTTCGGCCGTGGCCGGTGCCCAGCTCATTGCCCGAAGCCGGGCGGACATCTCGTTGTACGACACGCTGATCGAATCCTACCGAGCCTATGGGCCGCTGCCGGCGTGAAGCCGTAATCGATTCAACTCCGCGCTGCGGAAATAAAAGCGGTTACTCATCGGCTTTCCCAACTATTTACTAAACGTTGATTGAGCTTTGCGATTACCGGTCGATACCCCTTGAAGATGGATACATCCAATCCGAGGGTAACAACGTGTTCAATTCAGCGCTGAAACGTAAGTTGCAATCCCAGGACGCTGAAATAATCAAACACCAAGGATTGGTGAATGCTCTGGACCGCTCGATGGCAATCGTCGAGTTGGGTCTGGATGGCAAAGTGATTCGTGCCAACGATAACTTCTTGAGGACCATGGGCTATCGCGCCGAGCAGATCCTCGGCGTGGCGCATTCGGATCTTTGTCCGACCGCGTTGGTTCGCAGCTCGGCGTATAACGAGTTCTGGGGCCGTCTTCGAGCCGGGGAGTTCGTTTCCGGCACCTTCCAGCGGATCGGTGCAGACGGCCGAAAGGTGTGGCTGGAGGCCAGTTACAGTCCGGTGCTGGATGAGCAGGGAAAAGTCTGCAAGGTCGTCAAGTTCGCACTGGATGTCACGCAAAAGGTGCTCCAGGACGCCGAGGCCAACAGCAAGCTCAATGCGCTGGATCGAGCGATGGCGGTCATCGAGTTCGACCTCAACGGCAATATCATTCAGGCCAACCAGAACTTTCTGAATACCATGGGCTATGCCCAGACTGACTTGAAAGGTAAGCATCACAGAATGTTCTGCGAAGCCGATCTGGTCGGCAGCAGTGAATACACTGACTTCTGGAAACGACTCAACTCCGGAGAAGTCTTCAGTGGTCAGTTCAAGCGCATCGGCAAGCACGGAAGGACGCTGTGGCTCGAAGCGACCTACAACCCCGTCTTCGATGCGGACGGCACCCTGACCAAGATCGTCAAGTTCGCCAGCGACATCACCGAGCGCGTGGAGAAGTTCGAGGAAGACTCGCGCAGTGCTTCGCGCGCCTACCATATCTCGGCCGAAACCGAGAAAGTCGCCGAGCAGGGCGCCGAAGTCATTCAGCAGACGGCGGTGGAAATGCGCCTGATCGCCGACCATATCGAGTCCTCTGCGCGCCTCGTGGGGCAACTGGGTGATCGCTCGGAGCAGATCACGGCGATCGTCAACACCATCCGCAGCATCGCTGACCAGACCAACCTGCTGGCCCTCAACGCAGCCATCGAAGCGGCGCGCGCCGGCGACCAGGGTCGCGGCTTTGCCGTCGTGGCCGACGAAGTAAGGCAACTGGCGGGGCGCACCAGTCGGTCGACCAGCGAGATCGCCGAGATGATCGGCAAGATTCTGGCCGAGACCCGGGATGCGGTGACCAGCATCAACTCCACCCACGAAGGCGCGCAGCGCGGTGTCTTGCTGGCGGAACAGGCCGGCCTGGTCATTCTGCAGATCCGCACCGGTACCAGCGATGCCGTGGAGGCGGTCAGCATGTTCGCGTCCAAACTCGATGAATCGGAGGTGATTCCAAAGACGGCAGTTGGCTGGATGGGCTGATTCACATAAACACATTCGAATGTGTTAATGTATGGCCACTTTCAGTAGCCCTACGGAATCACCATGACCGACGCCAGCTTGTTCACCCCTCTCTCACTCGGTGGCCTGACGCTCAAGAACCGCATTGCCCTCCCTCCTCTGACGCGGTCCCGGAGCAGCCAGCCGGGCGACGTCCCCAATGCCTTGATGAGCACCTATTACCGGCAGCGCGCCAGTGCAGGGTTCATGATCACCGAAGGCACGCAGATAGAACCACGCGGCCAGGGTTATGCCTGGACGCCTGGCATCTACAGCCAGGAGCAGATTGCCGGCTGGCAACAGGTGACCCGCGCCGTCCATGAAGAAGGCGGCGTGATCTTCTGCCAGCTCTGGCACGTCGGGCGGGTGTCCCATGACAGCCTGCAACCTGACAACCAGTCACCCGTCGCGCCCTCCGCCATTGCAGCAACGGCGGTGAAAGTGTTCATCGAGACCGGCCCCGAAACGGGCGAGCTGGCAGACCCCAGCCTGCCTCGCGCACTGTCCACGGCAGAAGTCAAAGCGCTGGTGGAGTTGTACCGCGTGGCCGCCGTGAACGCGAAGGAAGCAGGCTTCGACGGCGTCGAACTGCATTCGGCCAACGGTTACCTGCTCAATCAGTTCCTGTCCGAACACACCAACCAGCGCACCGACGAATACGGCGGCTCTCTGGAAAACCGTCTGCGTTTTCTGCGAGAAGTGACCGAAGCGGTAATCTCAGTGTTCGGCCGCGAGCGTGTCGGCGTGCGTTTCGCACCGCTGTTTGAAACCACCGAGGAGGCCCGTGTCTACCTGGGCCTGGTGGAAAGCGACCCCCATGCTACCTACGTTCAGGCGGCGGCCATGTTGAATTCGCTGGGGATCGGTTACCTGTCCATTGCCGAAGCCGACTGGGACAATGCTCCGGAGTTGCCTGTGAGCTTCCGCCAGGCACTGCGCGAAACCTTCGACAATCCGATTATGTATTCCGGCTGCTACACCCGGGAAAAAGCCGAACGGGTGCTCGCTGACGGTCATGGCGATCTGTTCGGATTCGGCCGCACGTTCATCGCCAACCCGGATTTGCCCAAGCGCTTCGCGCACGGCGCGCCACTCAATCCGGTCGACCACGCAACGCTTTATGGCGGTGGAGAACGGGGTTACATCGACTATCCGTTCATGACCCCTTAAAATAAATGCTTCCGGGCGGGTTCACCCTCGCCCATCCACAGGGTCAGGCATCCACATGACGGCGTTGAACGAGGCATTGAAAGTTCTATCCAGCCCTACGCGGCGAGCCGTCCTGACCTGGCTCAAGGATCCTCATCGATCGTTCGCAGGCTACAGCCAGCTGTACGATTTCAGTGTCCACGGCGTCTGCGCCAGCCTGATTCAGGACAAGGCCGGGCTGTCGCAGCCGGCCACCTCCATCTGCCTCAAAGCCTTGCTCGACCAAGGTTTCGTCGAAGCCAGCAAAGTGGGCAAATGGACCTACTACAAACGCAACGAGGAGCAGATCACGGCGGCGATGGCCGGGTTGCTGACCGATCTGGAAGTCGACATCGCGGATCGATAGCGCACGCTCCATCATGCCGAGTTCTGGTCCTGCGCTTCGCGCCCTCTTTTGAAATCCATGATCTGGGGCAGGTTGTCCTCGATCCAGTCCACCACCGTTTCCAGCTTCGCGGCGGCCTGAGTGCCCAGCGGCGTCAGGCTGTACTCGACGTACGGTGGTACCACCGGCAGCGCCAGACGCTGTACCAGTCCGTCGCCTTCGAGCCGTTGCAGCGTCTGGGCGAGCATCTTCTCGCTGACGCCGCCGATCTTGCGCCGCAGCTCGCTGAAGCGATGGGTGCCTCCCAGCAGCACCACCAGCACCAGCACGCCCCAGCGACTGCTCATGTGCTGGAGGATCTCCCGCGAAGGACAGTCCGCCTGCAACACTTCGCCGCGACGCAGCTTCTCGGCAAACCGGTGCGAATCGCTTTCGGCATGAGACATGGCACTTACCTTTTTGTACGTACTTACTTTTCGTAAGCTTCTATTCTAGCATCGGATTTTCTTCAACGAGAATCGAGGTGCTTTCATGATCGCCATTACCGGTGCAACGGGCCAATTGGGCCGCCTGGTCATCGATGCATTGCTGAAAAGCCAGAAACCCGCAACCCTGATCGCGTTGGTGCGTGACCCGGCAAAGGCGCGCGACCTGGCCGCCAAAGGCATCGACGTGCGGGCAGCGGACTACAACGAACCCGACACCTTGCTCAGCGCGCTGACAGGGGTAGAGCGTCTGTTGCTGATCTCATCCAGTGAAGTCGGGCAACGCCGTGCACAGCACCGCGCCGTCATCGAAGCCGCCCGGTCGGCAGGCGTGAAATTGCTGGCCTACACCAGCCTGCTGCATGCCGACACATCGACGCTCGGCCTGGCATCGGAACATCGCGATACCGAACAGGCACTGGCCGAGTCTGGCCTGCCCTACGTCATCCTGCGCAATGGTTGGTACAACGAGAATTACACGGCCGGCGTTGCACCGGCTGTCGAACACGGCGCGATTCTGGGCAGCGCGAGGGACGGTCGAATTGCCTCGGCAGCTCGTGCGGACTACGCCGAGGCCGCAGCGGCGGTGCTGACCCGCGACGGCCAGTCCGGCAAGGTCTACGAACTGGCCGGCGACGACAGCTACACCCTGGCCGAGCTTGCCGCCGAAGTGGCGCAACAGTCAGGCAAGGTCGTCGTCTACAACGACCTGCCGCAAGCGCAGTACCAAGAGGCGCTGGTCAGTGTCGGCCTGCCTGTCGAATTGGCGGCGATGCTGGCCGACTCGGACGCCTGCGCAGCCAAAGGTGACCTGTACGACAACAGCCGGCAGTTGAGCCAATTGCTGGGTCACCCCACGACACCAATCGCCCAGTCGGTCAGCGTCGCCCTGAAACACTGATCAACGCTTCAGGGATCGGCAGGGGCAAGGGCGAGTTTGAAGCAGCGCCCCTGCCCGCCTGCCTTCAATGACCGCTGACCACTTGCGCGGAAACCCGACCTCCTCCGGCAAATCCATGCACTCGCGCCTGGTAGGCAATGCCCAGGCCGATGAGCGTCAAGGCCAGCAACACCCAGGGAAACGTACCCACGCCCCAATGGCCCAACAAGACGCCCCCCAGTAAACCACCACCTGCAATCGCGCTGTTCCAGACCACGACATTCATCGACAGGGCCACATCGGCGCCCCTACCTGCGGAGTCGGCCAGGGCCGTCTGCAACAGGGTGGCGGCGCCGCCAAAGGTCAGCCCCCAGATCACCACGCCCAGGTAAATCGCGATCGCCGAGGTCATGAACAGGCCGAGAAATACCGCCACCGCGGCAAAGCTGGCCAGACTGAACAGGACCGCTGGGCGCAGATGATGATCGACCAGACGCCCCGTCACCCAGATGCCCACCAGCGCGGCAATGCCGAAGGCCAGCAGGACCAGATCGACATCGTTGGCCAGACCCGCCTTCGCTACGAAGGGTGCGATGTAGGTATAGAGGATGTTGTGCGCCAGCATCCAGGTGAACACCACGCCCAGCACCGGCCGCACCCCGGGGGTGAAAAAGACCTCGTGCAACGCCAGCCGCTGGGTCGAAGACTGCCCCGGATAGTCCGGCACCTTGACCAGCACCCAGCCGATCAGCACCAGCGTCAAACCGGACATCAACGCAAACGCCATGCGCCAGCCCACGAAGCCGCCCAGCCAGGTACCCAGGGGCACGCCCAGCGACAGCGCAATCGGCGTGCCGATCATCGCCACGGCCAACGCCCGGCCCTGCAGTTGCGGCACGACCATGCGTCGCGCATACCCGGCAATCAAGCTCCAGGCCAGACCCGCCGACACACCCGCAAAGAACCTGGCAACCAAGGTCAGTGCGTAATGGGACGACCAGGCAGTGATGGAATTGAACAGTAGAAATCCTGCGATCGTCAGCAGCAGGACGGTTCTGCGCCGCCAGCTCTGCGTCGCGATGGTCAACGGGATGGCCGCCAGCAGCGACCCCAGGGCATAGACGGTCACCATCTGGCCGGCCAGCGACGGCGAGATGCCCAGGCCGCTGCCGATCTGCGGGAGCAGGCCTGCGGGCAGCGTCTCGGTGACGATGCAGATGAAACCGGTCATCGCCAGGGCCAATAAAGCGCCGAGCGGGAGTGTGTCGCGTTGTGTTTCATCCGTGGTCATCCGGTGTGCTCCTCTGTATTTATATATCGATCGATATAAATCTAAACAAGCCGCTCGGCGTGGTCAACCACTTATGTATCGTTTAGTATCTATGTACCAACGAAGGAGATCCGACATGGCCCAGATGGGACGCCCTCGTACGTTCGACCGCGACGAGGCAATCAACCAGGCCATGCACCTGTTCTGGGAGCATGGCTATGACGCCACCTCGCTCAGCCAGCTCAAGGCCAGCATTGGCGGCGGTATCACTGCGCCCAGTTTCTATGCCGCCTTCGGCTCCAAGCAGGCGCTGTTCCATGAGGTGGTGGAGCGTTATCTCAGCACCCACGGCCGCGTTACTGAAAGCCTGTTCGATATCACCCAGCCGCCCAGGACGGCCATCGAACTCACCCTGCGCCGCTCGGCCAGCATGCAGTCCGAAGCTGGTCACCCAACCGGATGCCTGATCGCCCTGGGCCTGATGAGCGCATGTTCGGCCGAGAGCAAAATCATCTCCAGGCCGTTGGTGAACGCTAGGAATGCAAACCGAGCCGGCCTGCGCGCCTGCGTCGAGCGCGGAATCAGCACCGGTGAACTCCCGAAAACGGTGATCCCTGAAGTGCTTGCCACCGCGTTCGACAGTTTTCTGCTGGGTCTGTCGACCCTGGCTCGCGACGGTGTGACGGCTGCCACCCTGGACGCGGCGGTCGATCAGATGATGGGGCTGTGGGACGGTCTGCGTACAGGTCACGATGCTTGATCGCTGTTCGGATCAGCCCTTGATAGCGTTGCGACGAACTCCGGCCTCTATGATTTTCCATTCACGCCATTACTGAGCGTCATTCACTACTTCATCCCACCCATCGACGTTATCGCCACTCACGCGATGCCTTAACCTTGAAGGGTGTAGGGGATCTGCTTCAGCGCTTGCCGGATTCTCCTGCCTCAATCCGACGCGTCCTTTGCGTCGGTCATTGTTGTTCGTGCCGACGGGCATTGCTGAAGGAGTGACTGATTTGGATCATCTGCATCCCAAAGACGGCCTCAGGCTCTCTCGCCGACAGGTATTGGTGGGAACGGCAGGCTCGGCCGTGTCGATGGCCCTGTCGGCTGCGCCCGTGAACGCCGCCGAGCCCGGCAAGACAGCCGCGCAGGCACCGGCGAGCTCTTCTGTGACCT
>Ga0308171_1001242_pt1 | contig 36652 bp, 38 predicted proteins | sample PhyGR1_FD_202135 | JGI IMG/M metagenome (GOLD analysis project Ga0308171, IMG submission 202135) | Phyllosphere microbial communities from UC Gill Tract Community Farm, Albany, California, United States - DLSLSG.R1 | ecosystem: Host-associated > Plants > Phyllosphere > Unclassified | place: USA...
CGGAACACTACTTATACAAACTAATATTTTCATATGTTGTTCTTATTGATTTTATTTGTCATATGTAACCTTTCGGTTTCATGTGTACTCTATTTATTGTTTCTCTTTTGTATAAAAATTAGGGCATTTTATACCGAGATTTTGTTTAATTAATTTTTGCTAATATAAATAAAAAATATATTATGCATGCATAATACTTATTATTTTACTATTCAGCGCATTAAAAGTATTATTTACCTGGTTGTGAAGCTCTAAACTCAATCTTGCTTGGCAAAACTCTCGGATTCATTTTTAAAATATCCAAAACTAAATTCCCCATATCATCAGGCTGAATCTTCCACGCATCCTTTTCTGAAGGAACATTTCCGTTAAAATTTGTTGCCACTGAACCTGGCATAATCACCGTTGATTTAATATTATATTTTCTCAAATCAATCATTGCAGCCTGAGTGAATCCTACAACTCCGAATTTTGAAGCATTATAACCCGTTCCATTTTCAAAGAAATTGGCTCCTGCCAAACTTGAAACTGTAATATAATATCCTTCTGTCTTTTTTAATTCTTCAACTGAAGCTTTTAAAGTATAGAAAACTCCTGTTAAATTGGTTTCAATCATATCATTCCATTCTTCCGCAGAAAGTTGATCTACGGGTTTGAATACTCCTAAGCCTGCATTCGCAATTACAAAATCCAGTCTTCCAAACTTTTCAATGATATATTTTACTGCTTCCTGTTCACTTTCCAGACTTCTTACATCGGAAACGATTCCTAAAATATTTTGAGAATATTGTTTTAATTCCTGTTCAGCTTTTTCTACATCATCTCTTTTTCTTCCCGAAAATGCTACCGAAACTCTGTTTTCAAGCAAAATTTTTGCAATTCCGAAACCGATTCCTTTCGTTCCACCTGTTATATAAGCGACTTTGTCTTGTATCATATTATTTGATTAAGTTCTTAAAAATAACAAAAACGCCCCAATTGGAGCGTTTTATTAATACTAATATTTGTCAGTAATTTTATTTTTTAATGAATTTTTTAGAAGTTTTTCCTTCTTTAGTTTCAATATTAATGATATAGTTTCCTGACGAAAGATCTGTAACATTTACTTTTTCACCGTTCAGTTCAGCATTTACATTTCTTCCTGACATGTCAAAAACTTCTACCTTATTAACTTTCTTATCTGATTTAATTGTTAAGTAATCAACAACAGGGTTTGGATAGATTGATATTCCTTCATTTTTAGCAACAGTAGTTTCATCAATTGCCAAAATAGCTGAAGTATTACTAGCCAATACTCTATAGTTATCTATACCAAAAGTTGTTGTTGCATTATTTCCAGTTCCTGGAGAACTATATACATCGAATTCATTCGGGATAAATCCAGCCGGAGTGGAGTATCCGTTAACATTTAATACTAAAGGTGTCCCATTATTAATTACATAAGTAATCTGACCTGTTATTGTGTCATAACTATATCCTACACTAATCCAAGTATTTGCAGGGAAAGTGCTTGTCGTTAGTCCAGTAATATTATAAAAATTACCTGTTAATCCGTCTGTAAGATATGCTAACCCGTTGATTGTCTTAGTAGATGAATTATATCTAATACCAACAATTCCAACAGAGTTACCATCCGCATCTTCACCATATATTGCAACTCCCGAGCTATGAACACCAGTAGAAGTTCCAGTATAAATGTCAGCAACACCTTTTATAATATTATTTCCAGCTGTTCTAGTATTCCATGCTACGTCTAATCCATCTTTAAATACATATCTAGATGCAGTGGCAGTAGCTGTATTACCTGTTGTAACTTGCAGATAATTTCCGTGTCCTCCTGTACCTGACACAATTTGGTAGTCTGTAACTGCACCTGTGTACGGATACATTCCCCCTTGGCCTGCAACTGTTCCAGTAGTACTTGTTCCGATATTGCCCACTGTATATGAACTATACGTATCAGTCTCTAAAACCTGAGCTGTTAATGATGAAGACACTATAAGTGCCAAGTTTAAAAGTAAAAATTTTTTCATAATATTCTTCTTTAATATTTGATTGCTAAAATAAGAAAAAAATCCCTAAGAATGAAAATCTTAGGGATTTTTTATAATAATTATAAATACTATTTAGTATAATTTTCAAAAAACAGTGGAATACTCTCAATTCCTTTGTAGAAATTAAATAATCCGTAATGTTCATTTGGAGAATGTATCGCATCAGAATCTAATCCAAAGCCCATTAATACAGATTTAGCACCTAAAACCTGTTCGAACATCGCTGTGATGGGAATACTTCCACCACCTCTGTACGGAAGAACTTCTTTTCCGAAAGCTGTTTCCATAGCCTGTTTTGCTGCTAGGAATTCTTTTGTATCTGTCGGTAAAACATAAGGCATACCTCCGTGATGTGGTGTAATTTTTACTTTTACGTTTTCAGGAGCTATTTTTTCAAAATATTTTGTGAATTTCTCTGTAATTTCTTCTGGAGTCTGATAAGGAACTAGACGCATTGAAATTTTAGCAGAAGCCTTTGAAGGAATTACTGTTTTCGCACCTTCTCCTGTGTAACCGCCCCAAATTCCATTACAGTCTAATGTTGGACGAATAGATGTTCTTTCCAATGTCGTATACCCTTTTTCACCTTCTACTCCGTTTAATCCGATCGATTTTTTGAATTCTTCAGGATTATCTTTGAGCTTATTCATATCTGCTCTTTCTGCATCAGAAACAATTTCTACATTATCATAAAAGCCGTCAATTGTAATATGACCGTCTTCATCAATTAACTTAGCAATCATTCTTGAAAGCACATGAATCGGATTCGGAACCGCACCACCATAAAGTCCGGAGTGCAGATCTCTGTTTGGACCTTCAATTTCAACTTCCACATAACTTAAACCTCTCAAACCTGTTGTAACGGTCGGTTGTTCGTTGCTGTAAATATGAGTATCAGAAATTAAAATACAGTCACAAGATAATTTTTCTTTATTTTCATTCACAAAATCACCTAAGCTTACAGAACCTACTTCTTCTTCTCCTTCTAAAATGAATTTAACATTACAAGGAAGTGTATTGGTCTGCATCATTGCTTCAAAAGCTTTCAAATGCATGAAAAACTGTCCTTTATCATCAGCAGAACCTCTCGCAAAAATAGCTCCTTCAGGATGAAGTTCTGTTTTTTCAATATACGGTTCAAAAGGTGGTTTTGTCCATAATTCCAATGGGTCCGCAGGCTGAACATCATAATGTCCGTAAACCAAAACCGTCGGTAAGTTTTTATCTAAAATTTTATCCCCATATACAATAGGATATCCCTTTGTCTGGCAAATTTCCACATTGTCGGCGCCAGCATTTTTAAGGTATTCTGCCACGACATCTGCACATTTCAATACGTCATTTTTATAGGCAGGATCTGCAGAAATAGAAGGAATTCTCAATAATTCAAATAATTCATCCACGAAACGCTGTTTGTTTTCGTTGATGTAATGTAATGTCTCTTGCATTGTAAAATTTTATTTTGTTAAAAGTAAAAAAATTGCCCCGCAGGAACAAACAAAAACAGACAAATTTCCTAATACCTATTAAGAACTGATAATTAAGAATTTAATATACTACAAACAAAAAATGCCCTGCATCTCTGCAAGGCACTCTTTATATGGTGTACTGATAATTAGTGTTCAACTTTTGGAGCGTGTGCTTCTTCAGGCTTTGCTGTTGAAGTTGCACTATCCGTTTTAGGAGCTTCCTCATCATGCTTTTCAGCCGTTGCACCTTCTGTATGTTCTGCAGCAGCTTCATGACCATGACCGTGAGCTTCAGCACCACCCTGTACATCTTCAGAATATCTGTCTGCACCTTCTTCAAGCTTAATAATATTCTTATTTCCGCCAGCCTGAATCTTTTTGCAGCTTACAACAACAGTAGCAAGAGCCAAACATAGAACTAATTTTTTCATATGTAAAATTTATTTTTTAAAGGTCATATAAAATCGCATTACGTAGCCGTTTATCATCATTTTTAACAGCAGGCGATTTCATGTTTAATTTTTTAATTGCCCAAAATTAAGGATTCCTATTTTTTTCAGCAACATTTTTAGACTGATTTTAATATTATTTTCCCTTTTTTGGATTGTGTAAAAATAAGATAATTTTCTCCACCGTCTTTTAATCCATATTTTTTCTTGATTTCTTCCGGTTTTAGAGGGTAGTTTTTTGAAATAATATTAAACTGGCTTTTCTTTTTAATTTCCTTAGCATCAATTATTTCCATCTCAAAAACCCTTCCCGGAAAATGAGATTTTTTTTCATTTGAAGTATAAAAATGAGAATTGGGATGAAGCTTTTTTAGCTGAAATTTTTCTGAAATTAAATTAAAAACTCCGGCTTTCAGCATAGAATTATTGGGAATATAAATAAATTTTTCAGGCTCGGCATATTCTGCATGAGCATTTTCTTCTTCTTCTAACGTAAAAGTAAAATTAGATTCGTCGCTTTCTAGATTTATACAATTACAAATTATCTTATCTGAAATTTGATTTGATAAAAAGACAACCACTTCTTTCACATCATTTTTAATAGCAATAATTTCAATTCTAGAAACCCCTTTCAATATAGAAATCAAATATTTTAAATCAATTAAAGGCGATAATTTTATGACAACTTCATTGGAAATTGAAAGTAATTTTTCCTGGATTTCAATAATATTCGGCGATAAATCTTCCAGCAAAAAGACTTTGTTTTTATTATTGTCCCTTCTTGCCGGATCAAGGTAAATTACATCAAAAATTTCCTTATTTTCCGTTAAAAAATCTTCTAATTTCTGATTGATGAATCTTGCTTTTTTATCTAAAATCTTCCAATTGTGTTCAACAATTTCTAAAAGCTCAGCATTCTGTTCGATAAGTGTAATTTCTTCAAAATTTTGAGACAAATAATACGCGTCAATTCCAAAACCACTCGTTAAATCAATAAACTTTTTCCCTTTTAGAATTTCTGATTTATATACGGCTGTTTTTTCGGATGAAGATTGTTCCAAGCTTAGTTGCGGTGGAAAAATGATTCCTTCTTTCAATAAAAACGGAAATTTTTTCTTAGCCACTTGTTTCCCTTTAATCTGCTGAACGATTTCCTGCATAGAAACTTCAGGAAAAGGAGACTTTTTTAACAATAAAGAATGCAAATCCGTCGTAAGATTTGCATTAATATATTTCTGAACTTCGTGATTTATAATTTCTTTTTCCACAATTTATCTTTTGTAAAAAATATAATCCGTTAGTACCGGTTTAATTCCGTTTTGCTTCAATAGAGAATTGATTTGCCCTCGGTGATACGTTGAATGATTGATTGCCTGAAAAAGCATTTCAAAAATCCTGTTTTCAAATTTTGTTCCTTTCGAATTCTGATATTCAACTTTTTGATCCAGATCCGAACTTTCTATAATCTGGATACTTTTTTTGAAATTCTGATGATTAATTTCGTCCAGATTTTCAAAAGCATTAATCTGCCAAACTTCGAAAGATTCTTCTCCTAAAATTCTCGAATTCCAGATTTGCTGAGCATTTAAAGTATGATTGATTAAACTGATTGTTTTCTCATCAACCTTTTCAAGATTTTCAAAAATCACTTTTATCATTTCCTTATTGAAATGATAGGTATATTCAAATAAATCAATCAGTTTTTCTGTCATTACTCAAACATTTCAGCCCAACGAACAGCCTTAATTTCGTTTTCGTTATATAATTCCTCAACAAATTTTTTAATATTTAGTTTCGGATATAAATTAACACCTATAAGTTTTATTTTTCCTTCTTCTACCCATTTTTGTTCTTCAACAGCGTGATTGTAGATTTTTTTCTGAATAATCCCTTGCTTTAAAAGCTCCACATAACCTCCATTTTCTTCAATCTCAACAAAAAACGTCCATGATTTTTCGGCAATCTGCTGCGTAATATCTTCTACATAGTAACTCCCGTTTGAAGCATCTTCAAAAACATTAATAATACTTTCGTAAGCTAAAACAATCTGCTGTTTAAAAGAAATTTCTTCTGAAATATCGGTACTTTTATCAACAAGATAATTATTACTAAAAACAGCATCTGCGCCACCAATCATTGCGGAAGCCAACTCTAACGTCGAACGGATCAGGTTATTTTCGTTATCGGCAACGGCTTTATTTCTTAACGAAGTTTCAGCAAAAATATATGGGATTTCGTCTAAAGCATATTCTTTGGAAAGTTGATTGAAAACCATTTTAAAAGCTCTGAATTTTGCCATTTCAAAGAAATAATTTGCTCCGACGGCAATTCTGAAAACCAATTTATTTAAAATTTCAGCACCATAAACTTCAACCAGTTCTTTTGTTTTAGCCAATGCAATTCCTAATTGCTGATAGATTGCAGCGCCGGCATTTTGGTGAAGAGAAATATCTACACAAATATTTCTTCTAAACTTTTTTGCCAATAATTCTTTCACCAACTGATCGTTAATGGTAGCTTCTTTTTCATCAAAAACGTCAATTAACGAAAAATACTGATCTTCTTCTTTAGGGCTGATATGTCCAGCCAAATCAATATTATCTACAAAAATTGTTTTCTGCTCAAGATTTTCAACATTCTGATCCAAAATAAATGCAAACACATCTTCTTCTAAACTTTCGTGATATCTTGCAACCAAATGCGTGCTTTCTTCTATTTTCGGAAGATTTACCAAAGCTTTTTGAACAGAATCATAGAAAGGTTTCACCTCAATTCCTTCGAGATTTTCTTTCTTCAGAACTGAATAAATATCATCAGTTTTAAGCTGTTTTTTAACTAAATTTTCCCAGACTGTATTTGACATTGGTTATTATTATTGGTGAATTGTCAATCGTCAATTTTGTTTCACAAGTGAATTTTTTATCAACAAATTTTGACAATCTATATGAATTTACATTTAAAAATTAACACGCAAAGTGAATTGATCATTTAACATTCACTTTTTAAATTATTTTTTGGCAACATTGGTACTGTCGACTACCAAAATGAAAATCTCTTCATTCGGCTTTTTCATAAAATAATTTTCTCGTGCGTATTTTTCTTTTTCGGACTTATTATTCATCAGTTTTTTATAGAATGTATCATTCTTTTCGTATTCTGTTTTATAATATTCCAATTGTTCTTCGTATTTGCCGATTTCTCCGTTGAGCTCATTAATAACGAGAAAAGAAGTCTTATCAAAGAAAACCATCCACACCAGAAACATACAGATCGTAATCACATATTTATTCAATACGTAAGTTTTGATAAATTTAAGTGTTTCCGATGTCGGTTGAATATCCTTTATTAATTTTTTCTCAGCCATTTTCAGAAGATTTTAATGTTTTCTAAGTGAGTTTTTAATCACGGTAGTCAGAAAATCAATAGCCACCGAATTCTGTCTCATATTGGGAATAATCAAATCTGCTTCATTTTTTGAAGGTTCGATAAATTCCTGATGCATCGGCTTCAGAGTCGTCTGATAACGGTGAAGAACTTCACCCAAATCTCTTCCTCTGTCCTGAGTATCTCTACGGATTCTTCGGATCAATCTTTCGTCGGAATCCGCATGAACAAACACTTTCAAATCAAACTCTTTCAACAATTCTTTGTTCGTTAAAACAAGAATTCCTTCTACTACCAATACATTTCTCGGTTCTACCGTTACATGGTCTCCCGTTCTGGAATGGGTAACAAAACTGTAAATCGGCTGCTCAATCGCTTCATTATTTTTAAGCGCTTTTACATGTTTCAGCATCAATTCAAAATCGATAGACTTTGGATGATCATAATTGAGAGCTTCTCTTTCTGTAAGCGTTAAATTATGATTATCATGATAATAATTATCCTGAGAAAGGATGTTCATTCCTTCAACATCAAGCTGCTGAAGGATCTTGTCAACAACTGTAGTTTTGCCGGATCCTGTACCTCCTGCAATTCCTATTACAAGCATTCTTTTAGAGTTTCTTTATAGTTGGTACAAATATACTATTTTATACGTGACAATGCACTTTGTAAAATATAAAACGTAATAATGAAACTCTTTTTTGAGCAAAAAATAAGCTCCGACAAATTGTCGGAGCTTTTAATTTTATACGATTTCGCTTGTTAATTCCCTTGAAAGCAATTTCTCATGCATTGGTTTCAAAATATCTATTGAACCGGTTTTTACAGTGCACTTTCCTTTAAAATGAACAAGAATCGTGCATTGTTCGGCCTGTTCTAAACTATGTTTGCAAACCTCAATCAGAGAATCAATTACATAATCGAATGTGTGTACATCATCATTATGCAAAACTAATTTATAGACTTCATCAGTTTCATCCAAAACGAGTACTTCTTCTTCGTACTGGCGTTTAGGATCTTCATAATCTTTTATGCTGTTATAAAAAATCATTTTTATTGTATTTAAAATAGATTAAACCTCTCCTATTTTTTCAGCAAGGTCATTAATATTATTCGGTTCTTCATAAACCAATTCTACGAGCTCAACGCTCTTATTATTCATTTTTAAAATCTTAAAATGATAATGATCAATATCAAATTCCTGATTTTCTTCCGGAATATCTGCCAATGCATGAAGAATAAATCCTGCTAACGAATTATATTCGCTTTCTTCTGAAAGAGCAAGTTTTTTAGGTAAAAATTCATTGATTTCGTCCAATGGCTGTGTAGCCTGAACCCAATAGGTATGTTCTCCTATTTTATCAACTATTTTTTCTTCATCATCTTCTTCATCCTGAATTTCACCTACCAATTCTTCCAGAATATCTTCCAGTGTGATAATACCTTCTGTACCACCAAATTCGTCGATGACAATTGCTAAATGCTGTTTCTTCTGCTGAAAAATTTTCAATAAATCTGAAATCTTTTTACTTCCAACCACGAAAAAGGCATCACGCATCAATTCTTTCAAATCTTCATGGTTAATTTCCCCTTTTCTTCTTACAAATTCTCTGATAATCTCTTTTGTATATAGAATACCTATAATATTATCGATTGAATTTTCGTAAACAGGAATACGGGAATAACCGCTATCCATTATTTTGTTAATAATTTCGCTGATATCTTCCTCAAAATCAATTGAAGTAATATTCTGACGGGGAACCATGATCTGTTTTGCAGAATGATCTGTAAAATCGAATGCGTTTTTAATGATCTCATAGTTTTCTTCCTCGATCTCTCCGCTGTCAGCACTTTGTTTTACCAATAGCTGAAGTTCTTCAGTCGAGTGAATTTCCTGTTCTGATGCAGGGTGAATTTTAACTAGTCTTAAAAAAGTATTCGACATTAAATTCATCAACCAGATAAACGGTTTGAAAACAGTATAAAAAACTCTCAATGGAACTGCTGTCGCCATTGTAGTTGCTTCTGATTTTCTAATGGCAATGGATTTCGGGATCAGCTCACCAAAAACAATATGCATTACAGTAATCAATACAAAGCTGATAACTACTGAAATAGTAGTAACTGTTGTCTGAGCGAACTCTACATTCAGAGAATGCATGATACTTTCCACAACATGATGCAAAGCACTTTCTCCGACCCAACCCAAGGCAAGAGATGCCAACGTAATTCCCAACTGCGTTGCCGACAGATATTCATCAAGATGCTTGATAATATGCTCTGCCTGCTTTGCCATGGAGTTTCCTTCTGCGGCTTTTAGCTGGATTTGGGAATAACGAACTTTAACAATTGAAAATTCTGCGGCTACGAAGAAGCCATTAAGTAAAACAAGTAATAAGGCTAGCAAAAGCCTGACTATGTCCGAGTCCATTTAGAAATTATATAATTTATTCTTACAAAGATATACAAAATAAAAATAACAAAAAAAGCATCGTGATATACGATGCTTTAATATTATGTTAAAATAATTCTTTACGAATTTTTCAAAGCTTCTGCTCCTGAAACGATTTCTAAGATTTCGTTTGTAATAGCAGCCTGTCTCGCTTTATTGTAGAATATTTTCAGATCATTTCTCAAAGCTTCTGCATTATCTGTTGCTTTGTGCATTGCAGTCATTCTCGCTCCGTGCTCTGATGCTACTGAATCAAGAACAGCTTTGAAAACCTGAGTTCTAATAGATTTAGGAATCAAATTATCTAAGATTTCTTTTCTATTTGGCTCAAAAATATAATCTGTTTCTACTTGAGGTTCTGTAGTTTCGGGCATTGAAATCGGAAGAAGTTGTTCTGTAGTCACTTCCTGAGTAGCCGCATTAACGAATTTATTATAAATTAAATAAACTTCGTCAAATTTACCTTCAGTAAAGCTGCTCATTACCGCTTCAGCAACGTGAGCAACAGCATCAAAGTTCAGGTTTTCGTAAACTGCACTTTCGTTAGCATAAACCGTACGGGTTCTTCTTACTGCATCGAAAGCTTTTTTACCGATAGAAAGAACTTCAACCTCATATTGAGAGTTGTTTTGAAACTGTATATTAAGCTCCTTAACAATAGAAGAGTTAAAAGCTCCTGCAAGACCTCTGTTTGAAGTAATAGCGATAAAAAGAACTTTTTTTACTTCTCTTTTCTGAGCGTAAATAGAAACCTGATCAGGATCTGAACTGGAATTTACATTCTGGATAAGTTCCTGTAATTTTTCAGAATACGGTCTTAACATTACGATTGCATCTTGTGCTTTTTTAAGTTTCGCTGCGGAAACCATTTTCATAGCACGTGTAATCTGCATCGTAGATGAAATTGACGTAATTCTACCTCGTATTTCTTTTAAGTTTGCCATATTGGGTTAGTTGTTGGTTGTCGGTTGTTGGTTGTTAGTTTTTAGAAATTTCTATCAACTACCAACCAAAAACCATCAACTAATTTTTAGTTATATTTAGAAGCTAAATCGTTAGCAGCCTGCTTAAGAATGCTGGTAATTGAATCATCAAATTTTCCAGCTTTAAGAGCAGCCATTGTTTCAGGGTGCTTAGATCTTAAGAACTCGATATATTCGATTTGGAATTCTTTTACTTTTCTGATAGGAACGTTTCTTAATAAGTTCTCAGTTCCAGCGTAGATCATAGCAACTTGGCTGTCTACAGGAAGCGGAGAATTTACCGGTTGTTTAAGAAGCTCTACATTTCTTTCCCCTTTAGAGATAACTGCTAAAGTAGAAGCATCAAGGTCAGAACCGAATTTAGCAAACGCTTCCAATTCTTTATATTGAGCCTGGTCTAACTTAAGAGTACCAGAAACTTTTTTCATTGATTTAATCTGAGCATTACCTCCTACTCTCGATACAGAGATACCTACGTTGATCGCAGGACGAACCCCTGAGTTGAACAAGTCAGACTCTAAGAAGATCTGTCCGTCTGTAATAGAGATTACGTTAGTTGGAATATATGCAGAAACGTCTCCAGCCTGAGTTTCGATAATCGGAAGTGCTGTTAATGAACCACCACCTTTTACAATTGGTCTTAGAGACTCAGGTAAATCATTCATCTGGCTAGCAATTTTGTCATCAGCGATAACTTTAGCTGCTCTTTCCAACAATCTTGAGTGAAGATAGAAAACGTCTCCAGGATAAGCCTCACGTCCCGGTGGTCTTCTCAATAGAAGAGAAAGCTCACGGTAAGCAACTGCTTGTTTAGATAAATCATCATAAACGATTAATGCCGGTCTACCAGTGTCTCTGAAGAACTCACCGATAGAAGCACCTGCCATTGCAGAATATACCTGCATTGGAACCGGGTCTGATGCGTTAGCAGCAACGATTACCGTATATGCTAAAGCTCCTTTATCAGATAATGTTTTAACAATTTGTGCTACAGTAGACGCTTTTTGTCCGATAGCAACATATATACAATATACAGGCTGACCTGCATCAAAAAATTCTCTCTGGTTGATGATCGTGTCAATCGCAACAGTAGTTTTACCTGTCTGTCTGTCACCAATAATAAGCTCTCTCTGCCCTCTTCCTACAGGAATCATAGAGTCGATTGCAACGATACCTGACTGTAAAGGCTCAGTTACCGGCTGTCTGAAGATAACTCCAGGAGCTTTTCTTTCTAATGGCATTTCGTATAACTCCCCTGTAATAGGACCTTTACCATCGATAGGGTTACCAAGAGTATCTACTACTCTTCCTAACATCCCTTCTCCTACTTTGATAGAAGAAATTCTGTTTGTTCTTTTTACTGTATCTCCTTCTCTTACTAATTTACTTTCACCAAGTAGAGCAACACCCACGTTGTCTTCTTCAAGGTTCAGTACAATACCTTCTACATCACTAGAAAATTTCACCAACTCTCCGTATTGTACGTTTTCTAACCCGTATACACGAGCAATACCATCACCGATGGTTAAAACTGTACCTACTTCCTCAACATTAGATTGAGTATCGAAGTTGGCCAATTGCTGTTTTAAGATCGCAGATACTTCTGCCGGATTTATTTCTGCCATTGTATGGTTGTTTTTTCTTAATTTAAATGAAAATCTTTTTTAATCTGATTAAGCTTAGACTTTACAGATGCATCTACCTGCTGGTCTCCCACTCTTAAAATATAACCTCCTAAAATTTCAGGTTTTACATTTACGTTCAAATCGAAGTTTGAGTTAGGATTCACCAAATTGGTAGATCTCAGGATCTGATCAAGATTTTCTTTAGAAAGCTGAATCGCCGTTGTAAGAGTTACTCTCTGTACACCGTTGATATCTTCAACTTTATTAATGAACTCCTGAGCAATATTTTTTAATTGGTTTTCACGACCTTGCTTAATCACCAATGTAATCAAATTCTGAGAAGAAACTGATAAACCTTTGAAAATCTCTTTTGCTACTTCTACTTTCTTTTTAGAGTCAATGTATGGAGTATGGAAAAATTTGTTTAAGTCAACAGATTCAGCCATAATCTTCACCACATCTTTCATTTCAGAAAATACAGTAGCCGTTTGCCCTGATTCGTTTGTAAAATCAAGTAAACCTTGTGCGTATCTTTTAGCTACTTTAGATGTAAGCATTCTTAGTTAAGGTTTGATTTGTTTAAATAATTTTGAACTAATTCGTTTTGAGCTTCGCTGTTATCTAATTTTTGTTTCAAGATAGATTCTGCGATGTTCACAGATAAAGCACCAATCTGAGTTTTGATATCTGCCATTGCAGCATTTTTCTCAGCATTGATTGTTTGCTTAGCAGCTTCGATTATTTTATCACCTTCAGCCTGAGCAACATCCTTAGCCTCACCTACGATTCTATCTCTGATGTCTCTTGCGTCTTTAAGGATAGCATCTCTTTCTATTTTAGCCTCACGAATGATTCTTTCGTTATCTTCTTTCAATGTTTCCATCTCTTTTTTCGCTAATGTAGCTTGGTTAAGAGCGTCAACAATAGAAGTTTCTCTATCATTAATTGATTTTAAAATAGGTTTCCAAGCGAATTTACCTAACAAAAACAATAGTGCTAGAAAAATAACAGACTGAATAATAAATAATCCTGATGAAAACTGGTGAATTAATTCCATTATATTAATGTATAAATAATTATTATTTTTTTCTTAAATAACCACTACCTGTAACCAACCGTTACGGATAGTGGTTTTTGTTTTAATTAGTTTACTGCGAATAGAGCAGCAAACGCAACACCTTCAACAAGTGCAGCAGCGATAAGCATAGCTGTTTGGATTTTTCCAGATTGCTCAGGTTGTCTAGCGATAGCTTCAAGAGCAGCAGCTCCGATTTTACCAAGACCAATACCAACACCTAGTACTACGATACCAGCACCTACAATTTTAGGGATTTCCATAATATATAATTTTAAAAATTTGTTTCTTTTTATTTTAATCTAATAATTAGTGAGCTGCATGATGTTCGTGCTCGTGCTCCTGTACTGCCATTCCGATGAACAATGCTGACAACATCGTAAAGATATAAGCCTGTAAGAATGCAACCAATACTTCCAATAAATAAATTACTAATGTTAAGAACGGGAATGCAATACCTGCAGCAACATTCTTAAATACATAGATCAAACCGATCAAACTCATTACTACGATGTGTCCTGCTGTCATGTTTGCAAAAAGACGGATCATCAATGCGAAAGGCTTAGTAATTGTTCCCAATAATTCGATTGGCAACATAATCAGTTTCATCGGTACAGGAACTCCCGGCATCCAGAAGATGTGTTTCCAGTAATCTTTATTTGCAGAGAATGTAGTAATTAAATAAGTAAGGATCGCCAAGAAGAATGTCATAGTAATATTACCAGTAACATTGATTCCGAAAGGCATTAATCCTAAAACGTTTAAGAATAAAATAAAGAAAAATACAGTTAAAAGATAACCCATAAATCTCTTATATTTATGACCGATGTTTGGGATTGCAACTTCATCTCTTACAAAAATAATTAACGGCTCTAAAAATCTTGCAGCACCTGTAGGAACCTGAGACTTTTTATAAGACTTAGCAACTCCCGTAAACAATACTAATAAAAAGACTGAACCTAATAAAAGAACAAGAACGCTCTTTGTAATAGACAAGTCTAAAGGCATTTCATTGGTTGGAAAACCATCTTCTCCGTGCTTCAATTCTCCAGAAGCATCCGTTTTGAAAATTTTCTCGTGGTGCAATTTATAATAGGAACCATCAACTTCAGTAACCTCTCCATGCATGAAACCTTCTTTACTGTTACTCATGAAAGCATGAATACCGTTATCATAAAAAATAACCGGAAGAGGGAAACCGATATGATGACCTTCTTTATCCACCATCAATGTAAAATCGTGTGCATCCAATAAGTGATGATCGATGTACTCCTTGTTTTCTTTACTTACTTTGTCTTTCTCCGAAAGCTCTGTAGTAGCAGCCCCCGCTTCGGCAGTAGCCTCACCGTGCTGTGCAGACACTAAGTTTAATACAAAAATACTGTAGAATAAAACTGCGAATTTCTTAAACATTGATAGGTTTTTTTCGTTGTGCAAAAATATAATAATTTTTCTAGTTTCAATAAATAATTTTACTGTTTTTTGTCATGATTAATCAGCTTAATCGCATAGTAGGTAAGCAGCGTTGTCAGAACAAAATAAGGGATTATAAAATGAAATTTGTACCCTGGAATGACCTCAAAGTTCAATTTCTTTCTGATTAAATACATTAAAACAAACTTCAGAAGAATCAAACCGATGACAGACAATCCTAAAAACTCCGGAACCACTTTATTAATTAATACGATAAGTGTGATCATCATCATGAACATTACACTTAAAAATAAATAAAACTTTACGATCACAATTTCATCCAAATGAAAAACAAATTTCCACAAAGAAAAATGAATCGCAAATGTTAAAAAAAACAATACAGTAACCAGAATGTTTGGATTAATTTTCATTTCAAAATCTATTTTCTTCCTAACATCTATTAGGCTAATTTTAATTGATCACAAAAATAGACTTTTTCTATCTTATTTTACTATGATTTGATTTATATCATCTCATGAATTTATACCTTATATATAATATTACGTGCAGAAGGGATATATATCTTAAAAAATTCCTTATTTTTGCAAACCTATAATTTACAATACATATGTTTAATAGTTTACAGGATAAATTAGACAAAGCGCTTCATAATATTTCAGGAAGAGGAAAAATCACGGAAATCAATGTTGCGGAAACCGTAAAAGAGATTCGTAGAGCATTGGTAGATGCCGATGTTAATTATAAAGTTGCCAAAGATCTTACGAAAAGAGTTCAGGATAAAGCGTTGGGAGAAAATGTTCTTACATCGCTTACACCGGGACAGCTGATGACGAAAATCGTTCACGACGAATTGGTGGATCTAATGGGAGGTTCTCAGGAAGGAATCAATCTTTCAGGAAAACCGTCTGTTATTCTTATTGCAGGTCTTCAAGGTTCAGGTAAGACTACTTTCTCCGGAAAATTAGCGAATTACTTAAAAACGAAAAGAAATAAAAAACCTCTTTTAGTAGCATGTGATATTTATCGTCCTGCTGCGATCGACCAGCTAAAAGTGTTGGGTGGACAAACAGGAGTTCCCGTTTATACTGAAGAAGGCAATATGGATCCTTCAGTTATCTCTCAAAATGCCATTAATTTTGCTAAATCTAACGGTCACGATGTTGTAATCGTTGATACGGCGGGTCGTTTGGCAATTGATGAGCAGATGATGAACGAGATTAAAACTGTTCACACTACTATTAAGCCAAACGAAACACTTTTCGTTGTAGATTCAATGACGGGTCAGGATGCGGTGAATACTGCGAAAGCATTCAACGACACTTTGAATTTTGATGGAGTTGTTTTAACGAAATTAGACGGTGATACCCGTGGTGGAGCTGCGCTGACGATTCGTTCTGTGGTTGAAAAACCAATCAAGTTCATTTCTACAGGTGAGAAAATGGAAGCTTTAGATCTTTTCTACCCTGAAAGGATGGCGGATAGAATCCTGGGAATGGGAGATGTTGTTTCTTTGGTAGAAAGAGCTCAGGAGCAGTTTGACGAAGAAGAAGCCAAAAAACTTCACAAGAAAATTGCTAAAAATGAGTTTGGCTTTGATGATTTCTTAAAGCAGATCAACCAAATCAAGAAAATGGGTAACATGAAGGATTTGATGGGGATGATTCCTGGAGTTGGAAAAGCGATTAAAGATGTTGAAATCAGCGATGATGCGTTTAAACATATCGAAGCAATCATTCATTCTATGACGCCGGATGAAAGAAGAAGACCTTCTATTATCAATACTCAAAGAAAAAACAGAATTGCAAAAGGGGCAGGTAGAAAAATTGAAGACGTAAATGCTTTAATGAAACAATTTGACCAAATGGGGAAAATGATGAAGATGATGCAGGGTCCTCAAGGAAAGCAAATGATGCAGATGATGAGCAAAATGCCAAATATGCCGGGAATGGGCGGAATGTTTGGAAAATAATTTCATAACAAACAATTCAAAATATAAAATCCGACTCAAAACTGAGTCGGATTTTTTTATTTTTATCTTTAAATAATTAGATTATTTATCAGATTTTTGAGCTTTAGCTTTGATGAAATAAGAGAAACCTACGTTTACACCAAAATTGCTCGTTGTAGTTTTAACTTCCGTTCCAAAATAAGTGTCTTTGTTGTGAAACTGATCAAATCCAACACCTAAATTGATTCCTAAAGACTGAGTTGCCATATAAGTAACTCCTGCTTTTGCTTTCCAAGCTAAACCATCAGTTGTACTATCTCCTTCAAAAAGCAGCGGATCCATAATTGAACTGTTAATGCTATATTTTGTTTTGCTTGAAGCATAACCGATTCCTGCACCTACAAATGGGAAAAATTTACTTCCTGTATTGAAATAATATGTTGCAGTAGGCATTACAGAAAAAGTAGAAACAGTTACTTTATCACCATCCTGCTTAGTTGTTCTGCTGTCGAATCCTAAATCGATTCCTACAGCTAAACCGTCAATTACAAAATAACCCACGGAAGGAGTAACAGAAAAACTGCTAATTTTAGGTCCGTCTAAAGATTCTCCGTTAGCTTTTACTTTCGAGCTTGTAGCGTTAAAACCTAACCCTGTGTTACCGCTGATTACCCAGTCTCCTTTAGTCATTTGAGCATTTGATAAACCGAAAAGTGCAATTGCACCGGCTAATAATACTTTTTTCATAGTTATTAATTTAATTAAAGTTAATGTTCTTAAATGTACAAAAAGCCCTAAGAAAACTTAGGACTTTATTTTTACTATTTTTGCTTACTTATTTAGCGAAAACATACTTAACTCCGAAAGTTACAGAAGATAAGTTTAAACCAAATGTATAGTTGTTTGTAGCATCACCATCTTTTGGTTTGTAGTTATTGTAACCAAACTCACCAATAGTAGCTTCGATAGACCAGTTTTTGTTTAAGAAATAATCTAAACCTGGTTTAACAGTTACACCAACCTGAGTGTATTTAGCTTCTGTAGAAGTTGATACTGTAGTTACTGTAGAACCTGTAGAAGTTACAGTAGAGTTCTCAGTTTCAGTTTTACCAAACTGCATTGGCACTGCCAATTGACCGAAGATGTATAATTTATCTCCTAAAGTCCAGTATTTTCTTACGAAAGGAGCAACAACAAATGCAGGCTCTTTTACTTCGTTTGTAGATACAGAAGTAGCATTAGGGAAAGCAACTGTAGAGATATCAGTTCTTTTTTCTGTTTGATATCCTACTCCTACACCTACTGCTAAGTTCGTTCCTACGAAATATCCAACTGTTGGTAATACGTTAAAGTTTTCTACTTTATTGTTACCGTTGTTAGTCTCTTCTTGAGAATATCCTACTGAACCTGATAAATATGCAGTTCCTTTAGCAATTTGAGCATTTGATAAACCGAAAAGTGCAACAGCACCTGTTAGTAATACTTTTTTCATTTTTTTAAAATTTTAATACTTTCTGAAGGCAAATTTACAGTGATGCTGTGGTAGTATTACAATTTGTTAACGTGATTAATATCATTCGTTAATATTAGCAATTTTCGATAAAAAATCTTATTAATTAGAGAGTTTTAGCTTTTTCACAAAATTTTGAATAAAAAAACTCCAATTTTTCAATTGGAGTCAAATATAATTGATTTAAAAAAAATTTTAGTTTAAGAAAAAATTGGCACCAAAGTTAACAGCACCGAAGCTGAATCTGTCGTTACCGTCCCAATAAGGACCTCTTCCTTTATATTTACTGCTAATATTCTGAAATCCTAAATACAATTCTGCCTTTTTCATCTGATATCCTACTCTTGGCGCAACATACAGACCGCTGTTAATATAATCTCTGGTAGAAATTGCTGCTCCCAAATCTAATCCTACAAAAAGAGGAAGATTATTAAATTTATATTTTCCGGACGCTGCAATAGGTACAAAACCGAAATCATCTACATTATCTTTCCCAAAAAAATGAGAATATCCTGTAGTAACACCAATATCCAGCCCTTTAGTAATATTCCACATATAAGCCGCATCGATACCTAATGTAACGCTTGCTGCATCTGAAGCATCACCTAGAGGAGCACCAACATGCCCTCCCAATCTAAATCCTTCCTGCGCCTGCGCAAGACCACCGAACAGTGCAAAAGCACCTACTAATAATAGTTTTTTCATTTTTAATAAGTTTATATATTGAATTGAGAAATATATTCTATCTAAAATCGAAACCAAAGTGGGGTATCATATAATATAACGAAAAAGCGACACAAATTTTGTGCCGCTTTAATTTTTTATGAAAAAAATTCTTAGTTATTTCCGAATTTAAATCCTACTCCCACTTGCGCAAAGCTGTTGGTAATTTTACCACCGCTGTTATCGTTTGATAGGTTTGAAACTCCTAAACTGTATCTTGCATCAAAGAACAATCCGTTTTCCAACATATATTCAACTCCTATAAACGGAGCAAGATTCAACTTTTTGATATCTTTTTTAATATCTACTTCTCCTTCTCCGTTATCATCTTCAATATCTATAGAAATAAAATCTGAACCAATTACAGTTTTTTGTTTTGCTGTAAGGATAATTCCGAAGTTAGCACCTGCAGCAACTGATAAACCTTCAGTAATGAAATATTTTGCAGAAACCGGAACCAACAATGTTCCGAAAGTTACTTTTGTCTGTTCACCGAAAAACATTCCTCCGGCGTTTACTCCATCAATCTTTTCTTTACCTCCAAGCTGAGAGTATAAAACTTCTGCCTGAAAACCGAATTTATCACTGATTTTGTATTCTGCCATACCTCCAACGTAGAAAGTATACTTAGGATCCATACTTCTTTTTCCTAAATCATCCTGATTTTCGTCAATTTTAAGTGTAGACATTGCAAAACCTGCTTTCGGTCCGAATCTGAATTCCTGAGCATTTACACTCATTCCCATCACAGTTATTGCAACAGCGAATAATAATTTTTTCATTGTTAAAAAGTTTTTTTTTAATTAATTCGGGGCAAAAATAGTATTTTTTTTCAAATACAAAAGTTTTAGGTCGTATTTCACAAAAATAAAAGGGCAGAACAATTATCACTGTTCTGCCCTTTTATTGATTTTATATGATTAATTAATCGTTTCTCTGTCTTTTATCTTCGTCGTTGTAAGCCAGAATGATTTTTCTAACAACAGGGTGTCTTACCACATCTTCTTCTGTAAGGTGTACAAAACCTATTTCTTTCACATTACCTAAAATTCTCATGGCTTCTTTTAATCCAGATTGTTGTTTCGGCGGCAAATCTACCTGAGTAGGATCTCCTGTGATGATAAATTTCGCATTCATCCCCATTCTGGTTAAAAACATTTTCATTTGGGAATGTGTTGTGTTTTGCGCTTCATCCAAAATAACAAAAGCATCATCCAGCGTTCTTCCTCTCATAAAAGCTAATGGAGCTACTTCAATTACTTTTTTCTCGATAAAACCTTCCAGTTTTTCATGCGGAATCATATCCCGAAGCGCATCATATAAAGGCTGCAAATAAGGGTCAAGCTTCTCTTTTAAATCACCAGGCAAAAACCCTAAACTCTCTCCTGCTTCTACGGCCGGTCTTGTTAAGACAATTCTTTTAACTTCTTTATTTTTTAAAGCTCTTGCTGCCAAGGCCACACTGGTGTAAGTCTTCCCTGTACCAGCTGGTCCGATGGCAAAAACCATATCTTTTTTCTCAGTTTCCTTTACCAGTTTTTTAAGATTAGTGGTTTTAGCTTTAATTATTTTTCCGTTGACTCCTTTTACAATGATGTCCTGATCAAAAACAAGCTGTTTTTCGGTTTCATCTTTTATGTTAAGAAGATTTTCAACGTCTTTTAGACTTATAGAATTGTTTTTTGAAATAAAATTGACAATATCATCAAGCTTTTTCTTAAATACATCTAAAGCTTCCTGATTTCCCATCGCAAAAATATAGTGATCTCTCCCTGTAATTTTCAGTGTCGGAAAAGTTGATTTTATTAAATTGAAATATTGGTTATTAACTCCATAGAAGATTTTTGAATCGATCTCTTCCAAATCATATGTTAATTCAAACATGCAGTATTTTTATTTTAGAATTTAAATTTAAACTTTTTTTTGAAATTTATATCAAATTCTTTTCCATAATATCTCGGGCTTTCTTTTTATTTTAGATAAATTTGCAATATTCGATTATTTCACAAACTACAATGTCAATTATTACCCTTACTTCAGATTTCGGAAATTTGGATTACAGAGTTGCCGCTTTGAAAGGCAGTATTCTGTCTCTAAATCAAGAGGTTAATATTGTTGATATTACTCACGATATTCAGGCTTTCAACCTTATACAGACCTCATATATTGTAAGAAACGCTTACAAACATTTTCCGAAAGGCACTATTCACATTCTTTCCGTTGATAGTTTTCAGCATAAATCACGGAAAAATATTTTATATAAATCAGCCGGACATTATTTTATTTCGGCGGATAACGGGCTTCTAAGTTTAATTTTCTTTGATATTAAACCTGAAGCGATTTATGAAATCACATTAAATAACAGATTCGACGACATCGTCAATTTCACTTCAACAGACGTTTTTGTTCCTGCGGCTGTGCATTTGGCAAATGGCGGACTTCCAGAAGTTATCGGGCGAAAGATAGATTCTGCAAAACAGCTTTTATTCCCAAAACCTGTCTTTAATGAGTCTGAAAAAATCATTATTGGGGAAGTTAACTATATTGATAATTTCGGAAATATAATTTCAAATATCAACAAAGATTTTTTTGAAATAATTAGCAAAGGATACGAAAATTTCACCATAAAATTCAGAAATCTGGCTCTTTCAAAAGTATTTTCAAGTCATACGGAAGTAGTTTCCGACTGGGAAAGAGAGACCGAATTTCATGGTCAGTCTGCGGCAATCTTCAATGACAGTCAGCTTTTGGAGTTAACGATCTACAAAGGAAGCAAAAAGAATGGTGCCAAAAGTTTATTCGGAATGAATGTAGGCGAAAATATTTACATTGAATTTTCGTAAAATTTAATATTTCATAAAAAAATCGATTTTTTTTATATATTTGTCAAAATCTAAAAATTAAAAATGGCAGAATACAAATTATTGCTTCCTTCCATGGGAGAAGGTGTTATGGAAGCGACAATTATCACTTGGTTGTTCAACGAAGGCGATAATGTAAAGGAGGATGATTCCGTAGTAGAAATTGCAACTGACAAGGTAGATTCAGACGTTCCGACACCGGTTTCGGGAAAAATTGTAAAGATTTTGAAACAAAAGGACGAAGTTGCAAAAGTAGGTGAAGCCATTGCCATTTTAGAAATTGAAGGTGAAGGTGGAAACGCAGTTTCAGAAGAAATAAAGACTGAAACTCCTGTTTCAACTCCGGATGCTGAAACATTAAAAACGATTGAAGAGCCATTACAAACTGCTGCTTCAACAGAGTTTTCGGGAGATATTTACCTTTCTCCGCTTGTAAAATCAATCGCACAACAAGAAAATATTTCTGAAACTGAACTTAAATCTATTAAAGGAAGCGGTTTAGAAGGAAGAATTACCAAAGAAGATATTTTAGCTTACGTAAGTAACAGAGGAAATCAGCCTGTACAGCAAGCTGCTCCGGTACAGGTAGCTTCTACTCCACAACCGGTTGCGACTTCAGCTCAGGCTTCTACCATTTCTGTTGCAGCAGGTGACGAAATCATTCCAATGGACAGAATGAGAAAGATCATTGCTGAAAATATGGTGAAAGCAAAACAAATTGCTCCGCACGTGACTTCTTTCATTGAAACCGACGTTACCAACGTTGTAAAATGGAGAGCTAAAAACAAAGATATGTTCGAAAAACGTGAAGGTGAAAAATTAACTTTCATGCCTATTTTCGTGAAAGCAATTGTAAAAGCAATTCAGGATTTCCCTATGATCAATGTTTCTATCAACGGAGATAACATCATTAAAAAGAAAAATATTAATATCGGTATGGCAACTGCTTTACCAGACGGAAATCTTATCGTTCCCGTTATTAAAAATGCAGATCAGCTGTCACTTTCAGGGTTGGCAAAAGCAATTAACGATTTAGCGTACAGAGCAAGAAATAAAAAATTAAGACCGGAAGACACTCAAGGTGCAACCTATACGATTTCTAACGTAGGAAGCTTCGGAAACCTTATGGGAACGCCGATTATTCCTCAGCCTCAGGTTGCTATTATGGCAATCGGAGCTATTGTTAAAAAACCGGCAGTTCTTGAAACGAAAGACGGTGATGTAATAGCAATACGTCAGTTAATGTTCATGTCTCACTCTTACGATCACAGAGTTGTAGACGGATCTTTAGGTGGAATGATGCTGAAGCACGTTCATGATTACCTTCAAAACTGGGATCTGAACACGGAAATATAAGTAATGAAAATCGGCAAGAGTAATTTTGTCGTGTCAAATATAGAAACCTCCGATTTTTTCGGAGGTTTTTTATTAGGTATATAACATGATTGAAAATTAGTTTTTAAAGAAAATCAAAGAAAAGGCATAATTATTATCATTAAAATAACAGCTTCATATTGTATATTCTAAATATATTCACTAATTTTGCACCTCGAAATAATTAACAAATTCATTTAACATTATGAACAATTACGAAACTGTTTTCATTTTAACTCCCGTTCTATCTGAAGCTCAGGTGGAGGAAGCAGTGAACAAATTTGTAGATCTTCTTAAAGAGAAGAACTGCGAGATCGTTGCCAAAGAAAATTGGGGACTAAAAAAATTAGCTTATCCTATTCAATTGAAAAAGAATGGATTTTACACTTTAATTGAGTTTAAAGGTGAAGGTACTGTAGTTGCTGATCTAGAATTAGCATTCAAGCGTGACGAGAGAGTAATCCGTTACCTTACTACAAAACTAGACAAGCATGCTATCGAGTACGCTATTACTAGAAGAACTAAAGTAAAAACAGCTAAGGCTTAATTATTAACCCCAAAATAAAAAAAGACAAGACATGGCAATAGATGATATGGCTAAACAAGCCTCAGCTGGAGGAGAATCTGAAGTAAAATTCCTTACTCCGCTTGATATTAATACAAAAACTGATAAAAAGTACTGTAGATTCAAAAAATTCGGAATTAAGCACGTTGATTACAAAGATGCTGATTTCTTATTACAGTTCGTAAACGAGCAAGGTAAAATTTTACCAAGAAGATACACTGGAACTTCTTTGAAATATCAAAGAAAAGTTTCTGCTGCTATCAAAAGAGCAAGACACCTTGCTTTGATGCCTTACGTAGCTGACTTGTTGAAATAAGCCAACAAAAAAATAAATAAAAGAAGAGAGCTTGCTTTCTTCTTTTGTTGCTGAATAAATAATTTTAATTCTAACTTGATTTTAGACATTCTAAAATCTAAAAAAGGACAACAACAATGGACATTATTCTAAAAAAAGACGTAGAAAACTTAGGTCTTGAATTCGATACAGTAAGCGTAAAGCCTGGTTATGCAAGAAACTTCTTGTTACCTCAAGGTATCGCTCTTTTAGCTACACCTAAAAACAAAGCAGCTTTAGAAGCTACTTTGGAAGCGAGAAAAGAAGAAGAAGCTAAATTAATCGCTACAGCAAACGGTGTAGTAGATCAATTGAAGAAAACTTCTATCACAATTCCTGCAAAAGTAGGTTCTGGTGACAAATTATTCGGATCTATCAACAATGCAGATCTTTCTGCTGCTCTTGCTAAAGCTGGAGTTTCTGTTGATAAGAAATATATCAAAATTCCAGGGAACACTATTAAGAGAACTGGTAAAGTAACTGCAAACATCAGATTACACAGAAATGTTGAATACAACTTTGAATTCGATATCGTATCTGATGCACCGGTAGAAGCTCCTAAACCAGCTGCTCCTAAAAAAGTTGCTGTAGAAGAAACTCCTTCTGAAGAAGCTTAAGATTAAGAGATTTTTCTCTAACTATATAAAACCACTTCAATTGAAGTGGTTTTTCTTTTATCACTCTCTTTGACTTTCTCTAAACTAATTAGATTCGATTTAATACGTCTAATCTTTTCCTACTGAACGGAAAATAATATTCATTATCTTTTTTCAGATAAAGATTCCCATTATAAATATTTTAGAGTTTTTAGGCAAAAAATTTGCTATAATTCCTGAAATTTGGTTTATGAAAATTCAGGAAATCGTATCAAAACAAAAAGACTTTTTTAAAACACAGCAAACGAAAAGTATTAAATTTCGGAAAATGTATCTGGAAAAACTTCGGGACCTGATTATAGAAAATGAAAATCTTTTATATGAGGCAATTCAGAAAGATTTTGGAAAGTCTAAATTTGACACTTTTACTACCGAAATTTCTTTTGTTTTAAATGATATTAAATATTACCTTAAAAATTTAAAATACCTTTCAAAGCCTAAAAAAGTAAGTACAAATCTTGTTAATCAAATTGGAACAAGCAGAATTCATCAGGAACCATTAGGAAATATTCTCGTCATCGGGGCATGGAATTATCCTTATCAATTGTCACTTTCTCCTATTGTCGCAGCATTGGCAGCGGGCAACTGCTGTGTTTTAAAGCCCAGTGAAATTGCAGAAAATACAATGAAGATCATGGTGAAAATTATTAATGAAAATTTTCCACCGGAATATGTCTATGCTTACGAAGGCGGCATTGAAGAAACAACAGAACTTTTAAAATTAAAGTTTGACAAAATATTTTTCACCGGAAGTACAAAAGTAGGGAAAATTGTTTACAAAGCTGCCGCAGAAAATTTAACACCTGTAACGTTGGAATTAGGTGGAAAATCCCCTGCAATTATTACCAAAGAAGCCAATCTTGAAGTCGCAGCCAAAAGAATTGTTTGGGGGAAATTTTTAAATGCCGGACAAACCTGTGTAGCTCCGGATTATTTATTGGTTGAAGAATCAATTCAGGAGCAGTTTTTAGAAATGCTTAGAAAATATATTCAGGAGTTTAACTATACATCTGATTCTGAACATTACACAAGAATTATTAATCAAAAGAATTTTGAACGATTGATGAAATTGATTAATAAAGATAAAATTTACTTTGGAGGAACTTCGGATAATGAAAAATTATACATTGAACCAACGATTTTAACGAATATTAATTGGAATGATGAAGTTATGCAGGAAGAAATTTTCGGTCCGATTTTACCCATTATTTCATTTACAAATTTTAATATTATTTTAAACGAAATTTTAGAACACGAAAAACCTTTAGCCGCTTATTTATTCACAAATAATTCTGAAGAAAAAGAAAACTTTACTCAGAAATTATCTTTTGGAGGAGGATGCATTAATGATGTAGTTATGCATTTAGGAAATGATAACCTGCCGTTTGGCGGCGTGGGAAACTCCGGAATCGGCAATTACCATGGAAAGTTCGGTTTTGAGACTTTTTCACACCAAAAAGCCGTTCTAAAAAGAGCAACATGGGGAGAACCGAATATTAAATATCCTCCCTATTCAGATAAAAAATTAAATTGGATTAAAAAATTTCTTTAGGAAGCAAAAAAACCGGAAAATTTCCGGTTTTTTATTTTAAGATTTTGGAGCCCACTGCTTGAAAAACTCTTTTACTTTTTCAAGGCTGTAGCCTTTTCCTTCTTCCAAAACTTCACTATTCTGAACATGGATCATTTTTCCGTTTTTATCCAAAACAATAAAAACTGGATATCCAAATTTCTTTCCAGGATCCCCGTATTTAGCAAATACTTCTTTATTCTCGTTTTCAGGAGAAAAATTTAAGTGATAATATTCGTAGTTTTTATCTACAATAGATTTCAATTCTGGAGTTGTCTGTACGTATTGATTAAAACGAAGACACCAGATACACCAGTTCCCACCCGCCTGAATCATAATATTTTTCTTCTCCTTTTTTGCCTTCGCAATCAAATTCTGGATATCTTTTTCTGCATCGGCTTTCGGATCGTAAGGCTTAGGAAACTTTGCTTTCTCTTCTGCTGATTTTTTCTTGGCATCCAATTCTGCATGATCTGCTTTTACCAATAAGGCTTTGTCAGTATCTTTTGCTTCGGGTTTATCTTTCAACTCCTGAGAAAAAGCTGAAAAACTCAAACCCAGAAATGCTAATAATGCTAATTTTTTCATAACATAAAAATAAAAAAATAATAGTTATTATCATCAAAAATAGAACCATAATTTTATTATCCGTAAATTTGCCTGTTTTATGAATTTCCTTATCAAAATATTATACTTAATTTCTAAGTTACCACTGAAAATTTTATACATTTTTTCAGATATTATGTTTTTTCTGAACTTTTATATTGTTGGGTATCGAAAAAAGATAATTACACAGAATCTTAAAAACTCTTTCCCTGATAAATCGGACAAAGAAATAAATGAAATAAGAAAAAAATTCTATTTGAATTTTTCCGATTACTTAGCAGAAACTGTAAAATCGTTCAGTATTTCTGAAACTGAGACACGTGTCAGAATGCAATACATTAATCAGAATCTCTTTCATGAGGCTAAAGCTGAAGGCAAAAATATTATACTAATGGCTGGTCACGTTTTCAATTGGGAATGGATGAACGCCTTAGCTCCCATCACACCGCAGAAAAATTGTCATCCGGTATACCGAAAAGTAAACAGCAGTTTTTGGGAAGATCAGATGAAAAAAGTGAGAAGTAAATTCGGAAACGAGCCGCTAGAAGCTAATGAAGTCATTCTGAATATTTTCAGAAAGCAGAATGATGGCGATACAATTTATCTTTTTGTAGCAGATCAGACCCCGCATGTCGCTCATGTTAATTATGGTTTAAACTTTTTAAATCAGAAAACGCCCGCCTTTATCGGTTATGATAAACTCGCTACAAGAATGGATCTTATTTTCATTTATTGTGAAATGAAGAAAGTAAAAAGAGGTTTTTACCAGGTTAATTACCATAGAATTTATCCCGACGGAGAAAAGTTTGTGAAAAATGAAGTGGTAAAAAAGTTTCATCAACTGCTTGAAAATACAATCAAAAAAAATCCTGACAACTATCTATGGTCACACAGAAAATGGAAATATCAGGATTCTATTAAAACTTACGACGGCGAATAAATGACACAACAACCTAAAAATCTTGCAGTTGTCATCTTAAACTGGAATGGTAAAAACTGGCTTCAAAAATTTCTTCCCAGCGTAATTACTTTCTCCAAAGATGCTGAAATATACGTGATTGACAACCATTCTGATGACAATTCAGTTGAATATCTAAAACAAAAATTTCCGACTGTTAAAATCGTTATTAATGATAAAAATTATGGTTTTGCTGGTGGTTATAATGAAGGTTTAAAAGAAATTGATACAGAATATTATTGTCTGCTAAATTCTGATGTTGAAGTCACAGAAAATTGGATTGAACCTGTTTTAGATCTATTTGAAAAAAATTCATCAATTTCTGCCATTCAGCCTAAAATTTTATCTTTTAATAATAAAAACTATTTTGAATTTGCGGGAGCCGGTGGGGGATTAATTGACAATTTAGGTTATCCTTATTGCAGAGGACGAATTTTTGATGATGTAGAAGAAGATAAAGGGCAATATGATGATGAAACGGAGATCTTCTGGGCTTCGGGTTGCTGCCTGTTCATAAGATCTAAAGATTTTTGGGAACAGAAAGGTTTTGATGAAAGATTTTTTGCTCATCAGGAAGAAATTGATCTTTGCTGGAGATTAATCAATTCTGGAAAGAAAATATTTTATACAGGAAAATCCAAAGTCTATCATGTAGGAGGCGGAACTTTAAATAAGCAAAGTGCTCAGAAAACGTATTTAAACATCAGAAACAATTTATCAATGATGTTGAAGAATTTACCATTTCCGAAGTTGATTTGGTTGATATTTTTCAGATTATGTTTAGATGGAATTGCCTCATTTTATTTTGCTTACAAAAACGGATTTTCACATCTTCGGGCGGTTGCAAGAGGTCATTTTGGATTTTATGCTCAACTTCCGGGAACGTTGAAACTTCGTCAAAAACATCAGACTACAAAATATTATCAAACGAAATGGCTTATTTTCAAGCACTTTTTAGGAGGTAAAAAATAATTTAAACTTACTTTACATAAATGGATTTTTGCGCAATAGATTTCGAAACTGCTACTCATGAGAAAAATTCTGCCTGTGAGCTGGGAATCTGTATTGTTCAGGATTCTAAGATTGTTGAAACAAAAACATGGCTGATAAAACCCCCAAGTTATCCTTATTTCAGTAGGTTTAATGTTGCCGTTCACGGTATTCTTCCAAACGATGTGAAAGATGCTCCTACTTTTGATGAGATTTGGTATGAAGTTCAGGAGATGATATATGGAACTTTAATGATTGCCCATAATGCCAGCTTCGATGCGGGAGTTTTACGGGGATGTCTCGATTATTATGGAATGTTTACGCCTAAATTAGACTATTTATGCAGTATTCAGCTCGCTAAAAAATCATGGAACTATCTTCCGAAATATGGATTAAAAAATTTAGCTGAACATCATCAGATCAAGTTTAATCATCACAGAGCAGGTGCTGATGCAGAGGTATGTGCAAAAATCTCCTTATTGGCCTTTGAAAAATTGTTTATCACCAGCAATGAAGAGATTTCTGAATATATGAAATTAAAGATCAAAAAGCTTTAATCTTTTTCAATTTTATAAGAGTATTTAATTACTTAAAACTTCTGATAACAAATTAAATTTTGGAATATCTATCTCAAAACTTTCCTGTGTTTCTGCGTTTTTAACCAAGTATTTCCCGCTCATATTTCCCACTCCGGAACGAAGCATTACATTTGAGAAATAAGCAAAATTTTCGCCTACTGGTATCTCCGGTGTTAAACCTATTACTCCATCACCGATAATCTCCGTATATCCAAAGCCAACATCAAAGATTAGCCATTTTCTTTTAAGAATTTTTATAGGAAAATCACCATCATTTTCGATTGTTATATTGTATTTGAAAACGTATCTGTTTTCGGACGGAAAACTGTTTTTGCTATCATATTCAGGTATTACTGAAACTTTGATATTTAAGGTCGTTTTTGAAAACATCATCTTAGTATTTGATTACATAAATACAAAAATCTCGCCTTTTTCAGGCGAGATTGTAAACTTATATTATAATTTTATTAAAATCTTATAATCCAAGACCTTTTCTTTCGTCTCCACCCAATAGAATTTCTACCGGATTGTCGATACCTTCTTTTACCGCAACAAGGAACCCTACAGACTCTTTACCGTCGATAATTCTGTGGTCATAAGACATTGCAACATACATCATAGGACGAATAACAACCTGTCCGTCAACCGCAACCGGTCTTTGGATAATATTGTGCATTCCTAAAATAGCAGATTGTGGAGGGTTGATAATCGGCGTAGATAACATCGATCCGAAAGTACCACCGTTTGTAATAGTGAAAGTACCACCTGTCATTTCATCAACAGTGATTTTTCCGTCTCTTACTTTGATCGCTAAATCCTTAATGTTTCCTTCAACGTTTGCGAAAGACATATTTTCAGCATTTCTCAATACAGGAACCATTAATCCTTTAGGACCTGAAACTGCAATTGAAATATCGCAGAAATCATAATTGATCTTGAAATCTCCGTCGATAGATGCATTTACATCAGGATATAATTGTAATGCTCTTGTAACCGCTTTTGTGAAAAAAGACATGAAGCCAAGTCCTACTCCATGTTTTTGACCAAATTCTTCTTTATATTGTTTTCTTAATCTGAAAATTTCAGACATATCAACTTCGTTGAAAGTAGTCAACATCGCCGTTTCATTCTTTACAGAGACTAATCTTTGAGCGATTTTTCTTCTAAGAACTGAAAGTTTAGTTGTTGTTGTAGATCTTGAACCTGTAGCAGTTACAGAGCTTCCTCCCATTGCAGGAACAGCCGCTAATTCAGCATCAGACTTAGAGATTCTTCCATCTCTTCCAGAACCTGAAACCTGAGATGCATCGATACCTTTTTCGTCAAGAATTTTCTTAGCAGCAGGAGACGGAGCACCTGTTGCATACGTTTGAGGAGCAGCAACCGGAGCAGCAGGTTTTGGAGCTTCCTGTTTAGCTGGTTCTGCCGGTTTCTCCTCTTGTTTTGGAGCTTCAGCAGCAGGAGCAGCGCCACCACCCGCAGGTTTTGCAGCATCTCTATCAATTAAACAAACCACTTGTCCTACCTGTACCACATCACCTTCTTCAGCTTTCAAAGTAATAACACCACTTTCTTCAGCCGGCAATTCAAGAGTTGCTTTGTCTGAATCTACTTCAGCGATGGGTTGATCTTTTTCTACGTAATCACCATCTTTCACAAGCCAAGTTGCGATCTCAACTTCTGTAATTGATTCGCCTGGTGAAGGAACTTTCATTTCTAAAACTGACATATCGTATTTTTTATTTTTTTATTAATTATTATTTAAAATTAAGCTGTTACAGGTCTTTTTACAGGAGCATCATCTCTGTCAAATACTCTGTTGATTACTGCATTTTGATTTTTCTCAAACATTTTGTGACTTCCCGGAGCCGGAGCACCACTCGGTACAGGAGAAATTACCTGAATTCCTGTATCTCTGAAATTTCTCAAGATATAAGACCAAGCACCCATATTTTCCGGTTCTTCCTGAGCCCAAACGATTGAAGTTCTATTTGAATATTTAGCAAATACAGCTTCGATTGCGTCAGTCTGTAACGGATACAACTGTTCGAATCTTACCAATGCAATATTTTCAGCATTTAATTCTTCTTTTTTAGCTAATAATTCGAAGTATAATTTACCTGAACACAACACTAATTTTTCAACTTTTGCAGGATCTGCAGTTGGATCATCTAAGATTGGCTGGAATCCCTTGTTTGAGAAATCTTCAAGCGGAGAAACTACTTTTGGATGTCTTAACAAAGATTTAGGACTCATCACAATTAATGGCTTTCTGAATGACCATTTCAACTGTCTTCTTAACAAGTGAAAATAGTTGGCAGGAGAAGTAATATTCGCAACCACCATATTTTCATTAGCACAAAGTGTTAAAAATCTTTCCAGTCTTGCTGAAGAGTGTTCTGCACCCTGACCTTCCGAACCGTGAGGCAATAACATCACCAAACCATCCTGAATTTTCCATTTTTCTTCTGCTGCCGCTAAATACTGATCAACAATAATCTGAGCACCATTTACGAAATCTCCAAACTGAGCTTCCCAAATCGTTAACGTATTAGGAGATGCCATTGCATAACCATAATCGAACCCTAAAACTCCATATTCTGAAAGGTGAGAGTTGAAAACATCAAATCTGCTGTCTGAAACTTCTTTTAAAGGAACATATTCTTCCTCCGTATCTTCAGTTTTTACTACGGCATGTCTGTGAGAGAATGTACCTCTTTCCACATCTTCACCGGAAATTCTTACATTATGACCTTCCACCAAAAGCGTAGCATACGCCAACCACTCTCCAAGAGCCCAATCTAAAGAATTTCCTTCAATAGCCTTGATTCTGTTTTCGAAAAGTCTTGTAATTTTATTTAAGAACTTTTTATCAGCCGGAAGTGTTGACATTTGAATAGCCAATTCTTTCAACTTCTCTAAGTCATATTTTGTATCAACAGGTGTCTGAACTGCTCCTCTTTTTCCAATCGGATAATTCGTCCAGTCTTCTGCCATGAAAACGTCCATAACGTTTTTCTCAATTTCTTTAGAAGCGTCAAAGTCTTTATCTAAAAGAGCTTTGAATTCCGTTTCCATTTTAGCAATAACATCGTTTGAAGTAACGTTATCTTTTAATAATTGATCTTTATAGATCTCTCTTGGATTCGGGTGCTTAGAAATTGATTTATATAAATTAGGCTGTGTAAATCTTGGCTCATCACCTTCGTTATGACCATATTTTCTGTATCCTAATAAATCAATGTAAACATCTTTACCAAACTTCGCTCTGAAATCAGCAGCAAAATGGATTGCGTGAACTACCGCTTCTGCATCATCAGCATTTACGTGCATTACAGGAGATTCTGTAACTTTTGCAACATCCGTACAATACGTAGAGGATCTTGCATCCATATAGTTGGTTGTAAATGAAACCTGGTTATTTACAACAATATGAACTGTACCTCCTGTTTTGTATCCTTCCAAAGTCATCATCTGAGCAACTTCGTACGCAATACCCTGTCCTGCAATGGCACCGTCACCATGAATGATGATTGGTAAAATTTTAGAATAATCTTTATACTTATCATCTACTTTTGCACGGCAGATCCCTTCTACAAGAGCAGCAACCGTCTCAAGGTGAGATGGGTTAGGCGTTAAATTGATGGCAACTTCCTCTCCTGAAGCAGTTTTTATTTTTTTAGATGAACCTAAGTGATATTTAACGTCACCTGAGAATACATCTTCTTCAAATTCTTTTCCTTCAAATTCTGAGAAAATCTGTTTGTAAGATTTCCCAAAAATATTAGTCAGAACATTCAATCTACCTCTGTGAGCCATTCCTAACACCACTTCATCTACGCCCAACTGAGAAGATCTTGAAATTAACTGATCCAATGCCGGGATCAACGTTTCACCACCTTCTAAAGAGAATCTTTTCTGACCAACAAATTTTGTATGCAGATAGTTTTCAAAAGCAACTGCCTGATTTAATTTTAATAAAATTTCAGTCTTTTCATTTGCAGAAAGCAATGGGTGGTTTTCATTAACCTGAATCCACTGTTTGATAAAATCTTTTTCCTCAACATTGTTAATGTGCATGTACTCTATCCCGATAGAATCGCAATAGATATTTTGAAGGTGCGTGATAATTTCCTGAAGTGTTGCAGGACCTTTCATGCCTGTTTCTACAGCACAGTTGAATTTTGTATTTAAATCTGATTGCTCAAGACCAAAATTTTCGATATCCAGAGTCGGTGTATAATGTCTTCTTTCTCTGATCGGGTTTGTTTTTGTAAACAAATGACCTCTCGTTCTGTACGCCTCGATAAGGTTTACAACTTTAAATTCTTTTTTGATGTGTTCAGGAACTTCACCGCTTGAAGCCGCCTGATTTGCCTGCTGTACTACAGGAGCAGCGGGAGCCTGAATATATTGAACGTTATCCTCATCTCCATAGTTCTCCAACGCAAAATCGAAACCTTGAAAAAAGGCTTTCCATGATGGTTCTAAAGAGTCCGGGAATTTTAAATACTGTTGGTATAAATCCTCAATTAACTGAGAATGAGCTGCGTTTAGGAATGAAAATCTGTCCATTATTACAGTGTATCTGTTATTTAAATTTGTTTGTAGAATTAAACTTCAAATTTAATAAAAAAAACCGAGGTGTGACAGCCTTAAACTATTAAAAAAACCATAAAACAAATAAATTTGACAAATTTACTTAAATACTGATAATGAGAGCTTCATATTAACATCCTGATCCTCCATCGGGCGTTCGATAAAAGTCTGACGAATATCATTAAAACGCATCTCGTCTTTCTTTGCCTTCTGAATTAATTGTTGTATAGCCTTCACTCTTCCTTCGTAACTTCCTTTATAGTACATTACATAATTTTGAGTAGGATTTTGTGTCCTGAAACTGAAGTTATTATCTGTAATTCCAAATTTTTTAGAGAGAGGAATTCCTAAGAAATAAGATACTTCTTTATCTTTGTAATTATCTGCATCGGTAATCAAGACAGGAAAACCGAATTCGTCATCTTTTTTACCAAGATCCATCGTTGTGTAATTATACACTTTGTTAAAATTCATTACAATATTTTTGTAAAGCGCATCTTTTTTGTTGGAAGTACTTGCATTAATACCCAACAACAACTTTTCCTCTTCATTTTCAACCATTAAACTGTCGTATTTTATGGCAGCCATCTGATTATCTTTTTCCACTTTATTTCCTAACACATTTCTAAGATTTGCCATACTTTTATTAATATTTTCAGCAAATCTGTCTTCTGTCCAGAAATTCTCAACTCTTTGTAAAACAGATAATTTTGGAGTATGCACAATCCATGTGATTTTTGTTTTTTCGGCTGAAAGAGCTTTAAATTTAACATCAACCAATGTCGGATTTTCATTATTATCTTCAAAAAGCTGATATCTCAAAGTTTTATTCGGATTTTCATAACGAATGAACATTTCTCCGTCTGTATCTTGTTTCGGGTCTACATAACTGATGGAACTCCCCTGTCCTTCGTAGGGTGTATAATAATCAATATCAATCGATTGGGAACTTGTAAAGAAATTATTCCAACGGGTAAAATGTTGAAGGTTATTGAATTGAGAAAAAACTTTTTCCAAAGGGAAATCAACCTCTTTTTCAATTTTGAAGTCTTTGCTTTCATCCACGAAATAATACATGGAAGCCGCATAAGCTCCTCCCAGCAAAATAATAAGTACCGCTATGATTTTGAAAAAACGCATTACACAAAAGTAATATAAATATGAAGAGTGACCAATATCTTGATCACTCTTGTGTTGTTTTTATTTTAATAGATAATCAATTTATCCTATATGCGTTCCCGCAGGTAAAATTGCTCCTTTTTTCACGACCACAATACCGTCCTGTACGGAATGGGTGCCATAATCTCCATCTTTTAAATGCTTTCCTCCGATAATTCTTACATTATCTCCTATATAACAGTTTTTATCTAAAATTGCTCTCTCGATATAACAGTACTTTCCGATTCCCATATTGGGTTGTCCTCTTTCATCGTTCATTACAATTTCTTTTGTATTCTGATAAAAATCGGCGCCCATGACGTAAGAATTAACAATCGTACTTCCTTTGTCTACTCTTGTTCGGTTTCCAATGACTGAATTTTCGATTTTATCAGCCATGATGATACATCCATCTCCGAAAACTGCTTTACTTACATAAGAACCGTTAATTTTTGAAGGCGGAAGCATTCTCGCTCTTGTATAAATCGGTGAAGAAGAAAACAGATTGAACTGGGGAAGATCCTGACAAAGATCTAAATTGGCTTCGTAGAAAGACTCAATGGTTCCGATGTCTGTCCAATATCCTTCATATTGATAACTTAAAGTCGTGTATTTACCAATAGAATTAGGGATAATATCTTTTCCGAAATCGTCGCCTGCTCCTTCATCAAACATTTTTTTAAGAATACTTTTCGTGAAAATATAAATTCCCATAGAAGCTAAATATTCTTTTCCTGCCACTTTATTTTCTTCAGAAACTTCAGATTTTAAACCGTCTAAAATATCATAACCCGGTTTTTCAACAAAAGAAGTAATGTTTCCTTCATCATCAGAACTTAAAATTCCAAAACCTGTCGCATCTTTGGCATTTACCGGAATGGTAGCAATTGTTACATCACCTCCTTTTTCGATATGAAAATCAAGCATTTCTTTAAAATCCATCTGATAAAGCTGATCACCTGAAAGGATTAAGATATATTCATAATCATATTTCTCCAAATGCTTCATTGATTGGCGAACCGCATCCGCTGTTCCCTGATACCAACTTTCGTTCTCAACATTCTGTTCCGCGGCTAAGATATCAACAAAACCTTTGCTGAAAATATCAAAATGGAAAGAATTCTTAATATGTGAATTTAAAGAAGCTGAATTAAACTGTGTTAAAACCAAGATTTTATTTAATCCCGAGTTTAAACAGTTAGAAATAGGAATATCCACCAATCTGTATTTTCCTGCAATAGGAACAGCCGGTTTCGATCTTGTGTACGTTAATGGAAAAAGTCTGGTTCCTCTGCCT
>Ga0308171_1001244_pt1 | contig 36559 bp, 38 predicted proteins | sample PhyGR1_FD_202135 | JGI IMG/M metagenome (GOLD analysis project Ga0308171, IMG submission 202135) | Phyllosphere microbial communities from UC Gill Tract Community Farm, Albany, California, United States - DLSLSG.R1 | ecosystem: Host-associated > Plants > Phyllosphere > Unclassified | place: USA...
GGGTTTACCCGCGAAAAAGACACCGCGCTGCCTGGCACGGGCTACGCCCGTGTTCGCGGGACAAGCCCGCTCCCACAGGGGATTGGGCTGGTCTTTAGATTTTGAGCAAGACAGTTGCTCCCACAGGTACGGCGCCGCTTTAAACCTGTGGGAGCGGGCTTGCCCGCGAATGGGCTGCGAAGCAGCCCCAGCGATTTCAACCCTGCCATATTCCCTTGCCCGCCAACCGCTCACGGTCATGGGGCAGCGTGAAGTCCTGCAACGGCCCCTTGGGCACGATGCCGTTCGGGTTGATGGTCTTGTGGCTCATGTAGTAGTGCTTCTGGATATGCTCCATATTCACCGTCTGCGCCACCCCCGGCCACTGATAAAGCTCGCGTAGCCAGTTGGAGAGGTTCGGGTAGTCCGCCAGTCGTCGCAGGTTGCACTTGAAATGCCCGTGATACACAGCATCGAAGCGCACCAGCGTGGTGAACAGCCTTACATCCGCCTCGGTCAGGTATTCGCCGGCCAGGTAGCGCTGGGTGTCGAGCAGCGCCTCCAGGTGATCCAGCTCATTGAACACCTCATCGAACGCTGCCTCGTACGCCTCCTGGGTGGTGGCGAAGCCTGCGCGATAAACGCCGTTGTTCACCGCCGGGTAAATGCGTTCGTTGAGTGCATCGATAGTCGCGCGCAGTGGTTCGGGATAGAGGTCCAGGCGGTTGCCGGTCAACTCATCGAACGCGCTGTTGAGGATGCGGATGATTTCCGCTGATTCGTTGTTGACGATGCGCTTCTCTTGCTTGTCCCACAGCACCGGTACCGTCACCCGGCCAGTGTAGTGCGGATCATCCAAGGTATAGCGTTGATGCAGGTACTGGAGGGCGTCGAGATGATCGCCGGTCGAGCCTTGTGCGGTGTCGAAGGTCCAACCATGCTCGCCCATCAGCCAGCTCACTACAGATACGTCGATCAGTGGCTCCAGGCCCTTGAGTGCGCGGAGGATCAGGGTGCGGTGCGCCCATGGGCAGGCCAGCGAAACATACAGGTGGTAACGGCCTGCTTCGGCCGCAGGTAGCGCATTTCGGCGCTGGGCGTTTTCGCGGCGGAAGGCGCCATCCTTGCTGTTCTGGTACCACTGGTCATGCCAGCGGCCGTCGATCAAAAGGCCCATGTGGAGCTCCAATTACCAAGTCGTTTGTCGTTGGAGCTCAGTCTAGGGCATACCGTTCGAATAAATAGCGCAAATATCGCCAGCCATTGATCGAGTGATTAGATGTTTCGGTTTGACCAGAACGTACGCGCGGTGCTGAACGCCAGTTCGCGATCCTGGCCCAGACCGCGCAGCGCCAGGGCCATGGTCGCGACTACTGCCAGCTCGCCATAGCTGTCCTGCGCCGCGCCGCGCCATACCGCCAACAGATGCTCAGGCTCAAGCGTTGCCGGCTTGACGTGGCGTTGTGCGCTCAGCGCGGGCCATTCTTCGTCCCAGGCCTCGCTGCCGGTAGTGCCGTACAAGTGATTGACGACATCGGGGTTCACCTCGATCTCGCCGCCATCACCTTTGATCACCAGGGCGTGATCGCCGAGCAGGCGGCTGGCTTCGCGGTGCACGGCCTGGTAGCCGGGGTGGAAGATGCTTTGCAGGCCGCAGCGGGCGCCGAGCGGGTTGAGCACGCGGGCCAGGGAGTGGATCGGCGAGCGCAGGCCCAAGGTGTTGCGCAGATCGATCATCCGCTGCAACTGCGGCGCCCAGTCCTGCAACGGGAAGAAGGCCAGTTGCTGCTGATCCAGGCTGCTGGCGACCGCTTGCCAGTCACGGCACAGGGGGATATCCAACAGGGTGAGCAATTGTTCGGTGTACAGGCGCCCGGCCGTGTGGGCGCCGCCGCCATGCATGAGAATGCGCACGCCGTTGCCAGCCAGGCACTTGGCGGCCAGCAGGTACCAGGGCAGGTGGCGCTTCTTGCCGGCATAGCTTGGCCAGTCGATATCCACGGCGATCGATGGTGCTTGCAGGTGGCTGCGCAGGGCTTCGGTGAAACCAGCCAGTTCCTCGGCACTTTCCTCCTTGTGCCGCAGCAGCATCAGGAAGGCGCCCAGTTGGGTGTCTTCGACTTTCCCTTCGAGCAGCAGTGTCATCGCCGCGCGCGCTTCCTCGCGGGTCAAGCCCCGTGCCCCTCGCTTGCCCTTGCCAAGAATGCGCACGAATTCGGCGAAGGGGTGTTCGGCCGGGGTTTCCAGCGTCAGGGGGCTTGGGCTGTCGGTCATTGGCTCGGTCATATGCAGTTGGTCGGCTTGGGCAGGCCCGCCAGCTTGGCGGCCAGTTTGGCGGGGGTGCCGTTGAACAGACGATTCAGGTGCGGGCTGTTGCCCTTGTCCGGGCCCAGCTTCAGGGCGGTGTACTTGATCAGCGGACGAGTCGCTGGCGAAAGTTGATATTCGTCGTAGAACTGACGCAGCAGTTCGAGGACTTCCCAGTGGTCCGGGGTCAAGGCGATCGCTTCACGGGCGGCCAGGGCTTGGGCGACCTCGTGGGACCAGTCCTGCAAGTCGACCAGGAAGCCGTCCTTGTCTAGGGCGATCGAGCGATCGCCGACAGTCAGGTTGCTCATAGCCAGGTGTTGACCTTGTCGTAGTGCAGCGAGAGCTCGACGAAGGCGGGATAGTCCACGGCCTTTGCCAACTCGCTGGGGATTGCGCGGGCCAGTAGGTCTTCTTCGAGGGCGAACAGGCGTTGCTCCAGGCCAGCAGCCTGCAACACCCGGTAAGGTTCGCTGCCAGGCTTGAGGGCGTAGGTTGCATCGCCGCACAGCAGCAGCGCGTCCTGGGTGCCCAGCAAACGCAGGCAACTGGCCAGGCGGTCGTCGCCGAAGGGCGAATGGCTGATTACATGCAGGGTCGTCATCAGAGGGTCACCACCTGGTCGAAACGGGCGATCAGTGCGCGCAGCGCTGCATCGTCGAGAACCTGCACCGGCAGTTCCAGCGTGCTGCTATCCAGCCCGCGTTGCTGGAGGCTATGCGCGCAGGCGAACAGTTCCTCGACCCCGAACATCGGGAGCGCCTGCAGGTTGGCGGCAAGGTTCTTCTGCTGCAGCAGCACCGGTTGCTGGTCGTTGGCGAGCTGGAAGACACCGTCGTCGAGAAACAGCATGCCCAGCGGCAGGTCGAAGGCGCCACCGGCAAGCGCGATATCCAGCGCTTCGCGGGCGGATGGCCCATTCCAAGGCGCCTGACGGCTGATGATCAACAAGGATCTGGCCATTTCAATCGCCTCCGAAGCAGACCAGGCGGTCTGCTGTTTGCGCAGCTTCGTGCAGTTGCCCAAGGCCGGACAGTTCCCAGGGTTTGGGCAGGTTCACGGCAGGGCGCTGGTAACGGTTGGCTTCGGCCTCGTCGAGCACGCCCCGGCGCAATGCTGCGGCGATACAGACCACGGCATCGAGCTGATGGTCGCTGATGAAGCTGCGCCATTGCGCCGCCACATCCTGTTCATCCTGCGGCGCGACGACGTTGGCCGAGGCGCTGTGCACCCCATCCTGATAGAAGAACAGTCGGGTAATCTCGTGTCCGCCGGCCAGGGCCGCCTCGGCGAAGCGCAGCGCGCGGCGCGAGGAGGGCGCATGGGCCGGAGAAAACACCGCGATGGCGAATTTCATGGAAGGCTCGTGCAAAGAAATGCCGTCATGATAAAGCAAAAAGCCCGCACCTGTAGGCGCGGGCTTTTGTCTGCCTGCAACGGTGGTCAGGCGCGTTCCTGGCTCTCTGGCAGGAACCAGTTCAGCACCAGGGCGCAGATGCCGCCGGTGGCAACGCCCGACTCCAGTACGTTACGCAGCGCCGCCGGCATGTGCGCCAGGAACTCCGGCACCTGCGCCACGCCCAGCCCCAGGGCCAGCGACACGGCGATGATCAGCAGCGCCCGACGGTCCAGGCGGGTGCTGGCCAGGATATTGATCCCTGATGCCGCTACCGCACCGAACATCACCATCGCAGCGCCACCCAGTACAGGCTCCGGCACGGCCTGGATCACCCCGGCTACGCTCGGGAAAAGCCCCAGCAGTACCAGCATGAGCGCGATCCAGACACCGATATGACGGCTGGCGATGCCCGTCAGCTGGATCACCCCATTGTTCTGCGCAAAGATCGAGCTGGGGAAGGTGTTGAACAGGCCCGCCAGCAGCGAGTTGGCACCATTGACCAGCACCCCGCCCTTGATCCGTTGCATCCACACTGGCCCCTCGACCGGCTGGCGCGACACTTTGCTGGTGGCTGTCACATCGCCGATGGCTTCCAGCGAGGTCACCAGGTAGATCACCAGCATCGGAATGAACAGCGCCCAGGAGAAGCCCAGGCCGAAGTGCAGCGGGACCGGCACCTGGAACAGCGCGGCCTCGTGCATGCCAGTGAAGTCCAGGCGCCCCAGGTAGCCTGCCAGCGCATAGCCCACCGCCAGCGCGATGACGATGGCGCAACTGCGCATCCAAACCACCGGAATCCGGTTGAGGACCACGATGATCGCCAGCACCACGCCCGACAGCAGCAGGTTCTCGCCATTGGCGAAGGTGCCGTTGCCCATGGCCGCGAAGCCACCGCCCATGCTGATCAGGCCAACCTTGATCAGGGTGAGGCCGATCATCAGCACCACGATGCCTGTCACCAGCGGGGTGATCAGTCGCTTGATGAATGGCAGGATGCGCGAAACGCCCATCTCCACGAACGAGCCGGCGATCACGACCCCGAAGATCGCCGCCATCACGCCTTCGACTGGTGTGCCCTGCTTGACCATCAGCGCGCCACCGGCAATCAGCGGCCCGACGAAGTTGAAGCTGGTGCCCTGGACGATCAGCAATCCCGCGCCGAATGGCCCGAAGCGCTTGCACTGGACGAAGGTGGCGATGCCCGAGATCACCAACGACATCGACACGATCAGGTTGGTGTCCCGCGGCGAAACACCCAGCGCCTGGCAGATCAGCAGGCCAGGCGTGACGATCGGCACGATGATCGCCAACAAGTGCTGCAGTGCCGCCAACAGGCCGATCAGTGGCCGCGGCTTGTCCTCGAGGCCAAGGACCAGTTCGTTGGCAGGCGCCGTCGCGCCCGGCTCGTGTTCGAGTGAACTCATGGGAAACCGCCCCGAAGAAAAAAGGAGCGCATTCTACGGGGCCCGACGGCGAAGGGGTAGAGGTACGTTCTGGCTGGGCTGCTCTTTGTTTCTTTGTGGCCGGGAGGGCGTGCAACCCTAAAAGCATCCGCCCACAAAAAAGCCCGCCGAAGCGGGCTTTCCTGAATCGTCCAATCGCTAGCGATCAGTCGTCACGACCCATGATGCCGAACAGTTGCAGCAGGCTGACGAACAGGTTGTAGATCGAGACATACAGGCTGATGGTCGCCATGATGTAGTTGCGCTCGCCGCCGTGGATGATGGCGCTGGTCTGGAACAGGATGCAGACCGACGAGAACAGCACCAAGCCAGCGCTGATCGCCAGTTGCAGGCCGCTGATCTGGAAGAAGAAGCTCGCGACCACGGCACCCAGCAACACGAAGAAGCCCGCGGTGATGAAGCCGCTGAGGAAGCTCATGTCGCGGCGGGTGATCAGCACGTAGGCCGACAGGCCACCGAATACCAGTGCGGTCATGGCGAAGGCCGAGCTGACCACTTCAGCGCCACCGGCCATGCCGAGGTAGCGGTTGAGGATCGGGCCGAGGATGAAGCCCATGAAGCCGGTGAGGGCGAAGGTAGAAACCAGGCCCCAGACCGAATCACGCAGCTTGGCGGTGAGGAAGAACAGCCCGTAGAAGCCGATCAGCACCACGAAGATGTTCGGGTAACCGACGCGCATCTGTTGAGCGACGAAAGCCATCACGCCGCTGAAGGCAAGCGTGAGCGCCAGCAGGCTGTACGTGTTGCGCAGGACCTTGCTGACCTCCTGCTGCTCGACCTGCTGGCCGTGTTGTACGGCGTAATCCTGTTCGCGCATGGCGACACTCCTGTGGGTTTGAAACGTTCAGATGCAAAGATCATAACAGAGCCTCTGCAACGGGCGACAGAGAGAGTTTGACAGCGTGTTTCATTACGGTATGATTGCCGCCGCAAAACAAGCTGGAAGCGTGGCCGAGTGGTTTAAGGCAACGGTCTTGAAAACCGTCGATGGGCAACTATCCTAGAGTTCGAATCTCTACGCTTCCGCCACTAATTCTCATTAAAGCCCTGATTTTTCGGGGCTTTTTTGTGCCTAAGCGTTTTTGGTCCCCCATCTGGTCCCCATTATTAGCGTCGCTTTCACTGGTTTACTGTGGATTGTGATGGACGTGCTGCCTAATGACTCACGTTAGGAAGGGGCGATCTATCGAAGGCAGCGTAGGTGGGAGATATGCTTGGCTATTGCTAGCAGCTATCGACCTGGCGCCTAAACATTGGGGCCGCTTCGCGTCCCGTCGCCGACAAGCGCGGCCCCAAAAGTTGGTGGCGTAGGTCTGGAGTCTGGTGACATTCCTGAGCATTACGACCCTGAATCCCACCTTTTCCAGACTTTCTCACAGCTTTCACACTGTTGGTGCTGAACACAGCATCAGCGTAGGTGTCGAGCCATTACACTTGCCTCTGAAAAGGTGCATTGGTGGCCTTCCACCCGAGCGCTTCCTGGCTGAACATGTAACGCGGCGCTTGCGCGGGTCAGCTGTCGATCATCTGCGCGGCTTGCTGAGTTGCCTGACTTGTACGGGTTGCGAGTTTGCGCACCTCGTCGGCTACCACCGCAAAACCGCGCCCGGCTTCGCCTGCACGGGCGGCTTCGATGGCGGCGTTCAAGGCCAGCAGGTTGGTCTGGCTGGCGATGCCCTGGATGGTGGCGACGATGTGGGTCAATTTGCCTAAGGTTTCCTGCATCACCTGATGCTGTTGCGCTTGTGCCTCGCGGATGGTGCTTTCCTCATGCCGAGCATGAATATCAGTTATAGCCCCGACTACCCGCAACGGCGCGCCGTCCGCAGCCCTGCGGGTTTGCCCGCGACCGCGGAACCACCGGTAGGCGCCGTTTTGGTGACGAAGCCGGTACTCGACATCGAACGGGGTGTTGCCGCTGCGATCGTCGACATGGGCGACAAACGCCGCGATGGCGCGGGCACTGTCGTCGGGGTGCAGGCGTGAGGTCCAGCTTTCCAGGGTGTTGGGGAATTCTTCGACGGTGGTGCAGCCGAGCAGCCGGCGCATCTGCGACGACCACCAGATGGTGTTGCTCGGGTTAGCCGGGTCCCCGGCGACGACTTCGATGTCCCACAGGCCGTCGTGGAGCATCTCGCGGGAAATGTCAAAACGCTCGGCGGCCAGCTCCAGCTCCTGAATGTGCAGCTGTTGCTCATGGATGTCCCGCAGCGTACCCGCTGTGGCGATGGCAACGCCGTTGCCGTCACGCAGCGAATTGCCGCTGACCCGGCACCAGCGATAATCGCCGCCGGCGGTGAATTTCATGCGCAGGTCCAGCTCAAACCGTGTGCGGCCGCTGCGGTCGGCGAGGTGCCGGGCCAGTGCTTGCTGATGGGCGTGGCGATCAGCCGGATGCAGCTGGTCGTGCCACTGACCCAGCTCGGGCAGATGCGGTGCATGGATCGAGGCGGAGCCCGTCCAGTGCATCGCGCACGTTGGCGCAGGCGTGCCTGTGGCAGTCAGATGCAGTTGCCAGAACAACGCATCCGCACCTTTGGTGACCAGCGTCCAGCGCGCTTGCGACTGCTGCGCACATTCGTCGCGGTCAGCCAGGTGCTGTTGCAGTTGGCTCACCTGCGCGGCGAGTTCGCGAGCTTGCTCTTTGAGCGTGCGCCGCTCCTGCAGCAGCTGCTCGACGCCGGTGAGGATGCGCCGCAGCAGCGGGTTGCGCGACGACAGCGGCGTACTCGGCTGGTCGGGCTGGTCGAGGCGGTCGGCGAGGGGGGTCAGTATCCAGCGACTGGTGCGATTAAAAAACAGCATGGCTACATCTCCAACTAGATAGCGGCAGCAGCCGGTAATACCTGCGCCTGGCTGGTCGACAAGGCGAGGCTGTCAAAGCTGCTCGCCCAAGGCAGTGCTGGCCAGGCCGATGGCCCGGTAGCGATTTCGTCTGCGCTCAACAGGCAGTGATCGAGCTCGCGTTGTAACGTTGCGGTATCTAGGTCCTGGCCAATGAACACCAACTCTTGCCGGCAATCGCCGACGACGCTGTCCCACTTGGCCATGATCCCCTGCAGGCGGTACTTGTCCTGCGGCCACTGCGACGGGTCGATGAAGTGCCACCAATGGCCGACGTAGTCCCACTGGAACTGCTTGCCGCTTTGCACCAGCAGGCCGATTTCACGGTGGCGGCTGGCGAGCCAGAAGTAGCCTTTGCTGCGCAGCAGGCGGCCGTTGCTCCACGGGCGGGAGAGAAATTCGAGCAGGCGTTGCGGGTGAAACGGGGCGCGCTCGCGATAGACCCACGAGGTCACGCCGTAGGTGTCCGACTCGGCGGTCGGAGTGTCGTCGGCGTCCATCTGCTTCATCCAACCGGGCGCGACCGCCAGGCTGGGCAGGTCGAACAGCTGGGTGCCGAGGATGCTTGACAGTTCCACATTGCCAGCCACCACCGGCAGAATCTGTGCCCGGGGATTGAGCCCGGCCAGCACCGCTCGCAGCGTCTGGTATTGCGCGTCCTCTATCAGGTCACACTTGTTCACCAGAATAACGTTGGCGTACTCGACCTGCTCGATCAGCAGGTCAGCCAACGGGCGCCGCGGCGCCGCGGCGTCGGCGCGCTCGACGGTTTCCGGCGAGTCGAGCAACGCCTGAAACTGGCTGGCATCAACCACGGTGACCAAGGTGTCCAGCCGCGCCAGTTCGCTGAGGCTGAAACCTTCGGTGTCGAGAAAGGCAAAGGTCTCGGCCACCGGCATCGGCTCGGAGATCCCGGTGCACTCGATCAGCAGATAATCAAAACGCTGCTGGCGCGCCAGCGCGCTTACCTGCTCGAGCAGGTCGGCGCGCAGGGTGCAGCAGATGCAGCCGTTGCTCATCTCGATCAACTCGTCCTGGCCACGGTGCAGCGTTACATCACGCTGCACCTCGGCGGCGTCGATGTTGACCTCGCTCATGTCGTTGACGATCACCGCCACTTTCAAACCCTGGCGATTGCGCAGGATATGGTTGAGCAGGGTAGTCTTGCCCGCGCCGAGGAAGCCGGAAAGGACCGTCACCGGCAGTCGGCCTGCCTGGGCGCCGGCAGTCATGCGTGCACCGCTTGCGGGCTGTCGACCTTGTCCAGATAGCTCTCGAACAGGTCGACCACCACCAGGCCATCGTCGGCGGCATCGCCCCACAGGTCTTTTACCCGGAACTCGACGTGGTAAGTCGGTTGATGCGCTGCGCTGCGGTCGCCGTGGCCAATCGCATCCGGGAACGGCCACTGCGCAGTGGTGCGGTGCAGCACCACGCCTTGCTTGCCGCGCACATAGGCCGGCATGCGCACATGCCCGGCCACGTATTCATCACGCACGATGACCCGGTCGCCGACTTCAAATGGCGGGCGCCCGGTGATCGCCTCACGACCTTGGGCATGGGCCGGGTTGGCCAGCTTGAAGTGCGAGCCGAGGGCCTCATCCAGTTCGCCCTGGGTGATGACGCCGGTCTCGACCAGCAGGGTGGCGGTCGCGATGACATAGCGCTCGTAATACTCGGTGCCGACATGCTGGCGCACATCGATACGCTCCACGGCATGACGGATTTCGTCGACGCTGAACTTGCCCATGTGGTCGGCGCCAATGAACATCAGGCTATAGGCCAGGTGCTCCCAGTCCTGCTTGAACACCTGCTTGTAGCTGAGGCTGTTGATGCGGTGGGGCACTTTGCCAAAGCCCTGGAAACCGCCGAGATCGTGAAAGCCATCCATTTTGAACACTCCGCAAGGGTAAGGGGTTGGGCGTGTTGCTCAGCCAACACACGGCAGGGCGACGCCGATCAGCACGTCCTTGGTGACCAGTTGGCGTAGCTGCTCTTCGCTCATGTGCTCGGAGCCCGCTGGCCGCAGTGGCAGCACCAGGTAACGGCTTTCAGCGCTGGTGTCCCAGACCTTGATCACCACGTGTTCCGGCAACTCGGTGCCCAGCTCGCGCAATACCGTGCGCCCCTCCCGTACCAGCCGCGCGCGGAATTCGAAGCCCTTGTACCACTCGGGCGGCAGGCCCAGCACCGGCCAGTTGGTGCACGAACACAGGCTGCAGACGATCACGTTTTTCAGCGTTGGGGTGTCTTCCAGGGCAACGATGTATTCGCCCTGCGGCCCAGTGAAACCGAACTGCGCGCAGGCGGCGGTGCCGTCCTTGAGCAGCAGCTCGCGGAAGGCCGGATCGACCCAGGCCTTGGCGACAATGCGCGCGCCGTTGTCCGGGCTCCAGCCGTGTTCCATCAGCTGGGTGAGCTGCTCGATATAGCCTTCGGGGATCAGGTCCTTGTTCTTGAGCACTGCGTACAGTGCCCGCGCCCGCTCACCCGGGGTTGATGTTGCCGTCATGGGATTACTCCTCTCGTTCAGCGCGGTTGTTGAATGATGTTGCTGTTCTAGTTGTTGTGTTGCCGGGGCGTAGCGGCTGGCGCTTGCTTACAGCGTGCGCCAGTCCACCGCACCTTCGAATGCCGCCGCCGCTTGGTAAATGGTGCCCTCGGCGTAATGCTTGCCGACCAGCATCAGCCCAACGGGCAAGCCGTCGACCAAACCGCAGGGGATGGACATGGCCGGGTGGCCGGTGATGTCCTGGGCGGCGGTATTACCTAGCATTTCCAATGCCCGCGAGACGTTATCGGTGATCGAGCAATCTGCCTTCGGCAGCGGCTGGGCGATGATCGGCACGGTCGGCATCACCAGCAGGTCGTATTGCTCCAGCGCCTTGTCGTAACCGGCGCGGGCGAAGCGGGCGATGTTCTGCGCCTTGGCGTAGTAACGGCCGTGGTAGTGGTCGAGGCCAAACTGGCCGACCAGCATGCATAACTTGAGCGAAGGCGAGAGGGCGTCGGCCTGGGTGCGCCAGCTGACTTGTTTGTCGAGCAGGCCGACGTCGTACAGGCCCTTCCAGTTAAAGCCTGCACCGTTGCCGTGCATCATCTGCATGGTCAGGCCTTCGCAGCCGATCGGGCCCCACAACGCGCCGGCCAGGGCGTGCTCGGGCACCGAGACTTCCTCGACCAGCGCACCCAACGCTTCAAACTGAGTGATGGCGCTGCGCACCGACTTGGCAACCCGCGGGTCGAGGTTGGCCAGCTCGAAGCCTTGCTGAAGGATGCCGATACGCAGGCCATCCACGCCACGATCAAGGTAGTGGCTGTAAGCGTCGATTTCAGGCGCGCCCTGGCGTGGATCGAGCCCATCGGCGCCAGCCATCACTTCCAGCATCAGAGCGTTGTCGCGCACGTTGTTGGTCATCGGGCCGAGATGGTCGAAGGTCGCCTCGACCGCCATCACCCCGGTATACGGCACCAGGCCGAAGGTCGGCTTCAGGCCATAAATGCCGCACCACGCCGCAGGAATACGCGCCGAGCCGCCTTGATCGCCGCCCACTGCCAGGTCGACTTCGCCAGCCGCCACCAGCGCCGCACTGCCCGACGACGAGCCACCGGTGCTGAAGCCCGGACGCAGTGGGTTGTGCACCGGGGCCGGGTCTGAAGTATGGCTCGCGCCAGACAGGCAGTAGTGCTCGCAGGTGGCCTTGCCGAGGATGGTCACCCCGGCGTCGAGCAAACGGGTCACCACGGTGGCATCGAACGCTGGCAAATGGCCAGCCAGCGGCGCGGCGCCATTCATCATTGGCACACCGGCCAGGGAGATGTTGTCTTTCAGGGCAACGGTTTTACCGAGCAGCTTCCCAGAGCTGGCGCCCATCACCTCGGTGCGGTAGTACCAGGCGTTCAGAGGGTTTTCGAGGCTGGACGGGCGATAACCGGAGGTGCGCTCGTAGCGCACCAGCGGGGTGAAGTCGGGCAGCTCGTCGACCAGGTCGTAGGCGTCCAGGCTGGGCTGCATAAGCGCCAGGTATTCGCTGGCTTGCTCGGGGGTCAGTTGCAGATGCAGGCGAGTGGCGAGGGCCTGCAGTTGTTCGAGCGTCGGGCGGGTGATGGCCATGGTGTGTCCTGTTTCCGATGCCAGGCCTCAGGGCCTGGCAAATGGCTATGCGAAAGGCCCGCCGTGGCTGGGCTTGCTACTAAGCTAGCGCCAGCATGCGGGCGACACTTGGTTGAGCAGGACAGTCGCTTGGTTGAGAAGGACTACCTTGCGCCAGGTGCTGGGCCCCATCTAAGTGGCCGAGCGGTGTTACGACTCAAGCCTGGGTACCGCTGCCTGTGCTGCCGCTTCATCGCGCGCGGGCCAGACCACGCCAACGCTCTTCATGCCCTTGGCCGGGTCCATTTCAGGGTTGGCCAGCACCACGTCGCGGTAGGACGGGCTGCCGATCACCGCCGGCTTGAACTTGACCAAAAAGTCGTTGACCTCTTTGCGCAGCTCCGGCGCCAGGTTGTAGTCGTTGTAGCATTCCTCCAGGCAGTCCAGCGTGGCTTGCCAGTGCACCTCGGTCAGGCCCATGCCACGGTGGGCGGTGACCATGTCGCGGCCGCGGTACTTGGCGCTGCCGCCCCAGTGCTGGGAGAGGAAGTCGACAAAGTTGATGTGCTCTTTCTGAAAGGTCGACTCGGACATATGCGCCCAGATATGCCCAATCGCCGGGTGGGCCATGGTCTTGCGCAATACCGCACCGGCAAACTGGTAGATCACGTCGTAGCCGCCCAGGCGGGTGTACAGCGAAGGTTGTTGTTCGGTGGATGCGTTTTGGTCAGTCATGTGAATGCTCCATTTCGGCCGAGGTTATGTAGGCGGTTAAAAGACCCGGACATACCTGAGGTTCAGACGGAAGTTCTCTTTCGGTCCATTTTCTACCGCGAGGTCACGCCCCAGTTGCATCTGCAGCTGGTCCTGAGCGGTAAAGAACTTGGTGGCGGTGACGCGGAAGTTGGTGGTCTCGCCGCGGTCATCCTGGGAAATGCCATCAATTTTGTTTTCACCACCCCAGGTGTGGCCAAAACCAAGGGCAAGGGACGTGCCCGGGTCGATGATGTAGCGCCCCATCAACTGCGCTGCGTAGGACATGTCCTGTTCACGGCGAACCGAGTTGGCACCGAAGTCGTCGTTGTCGCCGTACCAGATCGCATCACCGACCACGTCGACCGCCCACTTCTCGTCGAAGTGCTTGATGTACGCTGCCTGCAAGTCGACCTTCCAGCGGTTTTCGCCCAGGTTGAGCGCGTCTTTGCGGTCGTAGTTACCGGTCGGGGCGATCAAATAAACTGTGGCGCCAACGGTGTCGTTGGCCTCATTCAAGCGGTACTTGAGCGGCGCGGTCAGGATGAGGTCGCCGATACCGCTGGTGCTGCCCAGCGCCGAGGCGTCACCGCCGCTGGAAACGTGGCCGAACGGCAGTAAAAACTGCGGCTCGATGGTCAGCCGGTCGGTCAGTTTATAAACGTGGAGCAAACGCAGGATGCCAACGTCGGAGGTCAGGTTGAAGTCCGAACTGGCCTTGTGGCCCTGGGCGTAGGCACTGTCGGTAGTGGAGTGCTGGTAATACACCACTCCGATGGTTTTATCCGCCGGCAGCACTTCGTAATCCCCCGGCGAAACTTCAACTGCCTGCACAGACAGGCACGGCGCGGCCGCTGCGAGCATCAGGTAACGGAGCTGTTTCATGGACCAAGTCCTTATCGTGAGCCCAAACGCGGGCAAAAAGAGCCCCGCTGCCGTAGTAACGGCAGGTGCAGGGCTAAACGTGGAGTCTTTTGTTAGTTGGTGCTTACTTGCGCGTCACGCAACATGCCCGTGTGCGGGTGGCAGTTGATGTACTCGAACACCTGGCTGCTTGCATCGGACACCGACACCTCGTGGTACAGGCGTAACTTCTGCAGCCCCGCCGCCACTCGGAAGAACGTGACGAAGATGCGCAAATGAGTCGGGTGTGATTCCGCCCAGCGTTCGAGTTTTTCCACCGAGCGCCAGTGGCCGATGTTATAACTCATGTCGAGAAAGTTGCCGTCGGCATCGATATTGCGCACGAAGCGATTGCTGTAACAGCCCAACGGCTGGCCGTTGTCGCGCAAGAAGTCCATGCCGTCCTGCAAGGTCGGCAAGATCTCATCCAGGTACAACGAACGCTCCGCCGCCTCCGCCGCGGCCCAATCCTGGCCCGAACGAATCAAGGCGATATTGTCGTGGCCAACCACCACCACCCGGCCGCCCTTGGCCGGGTCGCCAGACACCACCCGCAGTTCGCCGTCAGGGCTCATCCAGTCGGTTTGCGACACCGGAAAACGGTCGCGCATCGAGCCCCAGTAACCGTGCTCTTCGATCTCGCCACTGGTCTTGTCCATGACCGCGCCAACGCCCGGCAAGTCGCTTTGAAACGCATACAACGTCTCGAACTGCTCCGCCCGCGGTGCAGAGATCTCGCGGTAATAACCCAGCCCATCATTCAAACGCTGCGGCGAACTCCACCAGCCCTCCACCCCGGCCGAGCGCACCCAGCGGCAATAGGCGCCGGCGTCCTTCCAGTAGCCGACGATCATCAGGTTGTCGTAGCCGCTGTTGTCGGTGTGGTGGGTCAGGTCGTGAGTCAGCGGGCCGTCGGCCAGGCTGAAGCTGGCAACGATGTCACGCATCGCCTGCAAGGCTTGCTCGCGCTGGCCGTCACCTTTGTATTGCACGCCCAGGTAAGCCATCACCACCTGAGTCAACTGCTCATCAGCACGGCCCACCCACATCGGAAAGGGCGGCTGGTAGTCATCAGGCACCCGGCGCGATAACGTGCGCGGGCACTTGAGGTGTTTGTCGATTGCAGACTCCATCACAGGCTCCTTGTTGTTCTAGGTTCAGGCACACGCTCAGTTTCAAAGCAGGCATTCGCCAGCCGGGCCCGCACTGCACAGGCCCCCCATTCGAGCAGCCACGACAAGAACTCCTCGGGCGCCAGGTCACGCATGTGCAGCCACCTGAACTCATCGGCCACTTGCTGTTGTTTGAATTGCATGGGCTCACCTCATCGGCATGGGTTGCTGAGTTGCCGTAAGGTCAAAGTTAGGCACGACTGACCAGCCCCGCTTTGTTCGCAAGGACAACCGTTTGGTTGGAAAAGACAGCGCCAAAACACCCGTCGGAGCACGAACCAAGAGGGTGCGGCGCACTACGCAAAACCGGACTTTTGCCCTGAAATGGGGAGGGGAGTTGATGCTGTCGACAGCCATACGTTTGCGCAATCCCGCGGTAGACACTTTCGCGCCAACGCCAGCCGCTGGCGTATTTATTGCCTGTATCACCCACGGTAACAATCACCGTTTTCCCCCGTTGTTGCATCAAGGTGAGCGCCATCATGGCTGAGACCAACCATTATTCCACCCTTGCCGTTTCGCCCGCTCGCCGCTTTGATTACTGGCGAGAAGTGGTCTGCCGCCATTGCCTGTCGGCAGACAGTAAACCCTCGTCGCAGAGCGATTTCGAAGGTGTGCTACAGGTCAACGGAATTGGCCCTCTGGACATCACCACCCTGTCGTCGCCGCTGCACCACTGGGTGCGCTCCGAGAAGCATTTGCGCAGCGACCCGGCCGACGATATATGGCTCGGTTTCACCCTCAACGGCCACGGCGAAATTGAACAAGACACCCGCAAAGCTGGCCTCAGCGCTGGCAATTTGTTTCTTTACGACGCAACCCAACCGTTCCGCTTCAGCCTCGGTGGTACCGAAAACCATCTGATCCGCATCCCCCGCTCACTGCTTGCCCAACGCCTGCCCCGCATTGGCGACTTTACCGCGTTGGTGCTGGACGAAGCCCGCCCCGGCGTTATCCCGCTGCGGCAGATGATCGGCCAGGCGGTCAGTTCAGTAGCGCTGTTACAGGATGAAGGGATCTCCCGGCGCTATTGCAACACCATCACTGATCTACTGGTGCTTAGCCTGGAGCTACAGGACCTGAAGACTATTCATCAAGAGCTTGATCTTTATGGGCGGATCATGAATTACATTCAGCGACATTTGACGGAGCCTGAACTGTCGCTTGAGTCGATTGCTGTGGCGCATCACGTGTCGACACGGACGGTGACACGGGCGTTTGCCCGGCACCAGAAGTCACCGGTCGCCGAGATCTGGAAGGAGCGGCTGAACGCTAGCCGGACGGCGATTGAGTGTGGCCAGGTAAGGAGTGTTTCCCAGGCGGCGCTGGAGTTTGGCTTCTCCGATTTTTCACATTTCAGTCATGCGTTCCGGAAGGCATTTGGGGTGGCGCCACATACCTTGTTGCGGGGGAGTGGGGTTTGAGGATTGCAGATGTGAGAGGCGAGACGTCGATGGCTTTTTTTTGTACAGGTCGGGCGCTTCACTCCCTGTGTATTTGCAAGGTTCAGTCGCAGTGCGTATGTAGGCGTCGCTGAGTTTGCGCATGGTTCCCTATAGGTGATCTGTAGCGGTCTACTAACTCCGGTCCCCCAGTTGGTCCCCCACTCGCAGCCTGGAAACAGGCGGAACTGGGCGGAATCTAGAAGACTGTGGCAATATTCAAACTACCCCGAATAGGCTGCTATAAAGCGGCCGGGTGTCGGGTTTTGGATGCCGGTGGTCGGGAGTGGAAATACACTTCTAATGACTACACTTCCGCTATATTCAAAGCCCTGATTATTCAGGGCTTTTTGCGTTTCTGGGGTAGAAAAAACTTTCCGACGCGCTTCCGACACGTTACTTGTTCGGCAGGTTTCGCCAAGAGCCCGCTAGGTGGCGCCCCCAGCACGTTATCTGTTCTTTGGTTTGCCCCAGCAGCAGTTGCATGTTCCAGATCGATGGATGTCCGAAGCTGCGGCTGATCAGTAAATTTATACACGTGGCGAAGCTTGGAGTGGCTACGCGAGAGCCGCTGCGCCGGAGCCTCGCGGTCAGTCAATGCATTTCTACCCTTCAGGCAAGCTCACACCACATATGAAGTCATCCGATCCTAGACGGTGCGCTCCATACTCCACGACGTAGCCATCTCCCCGACGTTGCGCCTCCATCCTGGCGGTATTTCTGTCGGCGAAGACGTCGACAAAGTGCCAGGGATGTCGATCCCTCAGCACTCCCCAGCCAAGCACCCAGCCCTCGTTGTGAGGATCGGGTGGAAGATTTTTTGCCAAGCTGCGTAGGGTCATGACTTCTCCTTGAAGTGGCCGTGTGACAACGCCAAGGCCCTTCGTGAACGCTGCAGTTGATCTTGCCAGTGTAGACGGCTGATGGCCAGGGCCAGGGTCAATAGCCCACCCCCCATCACCCCTCCACAAACCGCCCAACAATCTCATCCAGCCGATCACAGCACCGCTCCAGCTCTCGCCCCGAGCTGGTCGCAATACCAAGCAGAATCCCGCTGCTGGCCCGCGCCTGGTCCAGATACCACGGCGACAATGCCCCAGGCGACATGCCGAACATCGACGCTTCTCTGACAATACTCACATCCGGCGTCTCAGCCGGCAGTCGCAGCAGTACCGCCAGCCCGGCGGTGCAAATGTCGGCGCCCAGTGGCCTTTCTTTCAAGGCGCTGAGCAGTTCGTCACGCTGGCTGCGGTATAGGCGTTTCGCCCGGCGAAGATGGCGCAGGTAATGCCCCTGCTGCATGAATTCCGCGGTGGCCAGTTGCACGGCGGGACCTGGCGCGGGGCTCAGGCAGGCGGCGACTTCGCCGAGCCTGGGGGCCAGTGCCGGTGGGGCGATGAGGAAGCCCAGGCGCAGCGCGGGGCTGATGGTCTTGCTGAAGGAGCCGATGTGCACCACACGGCCATTGCGGTCCAGGGAGGCGAGGGCGGGTGCTGCCCTGGACTCCAGTTGCAGCTCGCTGAGGTAGTCGTCTTCGATGATCCAGGCGTTGTTCTGCGCGGCCCAGTCGAGCAGGTTCAGGCGTCTGGGCAGGGACATCGTGACGCCCAGTGGAGCGTGCTGTCCGGGGGTGACCAGGGCGACGGCGGCATCCGGCGCCAGGCGTCGGCCTTGTTCGACGTCCATCCCCGATGCGTCCACCGGGACGGGAACCGGCACCAGCCCGGCGAGCTCCAGGCCTTTTCGGGAGAACGGAAAGCCGGGGTCTTCGATCCAGGCCTTGCGGCCGCCGATGCCCAGCGTCTGCAGAAGCAGGCCGAGCCCGCCGGCAAAACCACTGGTGATGATCACCTGTGAGGGCAGGCACTCGATGCCTCGGGCGATGGCCACATAGGCGGCCACCACCCGACGCAGTTCCAGTTCGCCCCGCGGGTCGGGGTACTGGATCGAGCCGCGCATCTCCGAGCGCATGGCATGTGAGCGGATTTGGCTGAACAGCCTCGCTGGCGAGCTTTCATGGGCCGGAACACCGAGCTGGAAGATTGCGGGGCCTGCGGTGAACTCGCGGTACAACTCCATGAACGGAGTTTCGCGCGGGGGTGTTTCTTCGCGCGCGGGGAGTGCTGGCCGGTCGCAGACGCGTGTGCCTTCCGCCCGTGAGGCGACCACGAGCTGGGCATCCACGAGCATCTCGTAGGCGGCGCGCACGGTGCCGCGCGATACGCCCAACTGGGCGGCGAGGTCCAGCCAGGAGGGGAGGCGTGCGCCAGGCTTGAGTACGCCGGATTCGATCGCGGCACCGATGCTGGCGCGGATCTGCTCGGTCAAGGGTGTTTTTGCAGCGCGGTCGATGCTGACGTTGAGCGGCATGAGTATTTAGGCCTGGACGCGACGAGGTAGCCGCTTGGTACATATAAAAAAGGTGTTTTTGGTGCTTTTTAATGTACCAGATAGCACCGAGACTGACGTTGTCATTCATTCCACGAGGAACTCTTGATGAAGCGTTTTTCGCTCACGGCTACCCTTTTTGCCGGCGTCCTGTTGGGCGCTTCGCTGACGGCCCAGGCGCATGGTGTCGGCGAGGTAGTGACGCCCAACTTCGAACATGCCATTCCCAACATTCCAGGCAAATCGCTGGTGGCGGTCGAGGTGGACTATGCGCCGGGGGCACAGTCGCCTTCGCATGTGCATGCCCAATCTGCATTCATCTACGCCTATGTCGTATCGGGGGCCATCGAGTCCCAGGTCGATGATGGCCCCAAGCAGGTCTTCAAGGCCGGTGAAAGCTGGTACGAGAATCCCGGCGCGCGTCATACCGTGAGCCGCAACGCCAGCAAGACAGCGCCTGCGAAGTTGCTCGCGGTCTTCATTGTCGATAGCGATGACAAAGCCCTCACCACACCTGTCGCACACGCCGGGGAGAAGTAAGATGACCAACCGACTCGATTACAACCAACTGGCACCCGGTGGGGCAAAGGCCCTGGGAGGGGTCTACGCCTATGTCATGCAGAGCGGCCTCGATGCAACGCTGGTAGAACTGGTCTACCTGCGGGTCTCGCAGATCAACAACTGCGCCTATTGCCTGGACATGCATACCCGCGACCTGATCAAGAAAGGCCAGAAGATCGAGAAGATCGCTCTGGTCCAGGCCTGGGCAGAAGCGGGCGATCTGTTCGATGCGCGCGAGCGGGCGGCACTTGCCTGGGCCGAGCAGGTCACGCGAGTGGCGCAGACCGGTGTGCCGGATGACGCCTATGCGGCAGCCCGCCTGGTGTTTGCCGAGCGCGAGCTGATCGACCTGACGATCGCCATCAGCTTGATGAACGCATACAACCGTATGGCCATCAGTTTCCGCAACACGCCCAAGGCCGTCGGGGAGTTGGCGCGATGAAGGTGCTGATTGCCGGGCGCCAGACTCGGTGCCCCCAGGACAGGCGTTGGCCAGTTTTGGCAGGAGGCGCTGTTCTATCATGCGGCGATCCGGGGGGGCGTCCAATGCCCAGGCCAAAGCACTGCTGGGATTCCGACCTGCAACAGGCCGTTGACCTTTATTGTCCTGATGACCTGTTGTCCTGCGCACAAAGCCCCGGCACGCCAGGGCTTTTGTTTGTGGATGAGCCAGGGCCGGTCAAAGGTGGTCGGCGTCCACCACTGCCTGTGCGAAGGCAGCAGGTGCCTCCTGCGGTGGGTTATGGCCAATCCCGCCGGTCAGCAGGCGATGCTCGTACTTCCCGGTAAAACGTTGCCGATAGGCGTCTGCCGGCGGATGCGGTGCGCCGTTGGCGTCACCTTCGAGGGTGATGGTCGGTACCGTGATTGCGGGGAACCTGGCCAGTTTCGCTTCCAGCGGGTCGTATTGAGTCTCGCCCTGCGCCAGGCCCAGGCGCCAGCGGTAGTTGTTGACTGTGATCGCCACCTGGTCAGGGTTGTCCAGCGCCTTGGCACTGCGATCGAAGGTGGCATCGTCGAATGCCCACTTCGGCGAGGCGAGCTGCCAGATCAGCTTGGCGAAATCATGGCGATTCTTTTCATACCCGGCACGGCCGCGCTCGGTGGCGAAGTAGAACTGGTACCACCATTGCAGCTCGGCACTGGGCGGCAGCGGGGCCTTGGCGGCCTCCTGGCTGCTGATGAGATAGCCGCTGACCGAGACCAGTGCCTTGACCCGTTCGGGCCACAGGGCCGAGACGATGTCGGCGCTGCGCGCACCCCAGTCGAAGCCGGCGAGCACGGCCTTTTGCACGTGCAGGGCGTCCATGAAGGCGATCACATCGCTGGCCAGGGCCGAGGGTTGAGCGTTGCGAGGTGTCTTGTCGGAGAGGAAGCGGGTGTCGCCGTAGCCGCGAACATAGGGCACCAGGACGCGATAACCCTTGGCAGCGAGCAGGGGCGTCACGCTTTCGAAGCTGTGGATGTCATAGGGCCAGCCGTGCAGCAGGATGACTACGGGACCGTCGGCGGGGCCCTGTTCGACGTAGGCGACATCCAGCACGCCGGCCTTGATGTGCTTGAGCGGGCCAAAGGTGTCGTGAGCGGTTTGCGTGCTTGGGGCGGCAGGCATTGGGTCGGCGGCGAAGGCTGCGCCTGTGGCAACGAGGCTCAGCGGCATCAGTACGGCGGCGAGCAGAGCGGGGTATCTGAAACGGTGAGGGCTGGACATGGACATTTCCTTGGCTTGGCCGTGGGGCGGGGGTGGCAACCAGTAAAATGTCGGGGTGTATCAAGGATGTGTCTGATGACGTTGGGTGTGGTTTTCCTACGTATCTGCGCTGGGTTTTGATACGTAAACATACAAAAGCGGGGGGCACAGGTAATGCTCGGTTAAGCAGGGTGTGATGTGTGATCGCGGTGCGAAGCTGAGCCGCTGCGGTTAGGATGTCGTCCTCTGCTTATCGAGACACGGACCTGCCCCATGAATACGCCTGTTTTCCGCCCCGCCACGCCTTCGGATGTGGACCGCTGCTATCACATCGAAACCACCGCCTACGAGGGCGACGAAGCGGCCACGCGGGAGAAGATTGCCACGCGCATCGCCCAGTACCCGGAGGGTTTCCTGGTGCTGGAACAGGACGGTCAAGTGGTGGGTTTCATCAACAGTGGTTGTGCCCACGAGGTGGTGATGTCCGATGAGGCGTTCAAGGAACTGGTGGGGCACGATGCCCAGGCGCCCAATGTGGTGATCATGTCGGTGGTGGTCGATCCGGCGTTTCAGGGGCGCGGTTTCGCCGGGCAACTGATGACGCGCTTCATCACGCAGATGCGTGAACGTGGCAAGGCGACCATTCACCTGATGTGCAAAGACCAGCATGTAGGGTTGTACGAAAAGATGGGATACGAGTACGTGAAACCTTCCAGCTCCGATCACGGTGGCATGGCTTGGCATGAAATGGTCATGAGCCTCTGAGCGACTGCCAGGACTGATTCTTCTATAGCCAGGGAGCGGCATATGAAATACGTGGTGATCGAAAGCCATCGCAGTGAATACCCCCGACCCATCAGCTTCGCCCGAGGGACGTTGTTGCAGATCGGGCAGCGTTACGAGGGCGAGGAAGACTGGCAGGACTGGTACCTGTGCAGTTGTGAGGGGCAAGAGCCAGGCTGGGTACCGGGGCAACTGATCGAGCGGCTCGGTGTTGGCCAGGGGCGGGCACTGGAGTCGTACTCGGCCTATGAGCTGGACGCTGATCCCGGACAGGTGATGGTGGGGCTGCGGCGTTTGAACGGCTGGCTCTGGTGTCGGCACCAGCGCAACGGTGAACTGGGGTGGTTGCCGTTGGAAAAGTTGCGACAGATGGACTGAACGACCAATCTGATATGCTTTTTTTCCAGCAACCTGAATCTGTAACCGTATCAGCCAAGGCCTGACAATGCCCCTCAAGCCCAGCCGTACGAAGCGGTATGCGCTGGGCAAGCGCGGCTGCACCGTATCCCTGGCGGGCAGCTCTGCCGTTCAGTCCCTACTTTGTCGAGGTTCCAATGGGCAAGCTTGCGTTGTTCCTGGGTGGTTTCCTGATGCTGACGATCCTGATCGGCTTGCTGGGTACCATCCCGCCGGGCTGAAATGCCCGTCCAACTTTCCCGAGCCCGTCTACCCGTGAGACGGGCTCGATGCGTTTTACCTCCTGCTACGCCTCTCATCGACTTTCCGTCGGCTTCTTGTTGATATTTATTCTTGTTTGATGACCGCTCGTGTAATCTCCCGCGGCCGTTTTCGGCCCCTGAGCGTGGGGGTGTCTGGAGTTTTGGCTTGACGGCAGCCCACCTGTCTCGGAGTCGTACATGGAAAGCAAGAAGGGCACTGCAGCGATGCTGGAGTGGCGGGAGCGGTTCGTTGGCACAGGTATCGCCAGCGAACGGGATTACGAGCAGGCACTGGTCTGTGCCGAACAACTCGAGCAGGCCGGGGCGATCAACGTTGGCGAGTGGATCGAATTGGTCAAGCTGGCCAATGCTGCACTGGTGCGTGTGCGATAAGTCGTTATCTGGCCTCGGAATTCTGTCCACAAAAAACGTGGGTAGGTCTGTGGATAAAACGCTACAAGCCAGGAGTGAAGCGGCCTTTGTTAAATTGAGCAGAATTTGTACAGCGCCATCTTGGGGTCAGGGACGTGCACGACGCATCGCTTGCAGCAGTTCACGGACCCGAGCCGGTTGTTCGCCTGGCGGATAGAGCGCATGCATCTGTGGATCCTGGCCGCTGCTGGAGGTCAGGTGATACGCCGGACATACCCGCAGCAAGCGCCCGGCCTGCACTTGTGGTTCGCCCAGCCAGTCGGCGAGGCGGGCGATGCCGGCGCCTGCCAGCGCGCTTTGATACACCGCAGTGCCAGCGGACAGGCGCAGGCGCGGACGTGGTCGCAGGCTGGTGATCTGGCCGTCGCGGCAGAAGTGCCAAGCCTTGAGGATGCGTGGAGCGGTGTGCAGGATCAGCGCATGGCCGCTCAACTCCTCTGGCTCCAGTGGCAAACCGTGTTGCTGCAGGTACGCCGGGCTGGCGTACAGGTGGCGGCGGTAGGTCCACAGTGGATAGCCGATCAGTTCGCTTGACTGGGGAAAGGCGCCGCGCACGACGAAATCGAACTTGCCTTGCACCGGGTCCAGGGCCTGGTCGACGAACTGTACGTCCAGGGTTACCTGGGGGTGACGCTGGGAAAAGTCTGCGAGTACCGCTGGCAGTACTTTCTGGCCTAACAGTTCGGGCACTGCGAAGCGGATCCAGCCTTGCGCCGAACCGCTCAGCGCCGCCAACTCATCGGCGGCATCACGTTGCACCTCCAGCAAGCGTTGTGCATGTGGCAGCAGGTGCTCACCGGCTTCGGTCAGGGTCACGGCGTTGGCACTGCGATTGAGCAGGCGGGTGCCAGCGTTGTCCTCCAGTGCTTGCACTGCACGGGTTACGGCGCTGGGTGAGCGCCCCAGCGCGCGGGCAGCGGTAACGAAGCTGCGCTTATGGGCGACGCTGACGAAGGCCTGTATTTCGCGCAGCATGTCCAGTGCCATGGCGAGTTCCTCATTGCGGTTTGTGCAATATGGCATTTCAACACAGGTGCGGCCATTTGATTAGGCTTTGCGCACGCTCTCCCTGCCTGGAACCTTTCAAATGACGGATATCGTCCTGTTGTCCCTGTTCGCCTTCGCTGCCGGATTGATCGATGCTGCGGTCGGCGGCGGCGGGCTGATCCAGATTCCTGCATTGTTCAATGTGTTGCCCGGTGCTCAACCGGCAGCGCTGCTGGGCACCAACAAGTTCGCGTCGGTGTGCGGCACGGCTTTCGCTGCGCGCTCGTTCATTCGCAAGGTCAGCCTCGACTGGGGGCTGATCGTGCCGGCGATGGCCAGTGCCTTCGTGATGTCGTTCGTCGGGGCTGCGACCGTGTCGTTGGTCCCTCCCAGTGTGATGCGCCCAGCGGTGCTGGTGCTGATCGTGTTGATGGCGATCTACACGTTCTGCAAGAAGGACTTCGGTGCCGTGCACACACCGACGCGCATCGGCCGCAGGGAACAGTGCCTGGCGGTACTGATCGGCGGTGCCATCGGTTTCTATGACGGTCTGTTCGGCCCTGGCACGGGCAGCTTCCTGATCTTCCTGTTCATCCGCTTTTTCGCCCTGGATTTTCTCCACGCCTCGGCGTCGGCCAAGCTTGTGAACATCGCCACCAATCTTGCAGCGCTGGTGTTCTTCGTGCCCTCGGGTAACGTGCTGTGGGCCATTGCATTGCCGATGGCGGTGTTCAACATCCTGGGGGCTTTGACGGGTACCTGGTTGGCGGTACGCAAGGGGGCAGGGTTCGTGCGCGGGCTGTTCCTGGTGCTGCTGTGCGTGCTGATCGGCAAGCTTTCGTGGGACTTGATCGGCTGACTCAGACGACCTGGCGCTGGGCCTGCTCGACACGATTGCGGCCATGGGCCTTGGCGCGATACAGCGCCTGGTCGGCGTCGGCCAGCAAGGCATCAAGGTCGGCTATCGGTTGGCTATCGTTGCAGCCACTGACACCGATGCTCACGGTGATACGCAGTGGCACCTCGCCTTGCACCATCTGCAGGTCCTGCACGGCCCGGCGCAGACGCTCGGCAGTGAACGCGGCCTGTTCAGGAGCCAGCCCCGGAATGACGATGACGAACTCCTCGCCACCCAGGCGTGCGAACAGTTCGCCATCGTGCAGTTGGTCCTGCAGTGCCCTGGCGCATTGGCGCAGGACGTAGTCGCCGACGGCGTGGCCATGGCGATCATTGATGGCCTTGAAGTAGTCGATATCGAGCATCATCAAGGTCAGCGGCAGCGTCTGGGCATGCTGCTGCCGGCCTTCGAGCAGGGCGTTGGCCTGGCGAGTGAAGGCGCTGCGGGTCAGGGCGCCGGTCAGGTGATCGATGGTCGCCTGGTGCGCCAGGCGCGACAGCAGGGCGCGGTTGGCGTTACTCACGCAGGCCACCACCAGCGGCCCAAGCACCAGCATGGCGATGCCCAGGCGAGCCGACATCAGCGCAGTGACGCCAGGCTCGCTCTGCGGCACGCTGAAATGCATCAGGTTCTGGGCTACGGCAACGATGAGGGTGCTACCCGCTGTCAGGGTCAGCAACGAAAGCATGAAGGGGGAGTAACTCAGGGCGCACCACAGCAGCGCAGAAATGGGGAAGGCGATTGCGCCAGGGCCGCCGAAAACGATACTGAGCACCAGCGACGCCAGCAGCACCAGCAAGGGTGCCAGTCGCACAGGCAGCCCTCCGCTGCGCACCAGGGCCGGGAGCGACGGCGCAGTGAGCATGATCGGCAGCACGAGTACGCTGGTGGAGAACTGTTCGCTGAACCAGGCCAGCCAGGTGGTGCGCAATGACTGATCGAACCAGGGCGCGGCCATCACGCAGGCGAGGCTCGCAGCCACCACGGCCCCTGCGGCACAGGCAGCGAAGACGCGCAGTACGCCGTGAGGTGTACGCAGGCGCCGGTGGGAGCGGGGCAAGTGCGCCAGCAGACGCCAGAGAGTGACGATCGCACCGACGTTGCACAGGTTGAACCACAGGGCCGGGCGCCACTCGCTGCCACAGATCAGATCAGCACTGACCATCGCCAGGTACATCAGGGCCACGCCCAGGATACTGCCCTGGCGGGGATGGCGCAGCAGAACCCCGGCCAACACCGCATTGACCGGCCAGAACAGCGACAGGGATTCGATCGGCCTGGCCAGGATACCGCCCAGCGTCAGGGCGAAGGTCAGGCCAAACAGGATCAACGGAGGCAGCAGGCGCGACTGGGCTGAAAACACCATGGGCTCGACCGACAAGCGGGAACGTAATCCAGGACGACTACAGCGAACACCTGGGACACATGGCTTGCAGTGTGGTTCATGAAACGAATTGATGTCAATTGGATATTAGTTTGTGCCGATCCTCCCTGATATTTCAGGTTTGGTACAGGTTTTCAGCCGGCTCACTGCAACCCGAAGAACCAGGGCACCATCACCACGGTCACACCCATCACCAGCAGGGTGAAGGGCACACCGATCTTGACGAAGTCGGCGAAGCGGTACTGGCCCGGGCCGAGCACCAGGGTATTGACCGGCGAGGACACCGGCGTCATGAAGGCTGCCGAGGCGGCCAGGGCCACGGTCATGGCGAAGGGGTACGGTGACATCCCCAGCTGTTGCGCCGTGCTGATTGCAACCGGAGCCATGAGCACTGCCGTAGCCGTATTGGAGATGAACAGCCCGATCACTGCGGTGAGGGCGAACAGGCAGGCCAGGATGGCCAGCGGGCCGGCGCCGCCGAGCAGGCCGACCAGCCCGGTGACGGCCAGGTCGATGCCGCCGGTCTTCTGCAGGGCCAGGGCGAAGGGCAGCATGCCGACGATCAGTACCAGGCTTTGCCAATGGATCGCGCGGTAGGCGCTGTTCATGTCGATACAGCGCCCGGCGCCCATCAACAGGCAGCCGATCAGCGCAGCGAGGACATTGGGTACCAGGCCGCTGACCATCAGTCCGACCATCACCGCCAGGCTCAGCAAGGCGTGCGGAGCACGGGCGCGCGCAGGCGCCACCTGATCGACTTCGGCTGGCAGGCTGAGTACCAGGAAGTCGCGCGGCTGACTTTGCAGCTGGCGCACGGCCTTCCAGGGGCCGATGACCAGCAGGGTATCGCCCAGGCGCAGTTTCTCTTCCACCAGTTGCTCATCGACCGCGTTCTGCTCGCGGCGCAAGCCGACCACATTGAGGCCGTAGCGACTGCGAAAGGCCAGCTCCAGGATAGTCTTGCCAATCAGTTGCGAACCGGGCGGCAGCGAGACCTCGGCCATGCCCACTTCCTGCGATTGATCGATGAAGTAGGCGGCCTTGAAGTGCAGGGGTTCCAGTTGCATGGTCTGGCACAGGCTGCGCAGATCGTCGCGATTGGCGAAGAGGTCGAGCAGCAGCACATCGCCCTGTTGCAGCAAGGTGCCGGAGTCGGCGGCGATCACCCGGGTGGTGAATTTGTGCTGGCGCTCGATGCCGACCACATTGGCGCCATGGCGGGTACGTAATTCGAGTTCGCCAAGGGTATGGCCGATCAGCGGCGAATGTGGACGAATGCGCAGCCGCCGCTCGCGGCCGCTGAGTTTGTAGTCCAGCACCAGGTCGAGCAGGGTGCGACGGCTTTCGCTGCGGCCGTCCTTGCGCACCTCGCCGTTGAGCCAGCGGCGGGTCAGCAACATGTAGCCCACGCCCAGCACCAGGATGACCAGGCCGAACGGGGTGAAACTGAAGAAGTTGAAGCCCTCCAGCCCATGGCGTACCAACTCGCTGTGCACCACCACGTTCGGTGGCGTCGCCACCAGGCTGAGCATGCCGCTGATCAGGCCGGCGAAGCTCAGCGGCATCATCAGGCGGCTTGGCGAGCGCTTTTGACGCGCAGCGATGCTCAGCACCACCGGGATGAAGATCGCCACCACCCCGGTCGAACTCATTACCGAGCCAAGCCCGGCGACTGCGACCATCAACAGCACCAGCAAGCGTGCCTCGCTGTTTCCGGCGCGTTCGCTCATCCAGTCGCCGATGCGGTAGGCGATGCCGGTGCGCACCAGGCCTTCGCCGATCACGAACAGCGCGGCGATCAGCACCACGTTGGGATCACTGAAGCCGGCCAGGGCCTGCTCGACGGTGAGGATGCCGGACAGCGGCAGAAACAGGATCACCAACAGGGCAACCACATCCATACGGGGGCGGTTGAGGATGAACAGGGTGACGACGATGGCCAGCAGGCCGAGGACCAGGAGCAGGTCGGAAGACATGGGGCAGGGTGATCCTTCACGGGTTGGGGCTGGGGAGAACAGTAGCAGGCCAGGGAGGCGACGTCGTTGATGTACTGCAGGATTCGGGCGAGGGGCGCAAAGCGTGCTCGGTTGTGGTCACAAGCAACAGAGCGAACCCAAGCCTCAATCCAAGGAGCTCCAATGCCCGCGCACATCGAAGACTATGCCCTGCTTGGCAACTGCCGTAGCGCAGCCCTGGTCAGCCGCGATGGTTCGATCGACTGGCTGTGCCTGCCCCGTTTCGACGCCCCGGCGGTGTTCGCCGCCTTGCTCGGCAATGAAGAAAATGGTCGCTGGCGCCTGGCGCCCAGCGACCCGGTGGAGCAGTGCAGCCGGCAGTACCTGGGCGATACCCTGGTACTGGAAACCACCTGGACCACTGCCAGCGGCCGTGCCCGGGTACTCGACTGCATGCCCCTGGGTGAAGACAACGCCGTGCTACGCATCGTCGAAGGTCTTTCGGGGCAGACCCGATTCGAGCTCGATCTGGTGCTGCGCTTCGACTATGGCCGCAGTGTTCCCTGGGTGGAGCGGCTCGATCCACTGACCCTCAGTGCCGTTGCCGGCCCCGACCGGCTGATCCTGCGTAGCACGGTCGGGTTGCATGCAATGGACCATCACAGCGTCTGCCGCTTTCATGTGGGCGCGGGCGAGCGGCAGGTGTTCGCCTTGCGTCATCAACCCTCGCACCTGCCCGACACGCCGGATTTCGACGCTGATCAGGCGCTCGCACGCACCCTGGAGCTCTGGCAGGACTTCGCTGCCCGCTGCCCTGACATGGGGCCGCACAGCGCTCTGGTGCGTCGCTCGCTGTTGACCCTCAAGGCGCTGACCTATGCGCCCACCGGCGGGATCGTCGCTGCGGCCACCACCTCGCTGCCCGAGCGCATTGGTGGCGAGCGTAACTGGGACTATCGCTATTGCTGGTTACGGGACGCCACCATGACCCTGCTGGCGTTCATGAACCTGGGGTACTTCGATGAAGCGCAGGCCTGGCGCGAATGGCTGCTGCGCTCGGTGGCCGGTAATCCGGAGCAGATGCAGATCATGTATGGCCTGGCAGGCGAGCGCGACCTGGCCGAGTTCACCTTGCCCTGGCTGGCCGGGTATGAACGCTCAAGCCCGGTGCGCATCGGCAACGCAGCCTCCGGGCAGCGCCAGCTGGATATCTATGGTGAGGTGGCCGATGCCATGGCCCAGGCGATCAAGGGCGGGCTGCCCCGCCACCCTCGCAGTGCCGCAATCGCCCGGTTGATCATGCCGTATGTGGAGCGCATCTGGCGCGAGCCCGACGAAGGAATCTGGGAGGTGCGTGGCGGTCGCCAACAGTTCGTGCATTCGAAGGTGATGGCCTGGGTTGCGTTCGACCGTGCGGCGAGTCTGGCTGAAACCACCGAGGAGGATCGCGAACGGGGCAGGCATTATCGTCAGGTAGCCGAGCAGATTCACCGAGAGGTGTGCGAGCTGGGGCTGGACGCTGGTGGGCAGTACTTCGTGCAGGCCTATGGTTCGAGCGAGCTCGATGCCAGCCTGCTGCAGATTGCCCTGACCGGTTTTCTGCCAGCGGAAGATCCGCGTTTCTTGCGGACGCTGGAACAGATCGAGCATCGTCTGCTGAAGAATGGGTTGTTGCTGCGCTACGACAGCGACAGTTGCAGCGACGGCCTTGCGCCTGGGGAGGGGACCTTCCTGGTGTGTTCGTTCTGGTTGGCTGACGTGTATGTGCTGCTGGGGCGTCAGGCCCAGGCGCAGGCCTTGTATGACCGCCTGACCGGGTTGTGCAACGACGTGGGCCTGCTGGCCGAGCAGTACGATCCGCTCGGGCAGCGAATGCTGGGGAATTTTCCCCAGGCGTTCAGTCACATCGGCATTATCAATACCGCATTGAATCTGCACCGAGCTGAATGCCCGGCGCGGGACCGTGCTCGCTGTGGTTGAAGGCGGTGGCCGGTTTTACCGGTGCCAGAAACAAGACACCCCGCCGAGGCGGGGTGTCTTGATACAGCGCAGAACGGATCAGCCCACCAGGTGCAGGCCAGCCTGCTGAACGAGTTCCAGCAACGGCTGCGGGTATACACCCAGCACGAAGGCCAGGATCGCAACGGCCAGCAGCATGACGCCGCCGGTACGCTGTTCCCACTTCAGCGGCGCATCGTGACGACGCAGGTTCGGCTCTACCAGGTACAGGGTCACCATGACCCGCAGGTAGTAGTACACGCCGATGGCGCTGCCGATCACCAGAGCACCGACCAGCCACCACAGGTGCGATTCGACGCCGGTGGCGATGATGTAGAACTTGCCGATGAAGCCTGCAGTCAGCGGGATACCGGCCAGCGACAGCATCATCACGGTCAGTACCGCGGTCAGGTACGGACGGCGCCAGAACAGGCCGCGGTACTCGTACAGCGCGTCGGCGTCACGGCCGGCGTACGGCGAGGACATCAGGGTGATCACGCCGAAGGCGCCCAGGCTGGTGATCACGTAGGTGACCAGGTACACGCCCATGGCCTCCAGTGCCAGGCCCTTGCTCGCCACCAGGGCGATGACCAGGTAACCGAAGTGGGCGATGGACGAGTAACCCAGCAGACGCTTGAGGTTGCTCTGGGTCAGCGCCAGCAGGTTACCGACCAGGATCGAGGCGACGGCGATCACTGCCAGTACGGTGCTCAGCACGCCACTGCTGGCGGCAGGGGAGAGCATGAACAGGCGCACGACCACGGCGAATACCGCAACCTTGCTGGCGGTGGCCAGGAAGGCGGCGACCGGTGCCGGGGCACCTTCGTACACGTCCGGCGTCCACAGGTGGAAAGGCACGAGCGACAGCTTGAAGGCCAGGCCTACCAGCATCATGCCCAGGCCCAGCTGGGCCAGCAGGCTTGGCATGCTGGTGGCGGCCAGGGCCTTGCCCAGCTGGTCGAAGGTCAGGGCGCCGGCATCGGCGTAGAGCAGGGCCATGCCGAACAGCAGGAAGGCCGAACCTGCAGCCGAGAGCACCATGTACTTGATGCCGGCTTCCAGCGAGCGCTTGTTGAAGAACGCATAGGCTACCAGGCCATAGACCGGCACCGACAGCAGCTCCAGGCCGATGAACAGGCCTGCCAGGTGGTTGGCGCTGACCAGCACCAGGCCACCGAGCGCCGACATCAGCAGCAGCAGGTAGAGTTCTTCACGGTTGCCCGGGAAGCCCTTGGAGCCTTCGCCCAGGTAGGCGTGGGCGAGGGTAACGCAGGCCAGGGTGGCCACCAGGATGATCGCCATGTACAGGCAGGCGAACTTGTCGATGGTCACCAGCGAGGTGACCGCCAGCGGTGCGACTTTCAGTGCCGGCAGGATCGACAGCAGGGCCAGGTTCAGGCCCACGGTGGACAGCAGGAAAGTCTGCGAGTGGTTGCGCTTCCAGGCGATCGCCAGCATCACCACCACCGTGGTGATGGTGGTGATCAGCATCGGCGCCAATGCGATGAAGTGTTGAGTGGTGAATTCCATAGCGCTCTTACCGGGCCGAAGCGAGTTGAGTGAAAGCGGAACCGAGCCACTGCTGCACACCGCTCATGGTGGCGGCAGAGGTGTCGAGGAACGGCTGCGGGTAGACGCCCAGCACGATCAGCAGCACCGCCAGGCCCAGCACCATGATCAGCTCGCGTCCGTCCATGCCGGCCAGCACGGTGTCGGCTTTGGCCGGACCGAAGTAGGCGCGGTGGATCATGATCAGCGAGTAGACCGAACCGAACACGAGGCCGGTGGTGGCGATCACGGTGATCCATGGCACGTGGGCGAAGCTGCCGATCAGGATCAGGAACTCGCCGACGAAGTTGCCGGTGCCCGGAAGGCCCAGCGACGCGGCGGCGAAGAACAGGCTGATGGCTGGCAGATACGCGATGCGGTGCCACAGGCCACCCATCTGGCGCATGTCACGGGTGTGCAGGCGCTCGTACAGCTGGCCGGACAGGATGAACAGCGCCGCAGCCGACAGGCCGTGGGCCAGCATCTGGATCACCGCACCCTGCAGGGCTTGCTGGCTGCCGGAGTAGATACCGATCAGCACGAAGCCCATGTGCGAGACGCTGGAGAAGGCGATCAGGCGCTTGATGTCGGTTTGGGCGAAGGCCAGGAAGGCACCGTAGAAGATACCGATCAGGCCCAGGGTCATGGCGATCGGCGCGAACTCGGCCGAGGCGTTCGGGAACAGCGGCAGGGCGAAGCGCAGCAGGCCGTAGGCGGCAGTCTTCAGCAGGATGCCGGCGAGGTCGACGGAGCCTGCAGTCGGCGCCTGGGCGTGGGCGTCAGGCAGCCAGGAGTGGAACGGAACCACTGGCAGCTTGACCGCGAAGGCGATGAAGAAGCCCAGCATCAGCAGGTATTCGACACCTGGCGGCAGCTGTGCCTTGAGCAGGTCGCTGTAGTTGAAGGTGATCACGCCGGTGGCGTTGTAGTTGACCAGCACCAGGCCAAGGATCGCCACCAGCATGATCAGGCCGCTGGCCTGGGTGAAGATGAAGAACTTGGTCGCCGCGTAGATCCGGGTCTTCTTGCCATCTGCCGAGCTGTGACCCCAGAGCGCGATGAGGAAGTACATCGGCACCAGCATCATTTCCCAGAAGAAGAAGAACAGGAACAGGTCCAGCGCCAGGAACACACCGACCACGCCGCCGAGGATCCACATCAGGTTGAGGTGGAAGAAGCCGACGTGGCGCTGGATCTCTTTCCACGAGCACAGCACCGACAGCACACCGAGCAGGCCGGTGAGCAGGATCATCAGCAGCGACAGGCCGTCCAGGGCCAGGTGGATGCTGATGCCGAAGCGCTGGATCCACTGGACTTTGTATTCCACAGCCCAGGCAGGTTCGGCGCCCGGAGCGGGGGCGAGGGTGTAGTCACCGGTGCCCCACAGCCACAGGCCGATACCGAGCAGCAGGGACATGGTCAGCAGCGCGATCCAGCGCGGCAGGGTGGCGCCGAAGCGCTCACCCAGCCAGCACAGGAAGCCGCCGATGAAGGGGATCAGGATCAGCCAAGGCAGAATCATGACGGGTTCGTTTCCTTTCGCAGAGTCGCAAGGTTCGCGAGGTTCGCAATATTCATGGTCATACCGCGGCCACTACCACGGCGCCGAGCACGAGCACGGCACCTACGGCGATAGAGGCGGTGTACCAGCGCAGCTGACCGGTCTCGGTCTTGCTCATGGCGACGTGGCCGCCGCGAGCCATGCGAGGAATCAGGCCGATACCGCGGTCAACCGGGTCCTTGCGCAGGATGTGGCTGATCAGCAGGTAAGGTTTGACGAACAGCTTGTCGTAGATCCAGTCGAAGCCCCAGGCGGCGAACCACCAGGCCGACAGGACGCGACCGATGCTGCTGTTGGCGATCGCGGTGACCAGGCGACGTTTGCCCAGGAACAGCACCGCAGCCAGCAGGATACCGGCGATGGCGATGGCGCCCGAGGCGATCTCCAGCGAGTGCTTGGCTTCGCCACCGGCATGACCGGCGCTCTCAGGCAGCACGCCTGCCAGCGGCGGGTGGATCCAGGCGCCGACGAAGGTCGACAGCACGATCAGCACGCCCAGCGGCAGCCAGTGGCTGATGCCGTGGCCAGCGTGGGCTTCGGTCTTCGCTTCGCCGTGGAAGGCGATGAAGATCAGGCGGAAGGTGTACAGCGAGGTCATGAACGCGCCGACCAGGCCTGCGTACAGCAGGTTGGTGTTGCCGCTGGCGAAGGCTTCCCAGAGGATCTCGTCCTTGGAGTAGAAGCCCACGGTCAGGATCGGCAGGGCGGCCAGGGCAGCACCACCGACCACGAAGCTGGCGTAGGCCAGTGGCAGCTTCTTCCACAGGCCGCCCATCTTGAAGATGTTCTGCTCGTGGTGGCAGGCAACGATCACCGCACCGGAGGCAAGGAACAGCAGGGCCTTGAAGAAGGCGTGGGTCATCAGGTGGAAGATCGCCGCATCCCATGCGCCAACGCCCAGGGCGAGGAACATGTAGCCGATCTGGCTCATGGTGGAGTAGGCGAGGATACGCTTGATGTCGGTCTGCACCAGCGCGGCGAAGCCGGCCAGTACCAGGGTGATGCCACCTACTACGCCAACCAGGTGCAGGATGTCCGGCGCCAGGGTGAACAGGCCGTGGGTACGGGCGATCAGGTAGACGCCTGCGGTGACCATGGTCGCGGCGTGGATCAGTGCCGAAACCGGGGTCGGGCCAGCCATCGCGTCGGCCAGCCAGGTCTGCAGCGGCAGCTGGGCCGATTTACCGACCGCACCACCGAGCAGCATCAGGGTGGCCAGGACCATCCAGGTGTCGCCCGCCTGGAATTTCTGCGGTGCCAGCACCAGCAGTTCCTGGACGTTCAGCGTACCCAGTTGGGCGAACAGGATGAACAGGCCGATGGCCATGAACACGTCGCCGATGCGGGTGACGATGAAGGCCTTCAGTGCCGCGTTACCGTTGTTGCGGTTGCTGTAGTAGAAACCGATCAACAGGTAGGAGCACAGGCCTACACCTTCCCAGCCGAAGTAGATGAACAGCAGGTTATCGCCCAGGATCAGGAACAGCATGCTGGCGATGAACAGGTTGGTGTACGAGAAGAAGCGCGAGTAACCGGCTTCGCCACGCATGTACCAGGAGGCGAACAGGTGGATCAGGAAGCCCACGCCGGTGACCACGCCGAGCATGGTGACCGACAGGCCGTCCAGGTACAGGGTGAAGTTCGGCGCGAAGCCGTCCACCGACATCCACTGCCACAGCAGCTGGCTGTACGCACCGCCCTCAGGCGGCGCGACGTTGAACTGCCAGATCACGTAGGCGGCGGTCGCGGCCGAGAGGCCGACCGAACCGACGCCGATCAGGGCGGACAGGTTCTCCGAGAACCGCCCGCGCGAGAACGACAGCAGCAGGAAGCCGATCAGGGGAAAGACGAAAGTCAGGAAGAGAAGGTTCATCCGCGCATCTCACTGGCAGCATCGATGTCGAGAGTGTGGAAGCGGCGATACAGCTGCAGCAGGATTGCCAGGCCAATGCTGGCCTCGGCGGCTGCCAGGCTGATCACCAGAATGAACATCACCTGACCGTCGGGCTGGACCCAACGGGCACCGGCGACGATGAACGCCAGGGCTGCGGCGTTCATCATGACTTCCAGGCTCATGAGCACGAAGAGGATGTTGCGGCGGACCATCAGGCCGACCAGACCTAAGCAGAACAGGATGCCGGCAACCGCCAGACCATGCTCGAGAGGGATAGCACCCATGATTTACTCCTTCGCCTCGTTGCGGCCCAGGTGGAAGGCGGTGACGGCCGCGGCCAGCAGCAGCATCGAGGCCAGTTCGACTACCAGCAGGTAGGGGCCGAACAGGCTGATGCCGACGGCCTTGGCGTCAACCGTGGTACCGCTGATGGCAGCACCGCTCGGATTGGCGAACAGCACGTACAGCAGCTCCAGCAGCAGCAGGGCGGCGAGGATCACCGGCCCTGCCCAGATGCCCGGCTTGAGCCAGCCACGCTCCTGGGCGACCGACGCCGGCCCCAGGTTGAGCATCATCACCACGAAGACGAACAGCACCATGATGGCGCCAGCGTAGGCGATCACTTCCAGGGCGCCGGCGAACGGCGCACCCAGGGAGAAGAAGATCATCGCCACGGAGATCAGCGAAATGATCAGGTAGAGCAGGGCGTGCACGGGGTTTGTGCCGGTCACCACCCGAAGGGTGGAGACCACGGCGATCCCGGATGCGAAGTAGAAAGCGAATTCCATCTTTCTGTCCTTATGGGAGCAAGCTCTTCACGTTGATCGGCTCGGCTTCGTTCTGCGCAGAGCCTTTCGGCTTGCCAGCGATGGCCATACCCGCAACACGGTAGAAGTTGTAGTCAGGGTTCTTGCCGGGGCCGGAGATCAGCAGATCTTCTTTCTCGTACACCAGGTCCTGACGCTTGAACTCGGCCATTTCGAAATCCGGAGTCAACTGGATCGCGGTGGTCGGGCACGCCTCTTCACACAGGCCGCAGAAGATGCAACGCGAGAAGTTGATGCGGAAGAACTCCGGGTACCAACGGCCGTCCTCGGTCTCGGCTTTCTGCAGCGAGATGCAGCCGACCGGGCAGGCCACCGCGCAAAGGTTGCACGCTACGCAGCGCTCCTCGCCGTCGGGGTCGCGGGTGAGGACGATGCGGCCGCGATAGCGTGGCGGCAGGTACACGGGCTCTTCGGGGTATTGCAGGGTGTCGCGCTTGCGGAACCCGTGGGAGAACACCATCACCAGGCTGCGCAGCTGAGTGCCGGTGCCCTTAACGATGTCGCCGATATATTTGAACATGGGTCAAATCCTCACTGGGCCGCGACGGCTGGCGTGTTGTAGAGCACGATCGCAGCGGTCACCAGCAAATTGATCAGGGTCAGCGGCAGGCAGAACTTCCAGCTGAAGTCCATCACCTG
>Ga0308171_1001247_pt1 | contig 36516 bp, 32 predicted proteins | sample PhyGR1_FD_202135 | JGI IMG/M metagenome (GOLD analysis project Ga0308171, IMG submission 202135) | Phyllosphere microbial communities from UC Gill Tract Community Farm, Albany, California, United States - DLSLSG.R1 | ecosystem: Host-associated > Plants > Phyllosphere > Unclassified | place: USA...
CGACCGGCTTCAGGATGATGTCGCGCGGGTCCTTGTTGACGGTGGTCATGCCGAGACCTCCTCGGTGGCGCCCGACTTCGACGCGACGAAGGCGTCGTAGGCGGCCTTGGTGAAGACGATGTCGTCCGAGACGAGCACGTCGTAGGCGTTCAGCTGGCCGAAGGTCAGCACGTGGACGTACGCGAGGTTGCGCACGCTCTTGATCGTCAGCTCGTCGTCGCGGTCGATGACCACGAGGACGTTCCTGACGGCACCCAGGGCGGTCAGCGCGGTCGCGGCGGCCTTGGTCGAGGGCGCGCCCTCGATGCCGAAGCTGTCGACGATGTGAAGACGCTGCCCACGGGCACGGTCGCTCAGCGCGCCCAGCAGGGCGGCGGCGATCATCTTCTTGGGGGTGCGCTGGCCGTAGTCACGGGGCTTGGGGCCGTGGACGATGCCACCACCGGTCATGTGCGGCGCGCGGATGGAGCCCTGACGGGCGTTACCCGTGCCCTTCTGCTTGAAGGGCTTGCGGCCGGCACCCGAGACCTCGCCACGACGCTTGGTCGAGTGCGTGCCCTGGCGAGCCGCGGCGCGCTGCGCCACGACGACCTGGTGGATGAGGGGGATGTTCGTCTTGACGTCGAAGAGGTCGGCGGGCAGCTCGACCGAGCCGGCCTTCTTGCCGTCGGACTTCACGACGTCGAGCGCGAGAGTCGAGTCAGCCATGATCAGGCACCCTTCACTGCGTTGCGGACGTAGACGATGCGGCCACGAGCACCGGGGACGGCGCCCTTGACGAGCAGCAGACCCTTCTCGGCGTCGACGGCGTGCACCGTGAGGTTGAGGACGGTCACGCGCTCGCCACCCATACGGCCGGCCATGCGCATGCCCTTGAACACGCGGCTCGGGGTCGACGAGGCGCCGATCGAACCGGGCTTGCGGTGGTTGCGGTGGGCACCGTGCGAAGCGGACACACCCTTGAAGTTGTGACGCTTCATGACACCCGCGGTGCCCTTGCCCTTGCTGGTGCCGACGACGTCGACCAGCTGGCCGGCCTCGAAGAGGCCGTCGACGGTGAGCTCCTGGCCCAGCGAGTAGTCGGCGGCGTCCGCCGTGCGCACCTCGGTGAGGTGGCGGCGCGGGGTGACACCGGCGGCGTCGAAGTGAGCCGTGAGGGGCTTGTTCACCTTGCGGGGGTCGATCTGGCCATAGCCGATCTGCACGGCGTTGTAGCCGTCCTTCTCGACCGAGCGGAGCTGGGTCACGACGTTCGGGGCGACCTCGATGACGGTGACGGGAACGAGCTTGCCGTTTTCGTCCCACACCTGGGTCATGCCGAGCTTGGTGCCGAGGAGGCCCTTGGAGATCTTGGAGTTGATGTCAGCCATGTCGAACCTCAGAGCTTGATCTCGATGTTGACATCGGCCGGGAGGTCGAGGCGCATCAGCGAGTCGACGGCCTTGGGCGTCGGGTCGATGATGTCGATGAGGCGCTTGTGGGTGCGCATCTCGAAGTGCTCGCGGCTGTCCTTGTACTTGTGGGGCGACCGGCCGACGAGTCGAGCCCGGCGTGGTCGTACGACTTCAGGCGAATGCGGATCTTCTGTCCCGCCATTGTCTGCTCTCTCTCTTTCTCGCGTCTTACCCGACCTGGGGCATTGGACGCACGGTGGTGCAATCGCACCCTGGCACTTCCCCTCGCTCGCGCGAGAGATGCTGCACCGCTGTTCAGCTGTCAAACCGGATGCCATGGCATCCGGCCCACCCCGCACGCAGGCGTGCGAATCCGATGAAGGAAGGGGTTCGGTGTCTGTTCTGCTGCCGGCGGCCCAGGACCCTGCGCTCTCGCGCCGCCTGTGCACTGCCCTGGCAGTGATCCTGGCGCGCGCCGAGCGCGCACCGGAATGTGGAACTGGACTAGTCTACGGACCCGTCGGGCGTGTCGCAAACCCGGGCGTGTCGCGCGCGGCAGATCCTCAGCAACGCTCACTCGGAGGGCGTCACGCGCGGGGATTCCTATGCGGGTGAACCGCTCGCGAGAGCGCCGCCCCCGGCCATCGACGAGCTCGCTTCTTGCCTACCATGTCGGCGCCCGCGGATGCCCGTGCGGCCGGAGAACCCGATTGGTGGCAGGCACATGAGCGCCCGTGATCCCGACGCGTCACCGACGCGCACCCGATGGCAGCGCGTGCGCCGCTCCCCCATCCTGCACGTCGTGGCCACGCTGCTCGTGCTCGCGCTCCTGCAGGCGTTCGTCGTCAAACCGTTCCAGGTGCCTTCCGGATCGATGTCGCCCACCCTCGAGGCGGGCGATCGCATCTTCGCGGATCGGATCACTCTGATCGGTTCGGATCCTCGCCAGGGCGACATCGTGGTGTTCTCCCGCCCTGCGGAGTGGGAGACGGATGCCACCACGCCGAGCCCGCTCCGTCGCGCGGCAGGCTGGGTCGGGGATCTCGTCGGCTTCGGTCCGAGCAATCTCGACGCGCTCGTGAAACGGGTCATCGGCGAACCCGGGATGACCGTGCAGTGCTGCACGGCGGATGGCCGGGTCGAAGTGAACGGAACGGCGCTCGGCGAGGACTACGTCCGCCACGACCTCGCCTTCGCCCCGGGGCAGCTCGATTGCCATAGCGTCCCCGTGTCGTCGCGGTGCTTCGGCCCCGTCACCGTCCCCGACGGCTCCTACCTCGTCATGGGCGACAACCGGGCGAGTTCGTCGGATTCGGTGGTGAAGTGCCGCGGGACGACGGCGACCGACGGATGCGCCCGCTTCGTCCCTCGCGATCAGGTCATCGGGACCGTCGTCGCGATCGTCTGGCCGCTCGACCGGCTCTTCTCGCCACTCGACTGACCACGCCGAAGCGGCGCCGCCCGCATCCGGGACGGCGCCGCTTCGTGTGACTCCGGGGTCAGGCGTTGCCGATGTGCTTGTCGACGTTCTGCCGGACCTCATCGACCTTGGCGTGCTGCTCGGCCGGAACGACCTTCTTGATCGCGTCCGCCGCGCCGTCGAGGATCTTGTCGCTGACCTCTTCGGCTTTCTCGCTCTTCAGCGCTTCTTCGATCTTGTCGCGATTCTCATCGAGCAGCTTCTTGCCCTTGTTGATGATGTCGTCCACGCCCATGTGCATCTCCCTTCAGGACCGGTGCCGGCGGGGATGCCGACGGGTTGCGGTTCATTGTCGGGCGGACGCGGAGGGGAAGGGAAGGGCTTGCCCGAATCGAATCAGTGACGGCGTTGACCAGCTCTCTGAGTGTCGCGGCGGCTCACGAGACGGAGCAGGCCGGCTGCCACCAACGCGGCGACAGCGAAGATCGCAAGCGCCAAGGGAGGAGCGAGCGCCCCCGTCTCAGCGAGAGAGCCCCCGCCGCGAGGCGACCCTGGGGCTCCGCCGGCCCCGCGATCCGGACCGGGCTGCGGCGCGCCCGGCACCACGGGCGGCGACGAGGAAGGCACCGGAGCCGGGGACGCCGTTGCGCTCGGCGAGGCCGTCGGAGACGAGGTGGGTTCAGCTGTCGGCGTCGGCGTGGATGTCGGCATCGGCGTCGGCGTCGGCGTCGGCGACGGTGACGGTGACGGCGTGGATGTCGGCATCGGCGTCGGCGACGGCGTGGATGTCGGCGTCGGCGTGGATGTCGGCGACGGTGTGGGCGACGGCACCGGGTCGCTCACTTCGAAGCTTGCCGAGCGAACCGGCTCGCTGCTCAAGCGCTTGCCGTCGACCTCGACGGAGGAGGTTACCGACACCACGTACCGGCCAGCAGGCAGGGCCGCTTTCACATCTGTTGAGAAGGGGGTCCGGAAGTTCTTATACAAGGCGACCCACGTGTTGGCCACGCTCTGGCCACTGTCTTCGCGAATCACGTCCACACGGTAAGACTTCGTCGGGAGGAACGTGTTCACGGCACCAGGAGCCACCTCGGCGGTGACCCGATACAGTCGCTGCCCGCTTGACTCGTCCTCCGCCACGGAGGCAGTAACCGATCTGGGAGGAATGGCACGCGCCTTCTGGGTCCACTGTGCCTCGTAGACGCCGTGGGGCTCGATCTGGATGCAGGGAGTCCAATCCCAGAGCTCATCACCGCGATAAAGGGCCAGTCGGTAGGACCCGATCGGGAGCACCCATTGGTTGGGCTCCGGATCGAAATACTGTTCGTGCACGTAGTCGTAGGACCAGTCCGTCGTGCAGGACTCGATCCGCCAGTCACGGTCGGTGCCCCAGACGGACTTACCGACCTTCACGATCCCAGGGTTCGCCTGCACCTCCTGAGGCAAGGTCATGTCCTCACGGACGTCGATGACCTCGCCTTCCTCGGGCGACATCGTCCCGGGGTAGTAGACCCATGTTTGAGGATCCCACCACAGCGTGCGAACCGCGAAACGATAGCGACCGAGCGGAAGCTCGAGCGTCTCCCAAACTCCATCCCCCTCCCATCTGCCAAAGTTCCCCCGATACACGCTGCCCGTGTCGAGGTTGATGGCGTGCGCCTGTGACGTCGAGTCCTCATTCACCAAGCCGATGAAATCCCTGTCGACCAACCAGCGCATTTTGACTTTCACCGACGGCGCCCGCTGCACCACGCCGATATCCAAGTCCCGCGAGAGGTCGACGTAGACCCGGTCGTAGAGCGACCACGTCGGGCCGCCGTAGTATTCCCTTCCGAGGCACAGCATGTACGGCCAGCGAGGCTCGAGGTCTGCATCGAAGACGAAGCTGAACGACCCATCTGCCTGCGTCCTCTGTCCGTCGGGGAACGGGAATTGACATCCATCCCAGGGATCGTCGCTGATCCAGACTTGCAGGTCCACGAGAGGCTGACCATCCACTCCCAGCAGCGTGCCGCTCACCGTCACCTGCACACTGTCTTGGGCGGCCGCCGACGTGGCCGACAGCGAGAGACCACCGGCGGCAAGGATGGCCCCTAGGCACAATGCCACGATCTTCTTCCCCATGTTCATTCCCCAGATTCGATCGATTTTGAAGCCCCGACGGAAGCCGACATCAGATACGCCTTTTCCTCGCGCCGCGCCCCATGAGCCGGAGCAGACCCGCCGCCATCACTGCTGCTAGGGCGAAGATCGGAATCGCCAGGGGCGGCGCGGGCGCACCCGTCTCCGCGAGAACGCGCCGGCTTTCATCAGACGACGCCGATCCCCCGCCGACGCCACTGATCGGCCCCGGCGGAGGCGCTCCTGGCGTCGCTGACGGCGACGAAGAAGGCGCCGGGGTGGGTGTCGCCGTCGCGCTTGGCGGGGTCGTAGGCGTCGGCGCAGCCGTCGGAGAAGGAGACGGCGTAGGTGTCGGGGAGGACGCCAGCTCGCTCAACTCAAAAGCCTCGGAGCGTACTGGCGTACCGCGTCGCCAGTCTTCGTCTATCCGTGCCACCGGCGTCACAGAGACGATGTACTTTCCCGCCGGTAGGGCTTGCACGAGATCCGAGGTGAACGGGTCGCGGGGGTCGTTCTGCAGAAGAATGAATTTGCTCCCGAAGCCGTTCCCCGTGTCCTGGCTGATGACTTCCAAGTCGTAACCTTCGACTGGAACGTGTGAATTCAACCTTCCGGGCACGACCTCCACGACCAGCCTGCGCTTCCCGTCCTCCCCGTCGGATACCGTAGAAACGCTGACCGACGTGGGCGGAATGACGCTTACCGGCTGTGTCCACTTCGTTTCGTGGGTTCCACCGGGTTCTATTTGATTGCAGGGAGTCCAGTCCCACAACTCGCCATCGCGATGAAGAGCGAGGCGGTAGGAGCCGATCGGAAGTATCCACTTATTGGGCTCAGGATCGCCGTACTGCTCAAGCACGAGGGCAAAGGACCAATTCGTCGTGCAGGACTCGATTCGCCAGTCGCGGTAGGTACCCCAGGGCGACTGACCTAGCTTCAGAATCCCCGGATTCGCCTGCACCTCCTGTGGCAACGTCATGTCCTCACGGACGTCGATGACCTCCGCTTCCTCAGGCAACACCGTCCCGGGGTAGTACACCCATGTGTGCGGGTCCCACCACAACGTGCGAACCGCAAAACGATAGCGACCAAGGGGAAGCTCGAGGGTCTCCCATACCCCGTCGCCCTCCCAACCTTCGAAGCGCCCGCGATACACACTTCCCGTGTCGAGATTGATGGCGTGTGCCTGCGTCGTCGAGTACTCGTTCACCCGAGCGATGTACTTAGGGTCGACCAACCACCGCATCTTCACCTTCACGGACGGCGCGCGCTGCACCACACCGACGTCCACATTCCCTGAGAGATCGATGAACTGCGCGTCCTGGGCGTTCCACGTCGGACCGCCGTAGTAGTCCTGCCCTAGGCACAGCACGCTCCGCTCCGGCCATGTGGGACGGTCGTAGACAAAACTGAACGATCCGTCGGCTTGCGTCTGGTGAGTTTCGTCCGGGTAGGCACACCCCTCGAAGTCCCAGTCTCCGATGTAAACAGGCAGGCCGACGATCGGCTGACCATCCGCACCCAGCAGAGTGCCGCTCACCGTCACTCCGCTTGAGGATATCGACGACTGTGACGCGGTTACAACGGAGCTGGCCGCTGTCTGCTCCGCGGCGTCCGCGGACGCGGCCTCAGCCGAGGCAACACCACCACCGACAACGAAAACCAACGCCACAAGAGCCGCGAGAACACCTCTCAAAACTCAGCCCCCCTGGAATCCTGAAGAAAAGCTATCAGTTGCTTTTCTTTTCACCGAAAGGGGCCGAGCGTCAGCTAGTGAAACCCGCCAAGAACGGGTCGCAGGATGCGTCTAGTGTCACCGTCGTATCGTTCGCTGTCGGGGTGTGCCGCAGGTCGAGCGGCCCCAGCGGCCCCGACGGGAGCTGCACCGTGTAGGACACCGTGCGATTCTCGTTCTGACCCAGTGTCACCATCCGGCTCTCGCCGATGTTGTTGTTCTCGACCCCGCTGCGCGAGAGCGACGGAATGTCGCCGTCACCCGGATCCATCGCCGTGATTGTCGCACCGGGAGGCGCGAAGAAAAGGGCGTTGAGCATCATCGTGGTCTTCGGCAGCCCGTAGTCGCTGTTGCGGAAACCGAGGGTGTAGGCATTGGTGATGTCATCGGTGATGCCGTTGTGCATGTTCATCGAGACATTCACCGTGCGGTCGGCCGCATTGCACGTGGCCGACACAGCGGTGGTCAGGTGGTACTCGAGCTTGCCGATGGAGAAGTCGTTCAGGTAGATCCCGAGCTGCGTCGACTCCGCGTTGTCGGGGCGCAGACCGCCGTCGAGCCCCACCTCGGTCACAAGCGCCTGGGCCTGCTCGTCCGTGAACCACAGATTGATGCGCTGCTCCTGCGCGCTGCGGGTGAGCTGATCGAACATCGCGATCGGGTTCCACTGTCCGCCCGCAAGGCGCGAGAACACTGTCGAGGACACCATCGCGAAGAACTCGTCCGATGAGCGCCCGTTGTCGCCCGCATCGCCGAAGCGCTGGTACGCGTCGCTCAGCAGGAGCTTGACGGCGTTCTCGGAGGTGATCTGTTCACCCGACGGCAGATCCACCGGACCGAGGACCTCGAGCATGTGCGCGAGCACCACCGGATCGATCGACATCACCCCGTCGAACTGCGAACCGTCGGTGCGATCCCAGAGCGACTCGAAGAGGCGGGCGGTCGTAGGGAAATCGGGGGTGAAGGTGTAGTCCTGCGAGTAGCGCGTGAACGTGTCCGGATACAGGGCCAGAGTGCTCTCGGGCAGGTCGAGCACCGATCGACCCGCCTGACCGGCGGCGTAGAACGCCATCGAGTCGGACTGCTCCTTGAGCTCGATACGGCCGTTGTCCACGACCATGACGCTCGATGCGGCCGGGTTGCCGCCGGTCGCGCGGATCTCGGCGTTGTTCTGGAACACGACCAAGTAGGTCTTCGGGCCGTCCCCACCGGCGGCCGCGAGCAAAGAGGGGAGGTATTTCTGCACCAGCGTCAACGAGGGAGCCGCCTGATCGACGATCTGCGCGACCTGATCGAGCGGCTCGGTGACAATGGGCAGCAGATTCGTCCGGTCGATCCCGTCGGTGACGACCTTGGCATCCGTGAACGCGCTCGTGATCTCCGGGAGAGCACCCTCCGCCTGACGAAACGGCTCGAGATTGATGCCGCCGCCCTCGACGGCGAGGGACGAGAAGTCGGATGCCGAGAGGAGGGCGACCGTCGGAGGAAGGGCACGGCCGGTCAGTTCTCGCGTCATCGCGGTGAGCTCCTGCACCGCCTCGGTGTTGTCCTTCACGAAGGGGATGGAGGAGGCGAGATCCCACAGCGGCCCTGCCGAGCCGGCATCCGCGCGTTCCGTCATCTGAAGCACTTCGCCCGAGACCTGGTTGAGACCGTCGATGTCGCGGTTGGCCACGATCTGGGGGACGAACGACAGTTTCGTCTGAGCCCCGAGCAGATCGGTGCGCACGACGCCGGCCTGCTGCATGAACGCCAGCGCTACGACGGCGACCGCGCAGGCGGCGAAGCCGAAGACGCCGAGCGTCCATCCGACGATGGCGCCCGCGACCCTGCCTCGACCGGACGAGACGGGCTCCGTGGATTCCTGACGTCGTCGGCGGCGCGTCTGGTCTTCGTACGCAGCCGTCATGCGGTGCCACCCTCGATCGGAGCGGACGGGTCGGGGTTCGGGACGGACGGTTCCGTGGGTTCCGGCTCCGGTGTCGGCTCCGGCTGAGTGGGCTCCGGCGACGGCTCGGGGTCCGGGGAGGGAGCGGGCTGTGACGGTTCCGGCGACGGGGTGCCCGGATCGGAGTTGTTCGAGTCCGGGTCGCGGCCGCTATCAGTCCCGCCGTTGGGGTTGGTCGGCCGGGTGGGGGTGGCTTCCCGCTCCGCTTCTTCCAGGGCGATGATGCGCGCGTTCTCGGCGCGCAGCGCGTCGACCGCCACGGCGTACGCCGGCATGTCGGCAAGGCCGTCACCGCCGGCCCGCTGAGACGTCAGCACGCGTGCAGCCGCGTCCGTGACGGCGGTGCGGAAACTCGACCCCGCCGAATCGTTCTCGGCGACGAGCTTCGCCGCCTCCGACTCGATCGCTGTTCCCAGGGAGAGCAACTCCGCCCGATAGCCGGCGAGTGCAGAGACGATTGACGAGCGCGCGTCACGCGCGCTCGCGACCAGCGCGGGCAGTTCCTCGCGCGCCAGCCGCACGCTGTCGATGGCCTTTCCCACGTCGGCAAGGTTCTTCTCGTCAATCTGCGCGCGTTGGTATGCCGGCACCGAAACGGCCATCGCGGAGGCGGCAGCGGTCGCCAGCGTCGCGCGGGCGGTTTCCACGGAGCCAAGAACGGCTCCGTCCACTCGCCCCGTGAGGCCCGCCACGACAGGTGCGCTGGTCTCGGCGAGCGACGCCGCCTCTTCAACAGAACCTTCATAGAGGTCTACCGCGGTTTGCAGAACCTTCGTCTCGTTCGCCAGCTCGGCTTCTCGCTCTCGCAAGCTGATCATCGCGTCGTCCGCCGGGTTGGCCGTCGCGCGTTGAATGACAGCGAAAGATGTCGTCGCAACCAGTGCTACGACCGCGAGGGCCGCCGCCGCAACGCTCAGGTAATTGACCGCACCCGCTTTTCGGCGACCGCCGAAGAGCGGGCGGCCTCCTACCTGAGCGAGCTCGGGTGCTTGCCAGCCGTCAATGTCCACTATCGGTCTCGCCGGTGTGCCCATCAGAGCAGACAGATCCAAACTCGCCGCCGCGCGGTCTTGGGATTCCCGATCTCCGACGAGAGCGGCGAGGGCAGACATCGCCGTCGGCTTCGACGTCGGTTCGTCGGACGAGCCGATCAGAACGGAGAGGTCGCGAGGTTCATATGCCGACAGTTCGGCCGCCTCACCCACGAGACCGCGAAGAGTCTCCGTTGAAGCTGCTGGTTCAGTTTGGCGGTCCGACGCACCCACCAGAGCACGAAGCGTCTCCGATCCTTTGGCCGGACCCCCACTTCCCTTATCCGTCGCGCCAGGTTCCGTGCTCGGCCAGAGCAGCGTTCGCAGGTCGGTCATGGCGTCTCCTCGGCACCATTTTCGGAGCCGTTCTTGGAATGTCGTAGGGTAGTTCGGGGGGCGCCGTCAGGGCGCGGATCGCCTTGGGAAACAATAACCCGAGAATCTGCGTGATCCAGCCGGGCACCCGCTCATCTACCGATAGGCGAATGGACGAGGCTTGGAACTGCGCGACTATCTTCGGATCCTTCACCGCAACTGGATTCTCATCCTCGCGTTGACGGTTCTCGGCGGTGCGGGAGCCTTTGGCTATTCGCTTCTTCAGACACCCACATATGAGGCGAACACGCAACTGTACGTCTCTGTTCGATCCGACAGCTCCGGGGTGAGCGAACTCGCGCAGGGTACGAACTTCGCTCGACAAGCAGTTATCAGCTTTGTGGACGTCGTCGACAGTGCCGTGGTTCTCGACCGCGTCATCGACGACCTGAATCTGAATCGCACCGCTCAGCAGCTTGCGAACTCGATCGAGGCGTCCTCTCCGACGAATTCCGTCATCATCTCTATCCGCGTCTCGGATACGGATGCGGAAACCGCGGCCGCCATCGCCAATTCCGTCGGTTCGAATTTCGCCGATGTGGTCGTGAACCGCCTCGAGAAGCCGGAAGGCGAGGCGGCAAGCCTCGTCCGTGTCGAAACCATCGCGCCCGCGCTCGTCCCCACCTCGCCGTCATCGCCGCACGTTCCTCTGAACGTCGCTCTGGGGGTGTTGATCGGTCTTGCGTTGGGCTTGGCCATCGCGATCCTCCGTTCCGTGCTAGACACCCGCATCCACTCGCTTCACGACATCGAAGCCGCGACCGAAGCTCCGGTCCTCGGAGGAATCGCCCTGGACCCGGACGCCAAGAAGCGCCCGCTCATCGTGCATGCCGACCCGCGCAACCCCCGCGCGGAGTCGTTCCGTAGCCTGCGCACCAACCTGCAGTTCATCGACGTGGACGGCACATCGCGGTCCTTCGTCGTGTCGAGCGCCGGGCCGGGAGAGGGAAAGTCCACGACCACGGCGAACCTGGCCATCGCGCTCGCGGAGACCGGCGCCCGCGTCGTGCTCGTCGACGGCGACCTTCGCCTGCCCCGCGTTGCCGACTACATGGGTATCGAGGGAGGCGTGGGCCTCACCGACGTCCTCATCGGACGCGCGGAGCTCGTCGATGTGCTTCAGCAGTGGGGCACCGGAAAGTTGTTCGTGCTGCCTTCGGGCCGGACACCCCCCAACCCCTCGGAGCTGCTGGGCAGCCAGGCGATGCAGCGGACCCTCGCCGCCCTCGCCGATGCGTTCGACTACGTCCTCGTCGATGCTCCTCCGCTCCTTCTGGTCACCGACGCTGCGGTCATCTCGCGGTTCACCAGCGGCGTCTTGATGGTGGCCGCTTCGGGCACGACGAAGAAGCCGCAGCTCACCGCTGCCGTCGAGAAGCTGCAAGCGATCGGGAGCCGCCTCTTCGGTGTCATCGTGACGATGCTGCCCTCCAAGGGGCCGGACAGCTACGGCTACGGCGCATACTCCTACAGCGCTCCCGAGGAGCCTTCGACGGCGGGTAAGGGCGAGCGCCGGTCGCGGCGAGACAGGTCTGACGAGAAGTGACCTTCTCCGTTCTTTCGGTCTGCACCGGCAACATCTGCCGGTCCCCCGTTGCGGAGTTGCTCCTCGCTCACGCCCTGGCCCCTCTCGGCGACGTGCACGTCGAGAGCGCCGGCACCGGCGCGCTCGTCGGCAGCGGCGTGCCGGAGCAGGCGCAGCGACTCGCCGCTTCTCGCAGCATCGACGCGTCCTCCCATCGCGCACGCCAGATCGACAACGGCATGATCCGCAGCGCGGACCTCATCGTCGCCATGGCGCGCGAACATCGCCGTCTGATCGTCGAGTCGCTGCCGGCTGCCATGCGCCGCACCTTCACTCTGCGCGAGCTGGCGCGAATCGCTGAGTTCGTCGAGCCACGCCTCGAGCAAGCCGTGATCGATTCCGGCGCGACGACCGCCGCCGACGGGATGCGCGCCGCCGTAGCGCTGGCAGCCGCTCTGCGCGGCACAGTGGAACCGCCGGCGAGCCCGGAGGAGTTCGACGTCGTCGACCCGTTCCGTCGTTCAGATGAGACCTACGAGCGCTCTTTCACGGAGCTGGCCCCCGCAGCGGACCGCGTGGCGGGCTACCTCGGAACAGCAGCGCGGATCGCTCTCTCGCGCTGAACTGCAAGGAACGCAGAATGACCCGGCCTCACGGTCCGGGTCATTCTGCGTTGCGCCGCCAGAACCGGAACCCCACGATGTCGCCCTCGAGCTGATATGACGATGCGACGAACGGCGCGAGACCCGCGAAGTTCGCCCTCTCGGGCGGGCATTCGATCGAGATCCCGCACGATTCGGGCGATTCGACGATGAGCGCCGGGGGGAAGGACGTCACGTCGGCCAGATACTGAGCGGGGAGTCCGCCGTATCCCTGTTCGACGGGCAATGAGTACGTGATCGACGTGGGTGACAGTCGTTCGGATGCCGCGAGGATCCACGTCTCCGCCCCGTGCACGAGCACCCGGTCGTTCGGGTTCGTCTCGGCGACGACCCGGTCGACGAGCTGCGCCTGGTAGGAGCCCGGGACGAACACTCCGGATCCGATCGCGATCCGTGCCCACTGCAGCGTGCTCGCCGACGAACCGGCGACCACCAGGAGGACCGCTCCCCCCGCAACGACCAGCCGAGGGAGGCTGCGGAGCCGCTCGGACGCAACGGGAGGCCACGGGGCAAGCGGAAGAAGACGCGACGTGAGGAGGACTCCCACGACGGCGAAACCCGCGATGGCGACGACGAGGTAGTGCGGATAGGATCGGCCGGATACCATCTGGGACAGCGCGTCCAGTCCCCCCACCGCGAAGAACAACGCCACGACGAACGTCGGCGCGCCGTCGGCGGCACCCACTCTCCGTCCGCGGGCGAGCCAGGCCCCCGCGAGAACGAGCACGGCCACCACGACAGCACCGGAGACGAGCAGCTGCGCGAGGGTGCCGAACGCGGCGACACGATCCGCGCCAGTCGTCCCGCCCGAGTAGAACAGGTTGTACCGCACGTATTGGTCGATGCCCGCCCGAAGCGCGTTGCCGGTCCACAGCCACAGGGCGAGGGCCGCGCCCACGACGACGACTGCGACGACCACCGCAGCAGCGAAGATCAGTCGACGGCGCAGGAGGACGACGCCGACGCCCGCGACGAGAACCAGTCCCACGACGTTGTTCATGCGGGTGAACAGTCCGGTGGCCAGGGCGAGACCGAGCAACAGACCCACGACCGCTGCGGCGCGGGCAGAGGCATCCCGTCCGGTCCGCAGTCCCAGGTGGGCGGCGGCCGAATAGGCGACGAGCTGGACGGGGAAGAGCCAGGTCTCGGTGAAGTTTCCACCCTCGAAGACCCCGAGGTAGGTGACGCCGACGACGAGAATCGCCGGCACGGCCGCGTACCCGATCAGCCGGGACCACAGGATCCCCGCGACCGAGAGACCGACGAACAGCACGATCCCCTCAAGGATCGGGGCACCCAGGATGCCTCCGCCGAGACGCCACGCGACGGCTTCGATCGCCGCGAGCAGCGGCCCCTTGTGATCCCACGAATCGACGTACGGCATCCCGCCCCGAGAGACCACCATCCCCGTATAGAGGAAGACGCCGGAATCCCGTGTGAGGTGGCCGCTCAGGACCATCGGGAGGTAACCGAGAACGCTCACCAGGAGAGCGGATGCCACAGCAGCGAGGCCGGCGCGGGACAGGAACCGGGTCATGCGAGAGGCTCTCTCACTCCGATGACGTTCTTCTCCCGCCACGCACGGATGACGCGCCGGTCGCGGACGTGGACGGCGACGACGACCATCCCCGCGACGGCGACGCCGACCCACCCGCCGAGCGAGTTCGCGATGACGTCGTTGACGGTGGCGAAGCGCGCGGGGAGGACGAAGTACTGCACCGTTTCAAGGGTTCCGGACAGCGCCGGGATGAGCGGCAGGGCCACCCAGAGGAACCGTGTCGGGAACACGAGCGCGAGGAAGAACCCGAGGGGGACGAACATCGCCACGTTCGCGGAGAACTCGAACCACCGGTAACCGAACCAGTCCGGGACGCCGTTGCGGTGCAGAACCGAGAGGACCCGCTCGATCGCGGATTCATACCCCTGGTCGATGGGCGTGGGCGACAGCGTCGCCAGAAGGACCACGATCAAGCACATCCCCAGTCCGGTGGCCGCGATCAGCAGGCGCATGTTCAGCCGCGCACGGTCGAAACGGGGCGCGGCGACCGTCGCGCACCGGCGATGTCGATGCGCCAGAGTTCCGCGAGCGCGCGGCCCGCGAACCGAACGAGACGTCGAGGGGGAAGCACCACACGGGATCGTCCGGTCCCCCACATCGTGCCCTGGACCACGGTCCCGCGGCGGGGGATGCTCTCGACGGCCACATAGCGGACCCGGAGGCTCTTGCGCGCTTCCGCGATCGAGAAGTGCACGTGGGGGACGAGGGCGTCTGAGGGCACGCCGTCCATGAGGCGCGTGAGCGTGTCCGGGTGGTACGCGCGCAGCGGGGTGTTCACGTCCGGGACGGAACGACCGCAGAGGAGGAGGACGGCGAAGCGCACGAGGGCGCTCAGGCAGCGTCGGAACCAGGGGTCCGTGCGACCGCGGCGCACGCCGTGGACGACGTCGGAATCCGACCGGTCCAGCGCCAGGGCGACGCGAACGATGTCGTCGCCGTAGAACTGCCCATCGCCGTCGACGTGCACGATGACACCGGCACCGCTTCGCAGACCCTCGGCGTACGCGGACAGGGCCGTGGGGCCGTGCCCACGATTGACGGGCGAACGCACGACCTCGGCGAAGGCGGAGCCCGCCTCGACGGTGCGGTCCGTCGATGCGTCGTCCACGACGATGAGGGACACGGTCCGCCCCGCGGCCTCGAAGGAGGTCCGGATCTCCGCCAGGAAGATCGGCAGCGCCTCGGCCTCGTTGAAGGCCGGTATCACGACGGCGACATGGTCTTGCGCCTGCACCCTGGCATCCCCACTTCTCTCCGGGCGGTTTTCACCCGGCATCTCCCCCGAACCTGTAGCGTATGACACTCGTGGGGCGCACCAGGAATCTTCGTCGCGCGGGCGCGCTGTCCGTGCGATTTCTCATCGTGGGGGCGGTCAGTACCGGGATCGAGATCGCGGCCTTCAATCTGTTGATGCTCGCAGGAGTCGGACCGGTCGCAGCGAAGGTGATCGCGTCGCTCATCGCGCTCGTCAACGCATACTTCGGTAACAGGGAGTGGGCCTTCCGATCCCGCTCGCGCACCGGCGCCGGCCGGCAGATGGTGCGCTTCCTCTTCGTCAACGCCGTCTGCACCGGTGCGGGCGCCGCGGGCGTCTGGGGCGGGGACCGGGCTCTGGAGGCGGTCTATGGCGAGGCGGGGCCGGTGGGGCTGAACCTCGTCAACCTCGTGTCGATCGCGTTCGTCACCGTTCTGCGCTTCGCGCTCTACCACTTCTTCGTCTTCCCGCCCGCCCGCCCGATTCCGGCTGCTGAACAGCCCTCGGGTAGGCTCGGCCCGTGAAGACCGCCCCCCGAGTCCTCGGAACCCTGTCGCTGCTCGCCGCTCTGGCTTCCCTCGGCATCCAGCTGATCGTGGTGGCGCGCCTGTGGGCGGTCTTCGTTGAGACGATCCCGCTGACCAGCACGCTGGCCCTCGGTGCCGCCGGCGCGTTCCTCGGACTCGCTCTCGCCGTCGTGGCGGTCATCGTCCGCCGTGGCTTCGGCATCCTGGCCCCCATTGCGGGCCTCATGAATGCCGGACTGCTCGCGGGCTACGCGTACGTGTTCGCCGTTCTCTGACGTCACCCGGCTCGGACCAGCTGACGGTGCCGGGTCGCTGACGTCAAACGAGCTCGCCGCCGTCGAAACCCAATCCGGTCTCGAACATCCACCCGCACTGGGGACACACATACTCGGTCTCACCGAACTGACGAGCGGCTTCGGGATTGATCCGCTCTACCGCGTGACCACAACGCGGGCAATCACCGCCCGAGCGCTCGACCATCTCTCCCATCAGAGCCGCGACGTCTTCCGCTGGCGAGACGGGAGGTGGCCGCGTAGGCGCTCCCCGTTCACAACGCCGCCTGCAGCGAGCCGAAGCGGTTCGTCAGCAGCGACCGCAATTCGACGACCCGTGCGTTTTGCGCCGCGAGCTGCTTCTCGCTATGCCCCAGCAGCGTGGTCGTCACGTCACCGAGGACATTCGCGTCCAGTTGATCGACTCGCAAGCAATACTCATCTGCATCGACCGAGGCCATGAAGTCTCGGCATTTCGGCCGATACTCCAATGAGATCGTGGGGACACCCGCCGCAACGCCCAAGACACACATGTGCAGGCGAGTCCCGACGACGAGGCGCGCGGTGAACAGGAGGGCCAGAAGCGCGTCCGTATCACTGGGTCGGTGGTGGACGAACCCCCCGCCGAGCGAGGCCGCAGCGCGGTCGTTGATCCCGACGTCATCGATCTCCATCGACACGAACTCAATCCGATGGCCTGCCCGGATCAATTCGCGCAGGCACTCGACCACGGGAGATGACCAGTCCAGAGCCTTCCCTCCCCACTGGTCTTCGCCATGCGTCAGATTGACGAGCACCGGGCCGTCCTCGTTCACCGCGGTTGTGAGTTCTTGCTTGCCCAGCAGGAGAGCAGGATCCCCTACGAGTTCTGCCTCCACACCCACCTGAGCGAGGATTTCACGAGAACGGGGTCCACGGACGCTGACGCTGGCGAAGCCGTCGATGATCTCCGGCCACAGCGACAGTTCCTCCCAAGAGGTGTAGCTCGCATCCCCACGGAAATCGGGATCCTCGACGCCGGCCCCCAGCAAAACAGCAGTGCGCGGCTTCATCCACCGCATCGTTCGACCGATGTGATGTCTCCAGATCGTCCGTCCCAGCACGGTGCCACCCCCAAGAAGGACAGGGGCGCCACGATGGCGGTAGATACCGCCATGAAGGAGGCTCCTCGCGATATCGGCCTTGCGCACCGGCATGTTCCAAAGTTCACGGTCGGGCAGCCGCTCGGCATAGACCTCCCGGATGGCATCGTCTCCCAGATTCCCATGACCCGCGAAACCCAGATAGGTAACTGTCTTCGACACGTTCTTCTCTTTCACTCAGCTCGGCTCGGCGCGATCGCTCAAGCTGTCGATCAGACGGCGCCATTTCAGCCTTCCGTCCGCGTAGTACTCGCGAGCGCGCTCCGTGACGTAGTCCTCGCCGGCGACGGAAGCGTCGCGGATGCGGCCGACCCATTCCTCCGTAGAGGCATCTGGCCCCACGAGCAACGACAAATCTCCGCCGTAGAGTTCGTCTAAGAAGCCGCCACTGGTTCCAACCACGGGCACGGCGCTCTCGAAGGCCCGAATCGCGATTCCCGACTGCCAGTACCGGCGGTAAGGAATCACAATGGCGCTCGAAGTGCCGATGAGGTCGGTGAGTTGTGCCTCTTCGACGAACTCGTCACGGACGTTCCATCCCGCGATGGTAGGCCATCCGCGCCCGACGATCTCCGTCTCAAGCCCCTCCCGGCGAAGCCGAGGCCCCAACGTTCGAAGGAGATCGAGGTCGCGGGCTGGCTTGAACTGCCCGAGAACTCGGACAGGCCGCGCAACGTCGATTCGCCGATGCGTCGGCGGCAGAATAGGGTGCGGCACGGCTGTCACGGCGGCATAACCGAAATCGCGGAGCCGCTGCTCCGCTGCCCGGGAATGCGCGATGGCGGTCATTCCCACGCGGTTGGCTTGCAGAACACTCGCCCGGACGGAGAGATCCCCGTACCCGATCTGTCGCCTGATCGGCACGGGATCGTGATGAATGATCGCCCCGCTCGGCCCGGTCACGCCGAAAGCCTCCAGGTGCCCGAGCGCGGGCCAAACCCCGATAAACGGGCCGTTGATCGAACGGAGGGTTCGAATGTGCTTCGTTGCAGCGAGCAATTTCTGGACCCTGCTTTGTCCACCGATCTCGGCTGACCCGACGGCTTGCTGGAGCCAGGTCACATCGTCGAACGAGTCGAGGAGACCTGCGAGTTCGCGCTGATAGTGGTGCAACGCGCGCGGCAGTGGGTTCACCACGCGCAGCGCAGTGGCCTCAGCCTTGCCGGTGGTCATTTTCGGCCTCCTGAGCGACGTTGGCGAACGAGCAGCATCAGCTCTTGGAAGGGGCTACGAAGGAGCAGGCTGCCCAAAGCGACGATAAGAGCAGAGCTGATGAGGACTCCGACGAGCACATACACGATCGGGAGAGCCGACAGGTCCCACACGAGCGTAATCAAGCTATACGAAATGACGGCGGCCACCAGACCTACGACGGTGGGTCTCAGCCAGATCGACAGGTAGCGGATGGGACTGATTCCGAGCGCCACCCGAAGCGCAATGAGCCGAACGGGCCACCAGATGATCTGACGAACGGCGACCGCGATCGCGACCCCTACGACACCGAAGGGCAAAGCCGCGAAGACGAAGACGATGCCGATGAGCGCCTGCCCCAAAGTAAGCGAGAACGCCAGTCGGTTGCGACCGACTGCGAGCAACGCGCTGCGGTCGAAAACGGCGATCGCGTTGACCGCGCCCAGAACGCACAGGATCTGCACGAGGATCGAACTCTGTGCCCACTGCGAGCCGAAGACGAGGGGAATTGCCTCCTGCGCGACGGAAGCAAGGACGGCGAAAGCGGGGATGGCTACAAGACAGCTCACCGCCGAGAGACGATACATCCACGTCTGCAATGCAGACCGGTCGTCCTGCAACCGGGAGAACGTCGTCAACGAAATCGACGACATCACCGTCGAGAACAACTCGATCATGATCGAGATGATGCGCATGGCGAAGAAGTAGTAACCCAGGGCAGTTGCGTCGAGCGCGGCACCGACGATCAGCTTGTCCGATTGCCCGTTCAGGAACCCGACGAACTCGATCCCGATCACGCTGGCCCCTGTGGGCCATAGTTCCCGCGCGGCGCGGAGCGAAATGACGAAGCGAGGTCGCCACGTCGACGCGGTCCACAAGACGACCACGCCGACGGCGGAGGTAACGAGAGTCTGAAGAACGAGACTCCATACGCCAAGTCCGACAGCCGCAGCGATGACAGCGCAGACGCCACCCACCAGCGTCGCGATGACCCGTCGCCGCGCAAGGGATTTGAACCCGAACTCTCGCTCGAGGAGCGCCTGAGGTATCGACGACAAGGCGTAGAGAACGAGACCGATCGACATGACCTGCACGACAGGCTCGAGCGCCGGCTCCCCCAGAACCGACGAGATGAGCGGTGCGCCGACGATAAGCACAGCTGCCAACACGATCGAACCCGCGAGGGAGATCCAGAAAGCCGTGTTGGTGTGTGCGTCGGTGATCGTTCTCCTCTGCACGAGAGCGCGACCAAACCCTTGGTCGACGAAGATGTTGAGGAACGTCATGAAGACCGTGCCGAGCGCCACGAGTCCGAACTGGTCCGGAGTGAGTAATCGCCCGAGAACGAGAAGCACCACCAACGAGACGACTCTGGTGGACCATTTCTCGACGATCGACCACCCCATTCCGCTGGCCGCGTCCCGACTGATGTTCACAGTCGTGCTCGCTGCGGTTTCGTAGCGGGCACTCTAGCGGCCTCGTCACGGAAGTCCGCGAACCCAGAGGTCGAGGGACCTGCCCAGACCATCGCGAAGACCGCGCCGAAGAGGACCATGATCGACGGGTTCGATTCGAGGCCGTTGAAGCCCGCGATACTCACAGAAAGTGCGACCAGAGCGCCGAGGGCGCCGTGCGACCGACGCACGATCGACACGATGACGGTCGCGCCCAGCAAGAGCAAGACCAGGAGCAACCCCGGTATCCCGACACTCACGAGCAGCTGAAGGTACGCGTTTTCGACGAGGATCTGGAAACTATCGAGCGCGCGGACAGTGTCTGCAGAAGTGCCCGGCCCGCTGCCGATCCACCCACTACGTGACGCCGCCTCGAAAGCGAGGGAGAACACCCATTCTCGCGCCACCGAAGATGAAGAAGCCTCTCCTGACCCGGACCTCTCCAGGAATGCACCGCTCGAGGTAGCAAGCAACAGGCCCGCGGCCGTCGCCGCGACCAGGCCGAACTTGGCCATCCCCGAGATTCGAGCGCGGACGACCGCGAGAAGCAGCACGATCGCGGCCGCGACAGCCGCCGCTACGAGGCCAGTCCGGGAAACCGTCGAAACCATCGCCAGCGCCGCAATCAATGCGACGACCGCATAGCGCTTCTTGGGAGTTTCGATGAGCTTACCCAGGGCGAGAGCAAACGCCGCGCTGAAGAACAGGCTCGCGTAGAGGGGATGACCGAAGGAAGCGCTCGCGCGGTAGACAGACCAGCGCTGCGCCTCTTCCCCTGCGAAGGTGTCAAGAACTCGACCGTATACGAAGTTCTGCTGGAAGAACGCTTCTGCAAGGGCATACAGCCCCAGGATCACGGCGAGCACCATCCAGGTCTTGACGAGTGGCGCGAGCATGCGGCGGTGGGAAAGCAGGGAAGGAACAGCCCAGAGAAGAATGAACGCCAATACCCACGTCAGACTCTGGCCCCAATGCCGACCGATCACCGTGACGAACGCGAACCAAATCGCTAGCGCGATGAACAGCCACATCATGACGGGACGTGCTCGGTCCACGAGCTGTTCGTCACGTTGCGCCCGGAACGACCTGATCGCCCATAGCGCCATTACGAAGGCCAAGGGAAAGACCATCTCGACACCGAATAGTTCCACCGTCAAACGACGCGGAACGAGGGCCCATAAAGCGAGACAGAGCGCAGGAAGGAACCTCTCGGGAATGACCGACAGCGCCAGCACCGCCAGCAGCCCCACCAGCACGAGCGCCCCGAGACGGCCCGCACCGAGTACGACAACGACAACGCCGAGAACGAGCGCCCCCGCCGCCGCCAGGAGAGCGACTTTCCTCATCAGCCCTTGTCACCCGCGCGCTGCGTGAGGGATGGGTAACGACGCTGAGCATCCTGGGATGCATCCCCGAGCGCTACGAGGAACTCCGGTGTCCGCGTTGCAGGCTGCGATGTGGGCCGCACCACGCGGGCACGTGCTGCTCGGAAACGGATCTCATCGACGAGCTTGCGGCGGTAAGTCGACCGCAGTGGCCCGGTGTAGTGACGGACGTAATCGTCCAAGGACGGATCGGCGGTGTTGTTCCATCGCGGGTCGAGCGTTGCGACTCCGCCCATCTGATCCGCGACGTAGATGACGTTTCCGTTCTCATACTTCAGGTTCGCCCGAGCCTCATCGGGCACCTCCTCGAGGATGCTGGCCTCCACCCGCTCGAAGAAGGTACGTGCCGCATCGCCGTTGCGGGCGAGCATGACACCGGAATTGAATCGACCGCTTCGGCCGAGCGCCATCCCCACGCTCGCCTCCTCCGGAAGCGCATCCCGGAAGTCAGGAGTCGTGGGGCGGACCTCGGCATCCGCATCGATGAAAGCGACGTGGTCGTATCCAGAACGCAACGCTTGGACCATCAGCGGAATCTTTAACCACGCGCTGATAGCGGTGTCCGGCATGCGACGCGGCTCAGTGACGGCTACGTATCTCGCTCCGATGCGCTCTGCATATCGCTCGTGCGAACTGATGCAGCTCCGGTATGCGACGTCGTAGCCATTCTGTCCAACGGTGAAAATGAGAGCCGACATGATCAACTTTCCTCGTGGGTCGTCCGCGTCCAGATGTCCTGGGGGAAGGCGGCGATGAGCGGGTCGGGGGTCCAGGAGAGATCAGCGGTAGCAGTCTCCACCAGACGCAATGCTTCAGGCAGGTCTGCGGCCATCGTTACGTCATTCGAGCCGCGACCTGTTCCGGCGAAGTAATCCTCATACTTGAAGGGCAGTTCTACACCGGAGGCGAATCCCACAGCGGGGATCCCGAGCGCCTCGGCGAGGACGAGGCCGTGGAGCGATGAACCTACCACTCTCTCGCTGGCCGCAATCTCGCGAATGATGCGAAACGGGTCTCCGAGCGGGTCGATGAAGCCCGGGGCCTTCTTGAACTGCGCACGCTCGTTGAAGTTGGGCACCACGGCGATCCGGCGCGTCTTCTGCTGGGCCCACTCGGACATCTCCGGCATCAATAGGGGAAGAAGGAGGGCCGGATCGCCGAAGACGTCAGGCGCATCGATACCCATCTCCCTAAGAAAGGCCGCGGTGCGGGGCCCGCGGACGGCGCGTACATCTAGGCGAGTGAACATGTGCTGCTCGCGACGTTTCTTCCCGTTCACCCCGGATCCCCACACGACGTCATCGTCCGCGGCCTCATGAAGGACAGATCCGATGCTGAACAGCGTTCGCTCGGGACCTGACTCCGGGCGTTCGCGGAGTCCGAAGCGTTCCTTCATCAAGTCGACGACGATGGGGCCGAGGAGGTCTCCGAAGTTCGACAGGCGCGCGCCATAGCGAGAGTATTGAGCCAGTCGCCCCGGGAGCAGCGGCTTCCTCGGATTCCAGGCATAGATACGTGTCACGGGTGATCGACCTCCTCGGCCGCCTGCCCGCGGGAGGCGGCGGCGAAGCGGAAGGCCGCAGAGTAGCGGCGACCTATAGAACCCCACTCCCGGCGAGGGGTGAGCGTCCCCGGCTCGTCCTCGGTGACCCCTTGCGCGGCTGCCACGGCCTCGGAGATATCGAAAGCCGTGAGCGGCGCCGAGTACGTTCGGACCAGCGCCGCGCCGAATTCAGACCGCAGTTCACGCGCGGTCGGGCTGTCCGAGAGCAGGAGCGGACGGCGGAGGGTGAGTGCCAACAGGGCTGCGCCCGAGTTGTACAAATCAGGGTAGGGCAGGACGACGAGCACAGCTCGACGGATGCGCGCCGCCAAATCAGCATCCGAAACTTCGCCGATGTTGAGTTCGATGTTGGTGGAGTCCTGAGCTCGGGTGACCAGATGGCGTGCGTAAGCCTCATCGGAAGCGCGCCCGGTCACGTCAATCGTGAGTTGTGGTACGTCACTCGCGAGATCGAGGAGCGACTCGATGCCTTTGTAGGGTCGAAGGCTCCCGAAGACGATCACTCGCGCGTCGTCTCGATTCGACCCCTCGATGTCCCTCGCCTTGACGATGGCAGCGTAGTCCCCGTGAGGAATGACGAGATCGCCCTCGCGGAAGTAGATCTGGTCCTGGTCGAATGAGTTGAGGAACACCCTCAGGTCAGCCCTCCTCACGAACCATTGGAAGAGGCCTGTCGTCCCGCGATCGGCACCGTCGTGAGCCGCCCGATTGTGCGCCGTCACGACGATCTTCCGGTGGAGGATTCGACACCGAGCGACGACAGCGACGAGAGCCACCATCCGCGCGATGCGGGCGGAACGCCGAGGGGACTGCAACAGGTACTCCGGCCAGTGCGCGTGAAACACGTCGAACCGACCGGAGAGAGCGCGCTTCCACGAGAACGGAACGGTCGTGATGTCATCGTCCAGATGCGACACCAGGAGGCCCACGAAGGGATTCCCACCAGCTCTCGAACCGTTTGGAAGCATCATCACGACAACATCGCGTGCATTCTGCGTACGTTTTCGTGTCACTGTGCTTCCCAGATCGCCGGTCCCATCAAAAGGGAATGACGTCGACCCTGCCGGTCGACGTCATCGCCGAAGTCCCAGCTTATACACACGCGTTTGAGAGCGCGTTCCACAGGAACGTCACCAAACGCAGTCCACGCCCAGCGGCACAGAGCTCGGCGACACACTGTTCGTGCACCTCACGAAGTTGTCCTTCGTCGCCAGATAAATCATCGCCGTCGAGTTCGACTTGAGAGAGGCGGTGTTGCCGGAGATGACGTTGCGGAGGCCCCAATCTCCGCCTGCGAACAAGACGCGGATCGCGTAAAGGCGGTTTGCCGTGATGCTGTTCCCCGTCACCACGTTGTCATTGCCTTTGACCTGGATGGCGGACTGGATGTCCGATGTGCCGGCGACAGTAGTGGACACCTTGTTTCCCTGAATCACCGTGCTCTGCACGCCTTCCTTCACCTCGATCGCTTCAGCCGTTGTCTCGCTGATCACGTTGTCGAGCAGGGTGGTGGCGTTGCTGCGGTCGACCGCGCAGTTGTTGTACGCGCACCAGTTCTTGGAAGATGTTCCGATGTAGACGCCCTCACCGAAAGCTGGGTTGGTTCGGCCGGTTCGGGCAATCGTCGTTCCGACCAGAACACCGCTCGTACTGCTGTTGCGAAAGTGGACCGCCTCGTCGCCGATGTCGGAGATCTTCAGGTCGGCGACGGTGACTCGACTCGCTCCCACGACCATGACGCCCTTGAGCGACTGCGTGATGGAGAAACCGGCGAGCACGACGTCCGAGCCGCTGACATACATTCCCGTGCCCCTCACCAGGGTCTTCGGGCTGATGATCGCCGACTCCGGCCCGCACACCCAGATCGGCTTGTCGGAGGTGCCGCTCGTGTCGATCCGGAAACTACCCTCGTATGTACCGGGACTCAGCCGGATGCTTGTTCCCGGTTGCGCCTTGGACAACGCGTCCTTGAGCTGGTCGGCCGTCCCCACGGTCACGGTCGCCGCAGGACAGTCGGTGGCGCGCCAGACGCGTGGAGGCAGACCACCCGTGGAGACGACCGACCCGGTCTGCGCGCGGGACGACTCGAGACCAAACGAATCCACCACGGTTACGGCGTACCTGAACGTCTGCCCCACGGGAAGACCCGGGTCGACGTATGACAACTGCGAGGGAGAGAGCTCCGCAACCTTGGTGGCCTTGCCCGACGAATTGATGCGGTACACCCGATATGACGCCGGAATCGCTCCCGACGGTGCAGCCCATTCCGCTCGCGCACCACTCTGATACGCCCGCGCAGTGACCGTGGATGGCGGGCTGGGAGGCGCAGCCGAGGGGACGACGAAGCTGTCGATCGTGATGGACGAGCCGCCGGATGCCGCATTTCGATCGCCTGTCCAGCGGACGTCGATCCGGTGCGTTCCAGCACTCAACGAAGAGGTCTGCCAGGCGACCTTCTGGTATTGATTCGCAGTGGAGTACCGATCCACCCGAGCGACCTTCGTCCCGTCGATGAAGACCTCCGCGAATCCAGCCTTCGGCCCCGTACGAGAGATCCAGCGCACGGACGTTCCTGTGAAGGTCATGGACGCGCTGCCGGCGGCGGTAATAAACGAAGATCCGCCACCCGAGTCGGCCGAGTGCGTGGTCCGCGTCCACGGCCCGACGAGGCGCACCTGGGAAGAGTTTTCCTGGTACGTCCCCGTCGCAGCGGCATCACCGAGCTTGGCGGAAAGCGGAGCGGACTTCTCAGATTCGTTACCGTAGTCGTCGTATACCGAGATCCGATAGGTCACCGTCTCCCCGGGAACGATCTCCTGATCGGTGAAGTCAGAGCTGGCGCGGGGAACATCGGCGATCTGTTTCTCGCCGGACGCGTCCGTACGCCACAGCCGGTAACCCTTGACGGCGTCGCCGTCCGCCTGGGTCCAGCCGATCTTCATCGCAGAACCGACCGGAGTAGCCGTCAGCCCGTCCGGCGCGCTGGGAGCCGACGTGGCGGGCACCACGAATGCGTCTACTGACAGGGTCGGCGTCTTCGTGGTCACCGCCGGGTTGACCTTCGACGTCCACTGGAGCTGGATCGTGTGCTGTCCCGCGCCCAGGGCTGTCGAGGACCAGATGGGTTGCTGGTACTCGTTCGCGGCGGCGTATCTGTCCACGGAGGCGACGGACCGGCCATCCACGATGACATTCACAAACCCGGACGACGGCGTCTTACGTCCGACGACGGATACAGCAGGGCCGGTGAAGGTGAACGACGCGCTCCCGTTCGACGTGAGATAGGAGGAGGCGCCTCCCGAATCACGACTGTGGGTCGTACGGGTCCACGCTCCGTCGAGCGTGACCGCGCTCGAATCCTCCTGATAGGTTCCTACGCCGACGGCGCCGGCCGCAGCCGCGAGCGCAACCTGACCGCTCACTTGCTGTGCGGACTCGTCCCCCATCTCGTTACGGGCTCTGACGGCGTACTCGTACACGGAGCCCTCGGCGACGTCGCGGTCGACGAAGGTGTGCTCGTCTCCCCGCACGCTCGCGATCGTGTTCCAGGAACCATTCACTTGGCGATCGATCACGAAGTCGTGGACTTTGTAGTCGGGCGCGCCCTGCCAGTCCACCGCGATCGATGCGCCGTCGATGCGCGCGTCAACGGCAACGGGCGTGGTCTTCGCACCGGAGTCGAAGACGACGAAGCGGTCGAGGACGACCGCAGGGCTGTCCGTCTGTACAGCGGGGTTCTTGTCAGCGGTCCATGCCACTTCGACCTGGTGATTCCCCGACGAGAGGGAGGAGGTCTGCCAGAGCACGGCTTGGTACTGCACCTGAGGCGCGTACATGTCGACACGTGCAACTTCCGAGCCGTCGATCTTCACGGACGCGATGCCCGCGTCAGGTGCCTTACGCGAGATCACGGAAACGGCGGTGCCAGCGAACTCGATAACGGCGCTCCCCACTGAGGCGGAAACGGCTGAACCTCCACCAGAGTCATTTGAGTCCACGAGGTGACGCCAACCGCTCCCGTCGAGGTGGACGGCGGTGTCCGCCTCTTCGTAGCTACCCGTCGTCGCCGGCCCATCGTCGACGATGCTCCTCGTCGCCACCTTCACGTGATCCGCGTCGGCGGTTCGACCCTCGACAGCTGGCGCGGCGTACGCCGGAGCTGCCGCCATGACGAGAATGCCGGTCGTGATGATGCTGATTGCGGCCAGCGTTCTTGCTTTCATCGATCAAGCCCTACGGTCGCCGGTGCTCGGAAAAGAGATGCGGGCCGACATCCCGTCAGGACGGTGGCGCCAAATGGGGATACGAGGAATCCTCCTCCGAGCAGAGTACAAAGTTTCCGGCGAGCTCGACACCTTTTGGCAGCCTTCGCACCAGGCGTCCAGGCTAGGCTCCTTGCGCGATTTGACGAAGGTGAGGTGGAATGTCGAGGTCCTACCGGCGACTCATACCCGCGATCAGCGCGTTTCTCGTTATCGTCCTCGCTGTCGCTGCCGCAGGACTGCCGCTGTATGTCTTTCCTGCGACCGGGAATCCGAAACACGCAGACGTCGTCTTCGTTCTCGGAACACCCACTCGTGCGAAGGTACAGATCGCTCAAGAGCTCGTCTCCACGGGGCACGCCGACAGGATCCTGATCTCGGTACCGCGGTGGGGAAGATGGGCGGCGCACAACATGACTGTCTGCACGGCGCAGCTCACCTACCCCGTCGATTGCGAGACCCCTGACCCGTTCACGACGCAGGGGGAAGCTCGGATGCTTCGCACATACGCCGACGACCACTCCGTCACCTCAGCGGTCATCGTCACATCCGTAGCCCACATCACCCGCGCACGCCTCCTGATGCAGCGCTGCTTCGACGGAGCGCTCTACTTTCGCGACGACGGGGTGCCGCGCGACCTGGCTTACTGGATCGAGCAATACGCGTATCAGACGGGGGCTTTCGTCAAAGCATCTTTCGACAGCTGTTAGCTCGCTATTTGCTGCAATGACGTCACAGCAGACGCCGGAGAGCCTCCGCGTAGGCGCCGTTCACGATCGGCCAGGTATACGTCGAACGCGACCGATCAAGCGCCGACTGCGACGCCTCGCGCTGAGCCGACTCATCCTCCATGAGCTGACATACCGCCTCGGTGATGGCTTCCGGCGTCGGTGCGCATAGATGTGCGCCCTCGCCGAGCACCTCACGGTTGTAAACGGTGTCGCGAGCGACGATCGGGGTCGCGGTGGCCATGGCCTGAACGAGCGTCGGATTTGTTCCACCCACGCTGTGTCCGTGGAAGTAGACACCTGCGTGCTGCCACAGGGACAGCAGCCGTCGATCATCACTGATATGCCCGAGGGCGTGGACGTTGCTGATCTTCCGGCTGAGATCGCGGGCTTGTTCGTCCAGCGGCCCTCCGTAACCCGACGAGCCGACGATAACCACGGGGAACCGCTGTGCGATGTGCTCAGCTGCGTCGAGAAACTCCGGGATGGTGTTCTCAGGGACGAAGCGTGCGACGACGAGAACGTATCCGCGGTGTCGCAAGCCCGGCTCCAGGGGCAATTCCTCAGGCTCGTCGCCGCCGTAGGGGATGAAGACTCCGTCTCGACGGAACTCTTCATTCCATCGACGCTCGATCTCGCGGGAATCGAAGACGAGGTCGTCCGCGAACCGAGCGGTGAATCTGGCGCCGAGACGGAAAATCGTCTTGGCCAGGCGTCCCCACTTCGCGCGATCCCATTCGATGCCGTCCACGTTGACGAGCGTCTTGATGCCGCGAGCCTTCAGGAGAGGCAGAAAAAATCCGTTTGCGACGTTCATCACGAGCGCGACGTCCGGCTTGGTACGGAAAGCGTTCAGAGAAGCCGTCAAGCCGTAAGACAGCGTGCTGAGCGACTTGCTTTCGACGCCCCTGGTCGTCACGGCCCGCACGCGCTGGTCGCGGGTCGGGTCGTTGGGCTTGGTCGATCCCTCGCGACCGTAGACGGTGACGTCCCACCCGTCGTCAACAAGGTGAGGGGAGAGCTTTCGGACGGCGGTCTCGAACCCGCCGTAGTAGCTCGGGTATCCCCGCGTACCGATGATCGCGACAGTCGACGTCATGCCAGGTAGGGCTCCACTCGTGTTCGATGGCTGCACCAAGGGACTCCTGATGCCTATTCACCCTACTTGTCGCTTTGAGCGAGCCGCGAATTTCAAATCTTCGAACTATGATTGCGCCGTGAAATTGGCACGCACAGGGAGCGTAACGGGTTGGCCGAGCCAATAGCGCTCGGCGGCATCAGCGGCAGGGCACCTCGACGATCGTCGTGGGAACGGAGTTCACCATTGGCGTGTGCACAACGGACACGTCGTCGCTGTCGCCCGGCTGACCCTGGAATTTCACGGCGAGTGTGTGTGCCATCTGGGGGGCGTTGACCACCCACATCCGCCCAACCGGTCGGTCGAGGTGTGTTCCGGTGGTGATCGAGACGTCCGCCCCGTCGAACGCCGCGTTGATGAACGTCGAGTTCTCCGGCCCGTAAAACTGGAGGTCCGTGCCGATGGTGCCTTTGGGGTAGTGCTTCCCCGCGTTGACGTACATGCCGAGGCTATCGGAGAGCGCGGGATCGAGGCCGTTCACGAACGTGACCACCGTGGTGTACGTCGGCGCCGCAGAGCAATGATCCACCTGCACTTCGACCGACATGTTGGTGTAATAGCTCAGCTTGGCCTCGGTCAGGTCGTTGACGAAGACGCCCAGCGTCGCACGCGATTTGCCTTCATTTGCGGGGAGCGGCCCGAGCAGGCGAGAACCGGCGAAGGCTTCCTCCACTGCGGGGTCGAAGGAGTGGAAATAGATACGGTTCTCATCGACCGCACGCACGATGGCAGCAGCGAACGGCACGGGCTTGAAGTCACCTGACGAAACAGCGTCGAAGACTTTCACGGCCGCCGACGCGAAGAAAGCATCCTGCGCATCATTGCGCGGGTACCGCGCGTACACGTCCGAAAGCAGGATCTGCACGGCGTCCGTGGAGGTGAGTTTGTCGCCGGTCTCGAGCGTGATCGGGCCCGTCGCCGCCAGGATGTAAGAGAGGGTCACGGGGTCGATTGACATGACACCGTCGACATCCATCTTGAATCGCTGGGACCACCACTCGCGCGCGAGGTCCGCCGACAGAGTGAAGTCGGGGGTCGACGTCATGTCCTGCGACCAACGCCCGATCTTGTCGTCGTAGAGCCTTACCACCTCGGGATCCAGGGGGATAACGGGCTCAGCGCGCTCGTTGCTGAAGTCCGAGCTGGACGCTTGTTGGACGATCTCCATCTTCCCGTTCTCGATACGGAGAAGAACGATGGATGCCGGGATACCTCCCGTTCCGCGCGCCTCAGCGTTGTTCTGAACGAGGAGAAGGTAATTCTTGGCGCCGCCTTGACCCATGATTGTGGGCAGTTGGGGCAACAAAGAGGTTGCTCGAGAGAGCGCGGGATGAAGTGCCCCCACAGCGCCCGTCAACTGCGACAACGGCCCCTGCAACACTCCCGGCGTGTCTTTCAGATCGACATCGGAGAGCGCGTCCGACGCGCGCTCACTCGCGACAGCGGCTTCCGATACCGGGCCAGCGAGTTGCGAAAGCGCCGCAACATCGAAGGCTCCTCCTGTGGGGCGGAGCAACGCTGGGTCGACGTCCACCAGCGCGGGCAGAACGCTCTGAGCTAACTCGTCAACGGCTACCGTGGATTCGCGAACCGCGTGGAGGGACGGCCCGATAAAAGGTGCCTGCTCCGCGATCCACCAGAGCGGAGTGTCCGCAGCGCCCCTCGCCGCTGCCGCGTGTCCTTGCAATTCCGTCATCGAGGCGGCAAGCGCCGTACGGTCGTCCGAGCCGAACTGGTCCTGCATCTTGGACACGACGGGCACCGCCGCTCGCAGTTCCTTCTGCGCGACGAAACCGCCGATCGCCACCGCCGCTGCGAGCGCCACGAGGACGGCGCTCAGCGCCCCGAGGGAGATCCAGGCGATCGTGCGAGGTCGAAGGCGACGGCTGGGCTTACGTGACATTTTCATCCGATCACGCCGCGAGTCGGTCGTCCGGCGTCGGGCGCGACGGGCACCTGCCGCGCGATCGGTATGCTACCTGAGTCGGTTCAAAGCATTCCGGGAACGAGCGAGTCCGGCCGGAAAGAACGGGGACGCGACGCGATGAAGTTCCTTCCCCCGGCCTCCCGATCGGGCCCTTCTCGGGAACATCCCAGATTTCCCGGGGGATTCCGGGAATACTTCACAGGGGGGCTCAACAGGGAGCGTCGCCCGGTACTCCGTGTTCAGTCGGAATGAACGATCGGTTCCGGTGCGACGCGTCAGCCTCCGTCCTCGCCCGCATTGCCAAAGGACTCGCTGAAACAATGGGAATTCTGCACAAGATCGTCGGCGAACAGCGCGCGCGGCTGCGCGAGGTCGGCAGCGATCGGTGGCGGATCATCAGCGCACAGCTCGCGGCGAAGGTCGGTCCTATGGCCGTGCGCGGCGCGGTTCTTCGGCCGCGCCTGGGTTCTGCTCGCGGCCTCCCCCTCATCGGGCGCGGCGTGCGCGTGCGCAACGCCCACCTCGTCCACGCGGGCGCGGACCTCATCGTGGAGGACTTCGCCGAGATCCAGGGGCTGAGCCGGGATGGCATCCGCTTCGGCGATCATGTCTCCATCGGGACCGGGACGCTCATCAGACCCAGCAGCTACTACTCGCGTGCGATCGGGGTGGGTCTGGTCATGGGGGACGGCAGCAGCCTCTCGCCCGGCTGCTACATCGGGTGCTCCGGCGGTGTCACGATCGGTGAGAAGACGATGCTCGGTCCCGGCGTCCGGGTCTTCGCGGAGGACCACGTCATGAGCGACCCTTCTCGCGACGTGAAGTCGCAGGGAGTGGAGTGGGCGCCGATCACCATCGGCTCGGGGTGCTGGATCGCGAGCGGGGTCACGATCACCTCCGGCGTGACCATCGGTGACGGTGCGGTCATCGCGGCCGGAGCGGTGGTGACACGCGACGTGCCGGCGGGAGCCGTCTACGGTGGCATCCCGGCCCGCGAGCTCAAGAAAAGGGTCACCTCGTGACTCGTCGCCGCGCGATCGTGGTGCACCCCTCCGACGAGATGTACGGCGCCGATCGCGTCCTCCTCGAGGTTCTGCGCACCGTCCCCGACGATCTCGACCTCGAGGTGTGGTTGCCGACCGACATCGACTATCCCGAGCGGGAGCTCTCGCGCCGACTGACCGAGCAGGGAATCCGGGTCCGGCATCTGCCCCTCCCCATCATGCGTCGCGCCTACCTCCGGCCCGCCCGCCTTCTCGGCCTCGCTGGCCGTGCACTGCGGACGGGGTTGCGCCTGATCGCTGCGCGACCGGCCCTGGTCTACGTCAACACCGCCGCCGCCGCGCTGACAGCCCCACCTGCGCGGCTCTCCGGCGCGCGCGTGGTGCTGCACCTGCACGAGCACATCGGGACGAGTTCGCGCGCGGTCATCCCGTTCCTCCGCTACGCGCACCACATCATCGCGGTCAGCTCCGCCGTCGCGCGGGCCCTCCCCTCGCACTTGCGCGGGCGGACGACCGTCGTCCACAACGGCTTCGACAATGCACCCCCGACGGAGCTTCCCACGTTCGCCGACGGCATCCGCGTCGTCATCGCCAGCCGGTGGAACGCGTGGAAGGGCCACCGGGTCTTCCTGGATGCCTGGAACCGCATGACGCGAACCGACCTTCATCTCGAGATCCTCGGCGATGCCCCGCCCATCGGCGAAGCGATCGACGTTCGCGCCCTCGTCGACGCATCGCCTCGGCGTTCGCAGATCGAGGTCATCGGGAGGACCACGGACGTTCGGGCGCATCTCGACGCGGCTCACGTCATCGTGGTCCCGAGCGTCCTGCCCGACCCGCTCCCGACGATCGCGATCGAAGCCCTCGGGGCGGGCCGGGCGCTCCTCGTGAGCGACTCCGGAGGTCTTCGCGAAATCGTCGGCGAGAGTCCCTTGCTGGTGACCCCCGGCGACGCCGACGCGTGGGCGGAGGCCCTCGACGCGCTCGACGAGGGCACGATCCGCGCCGCAGCCGCGGCGGCGCGCGAGCGGTTCGACAGGCTTTTCGCCCGCGACACCTTCGACCGCCGCATCCGCGCCGAACTCTGGGATCTGGTCCCCCGCTCATGAGCCTGCTCTCCTCCTCCACGGCCTACGCGTCTCCGAGCCTCACCGCGCGGACGCGCCTGATCACGCTCGTGCTGATCGCCGCGGTGGTGGTGAGTTCGTTCCTCGGACGCTACGACGCCGAGATCATCGGGTTCCGCGTACGCGTGGAGCAGGTGGTGCCGCTCGTCTTGGCGGGGTGGATGATCGTCCACCCCGTGCTGCGGGGAGCGTTCCTGCGCGCGCTCCGGCATCCCGTAGCGCTCGTGTTCGCGGGTTTCGTGGCGTGGAACGTCGTCACCACGCTGCTCTTCTCGCCGAGCCTCACGTGGAGCGCGTCCATCCTCATCTGGCTCGTCATCGACCTGCTTCTGCTGGTGTCGATGATGGCCCTGGCCGAGGGCGCGGAGTTCGCGGCGCGGCTCGGGCGTATCTCGGTCGCCCCGTGGGCTCTCGTGGGCTTCGCGGCGTACGCCGTCTCGAACCTCACGCGCGGTCAGATCGCGCTCGGCACCGACTTCGACTACCTGTACGAGGTGTACGTCGCGCGGGTGACCGCGATCGAGGCGAACATCTACGCGTCGATCCTCATCTTCTGGACGCTCCTGACGATCACGCGGCGCGGAATCGGACGGTGGGAGATCGCCGCCATCGCCGTGGCGGTGCCGCTGGGGCTGGTCGCCTCGCAGACCCGCACGGCCGTGTTCAGCCTCCTCCTGGGCCTCGGGGTCTTCGCCGTCTTCACCGTCTTCTCGCTGCGCTCCTCGTGGCGCGAGCGCCTCACGCGCGTCCTCCCCGCCGGAATCCTCGTTGCGACCCTGGTCGTCACCTACGGGATCATCGCCGCGATGGGCGGCACCGCGCCCGCCGACCGAACGCTCCCCGCGACCGCCAGCCCCTCGGCATCCCTCTCCCCCACCGCCACCGGTGCGACGCCCGCCCCGACGCGAGAGCCCGACCCGACGAACCCCGAGCAGCAGAACAAGATCGGAGACGTCGACTTCGTGGGCGGCACGATCGGTTTCCGCCTCGAGGTCGCGGGACTCGCCGCGCAGGAGATGAAGGGCATCAACCTGTGGCTCGGCAACGGAACGAACACGTTCGGCCTGCGTCACGAACAACCCGGCACGCCGGGGATCAGCGGGCACATCATCATGCTGCCGGTCCAAGTGCTCTACGATGGCGGGATCGTCGGTCTCGGGCTGCTCATCCTCCTCTTCGTCACGGTCTTCATCTGCGTGCCCCGGGAGCGCAAGCCGGTGGCCGCCGGTCTGCTGGCGTCCTACCTGCTCTCCGCGACCCTGACGAGCATGTTCTGGTTCGCGATCACCTGGATCCTCATTGCGATACTCCTCCGGCCGCTCACCGAGGATGAGCGTGACCTCCCCCACCGCTGAGCCGCCGCGGCCGCATCGCGCCCGGAGCGTCGCGTTGCTGACCGCCGTGTCAGCGCTCTCGGCGATCTCGCCGCTGATCGCCCTTCCTCTGATCACGCGGGCCGCCGGACCCGACGGGTTCGCCGAGATCGCGATCGGTCAAGCCCTCGGCACCCTCGCCGCGACGATCATCACGTTCGGGTGGGCCGTTCGCGGGCCGGTCGAGGCCGCGCGCTCGGCCCACCCCGCGCGCGTCTTCCGCTCGAGCATCGTCGTCCGCGGGGCCAACAGCCTCGTCGTCCTGCCCGCCGTCGCCCTGGTCGCCGCCCTGGCGAGCCACGCCGACGACCACGCACTCGCGATCGTGTCGGCCCTGGCCTTCGCGCTCCAGGGACTGTCGCTCAGCTGGTACGCCGTGGGGGTGGGCCGACCTCTCCTGTCGCTCGTGTTCGACGCCGTCCCGCGCATCGTGCTCAACCTCACCGGCGCCCTCGCCGCTCTTCTCTCGTCCACTCCCCTGCTGTATCCCGCGATCCTGCTCGCCGGCACGCTCGTGGCCTTCGTCGCCGCGACCTGGTTCATCGGCCTTCGGGAGCGCTTCTCCGTGCACACCGCGCTCGCGGACGCCCGAGGCGCCTACCGCGGCGGGTGGCGCACGGCCCTCGCCGCCGGCCTCCTCACGTTCTCCGAGACCGCTCCCCTCTCGACACTCGGTGTCGCCACCTCACCGGCCGCCATCGGGTTCGCGCCGTTCGACCGCGTCCTCAAGTACGGCTACATCGGCGTCTACATGATCACCGGCTCTTTCCAGGGCTGGGTATCCTCTGCCCACGGAGAGGCGGGCCTGCGGCGGATGCGCCGAGCCGTCGGCATCCATGGGCTGCTGGCTGTCGCCCTCGGTGCCGGCTTCGCCCTCGTTGTTCCGTGGGCGACCCCCGTGGTGCTGGGACCAGGCTTCGAGATCTCGTCCCTCACCGCCCTGTTCGGCGGAATCGCCCTCGCCGCCATGACGCTCGCGACCGCGCTGGGCATGTGCGTCGTCCTGCCCTCGGGGCGTGACGGCGCGTACCTCGCGGCGGTCTGCGTCGGCGCCGTCCTGGTGATCCCCGCCGTGCTCGTCGGCGCGTCGCTGCTCGGCGTCGCCGGGGCCGCAGGGGGCGTCGCCGTCGTTCAGCTCGCCGTGCTCGGCGTGCTCACCGCCACCGCACTCCCGGTACTCCGCGGGCGCTGAGCGCGCGACCGCGGTGGTGAGCGGCGATCAGGCGAGAATGTAGCCCGCGATCGCGAGCATGACCCACACGCCCGTGAAGACCAGGCCCATGAGCAGGGGCCCCCAGAAGCGTCGGGACAGGGCGACGAAAATGGATGCCGCGATCCCCAGGCCCACCGGGAGGGCGAACGGCATACCGGAGACGTTTCCGGCGAACACGATCGGAATGACCGCGAAAGCGACAGCCGAGACCGCGCCCGAGACGATCCGGGCGACCGTCGGAGTGAAGCGCGTCGACGCATACGTCAACGCGGCCGGATAGACGAAGGCGATCGCGAAGAACGTCAGCATGAGCACGACGATGAACGGCGCCGCGACGCCGAGGATCAACCAGCGCAGGGACAGCGCTTCGAACGCCGGCCACCCGCGCGAGACCGCGCCGATCCCGGCGATGAACGGCATCACCGCACCGAGCACCAGCCCCCACAAGACGTCGAGCCCGTTGACGCGGAAGAAGCCCGCCGGCCGCGTGCGCGCCATCAGCCCGATTCCGGTGCCACCGACGACGATGGATGCCACGACGCTGCCGAGGCTTCGACCGGCGGCGCCGTCGAAGGCCACCGTCACGATCAGCCCGACGACCACGGCGACGACGAGGGCGGCCGCGGCGGCCACGAGCGGCTTCCAGGTGCCGAAGAAACCGCTCGGGGTGCGCTCAGATCCCCGCGGCGCAGGCCGTGTGTCGGCGTCTGCCCGCGAAGAGCGGGACTCCGCATCCGGCGCAGGCTCGTCGTCGAGACGAAACATTTCCTCGGCGGTGGGGGTGTCGACGGCCGCTCGGGCCTCGCGACGGGAGCGCCGGCTCGGCTCGAAGGGGGTGTCACTCACCCGTTCAGCTTACGGGTTTCACCCGGTCGGCCCCACTTCACGGGCTGTTCCTCCCGCGGTCAGACGCTCCAACCCGGCGGGGCGGCCGTCTCGCCGCGGCGCGGCATCGGCATTCGGAAACGACTTTCAGGAACGGCATCTGGGAGCCGCTTCCGGGAACGGCGAAGGGCCGGGCCCGAAGGCCCGGCCCTTGCCGAGTGAAGTCTGGAGAGACTTACTTGAGGATCTTCGTGACCGTGCCGGCGCCGACGGTGCGGCCACCCTCACGGATCGCGTAGCCGAGGCCCTCTTCCATGGCGATCGGCTGGATGAGCTCGACCGACATCTCGGTGGTGTCAC